>JAEEGL014346958.1_pt1 | contig 12058 bp, 17 predicted proteins | sample 9134231 | NCBI WGS metagenome assembly JAEEGL01 (sample SAMN16246548, study PRJNA631951) | gut metagenome | biome: gut microbiome; feature: rumen; material: fiber-attached | host: Bos | place: Iran: Karaj | collected 2018-10
CAACCGATTGATTATCAGAAGTTCATCCATCCGAGCGACCGGAAGGCCTTGGCGGCCCTGCAGAAGATTCCGGTGCTGGATGTCGTCTATAAGAAGATCATGGACTGGGGCTATGAGAAATTCATGTACAACATGAATCTCGCGTCGATGGTGAAGCTTGGCCCGAACCAGATGCCGAAAATATACGACATGCTGCTGGAGACATGTGACAAAATCGGCATCGACGTTCCGGAATTGTATCTGCAGGCCGGTCCTGCCAACGCCTACACGTTCGGCGACACCCGTCCGCAGATTGTGCTGTATTCCGGTGCGGTCGCTATCTTGGAGGAGGACGAGCTGAAGGCGGTCATCGCCCATGAATGCGGCCATATCCTCTGCCGCCACAGCCTATACGGAAGCATGACGCGCATGCTGATGCAGATGGGGCTCAGCGTGTTCTCCCTTTCCGGCCCCGCGATATACTCCATGTATTATGCCTTGCTTTACTGGAACCGCTGCAGTGAATATTCCGCCGACCGCGTGGCGGCGTATGTCATGGACGACGCGGACATCATCGGCCGTCAGCTTATGAAAATGGTCGGCGGTTTTGTTTGGAACCGCGGCGAGCTCAACTACAACGAGTTCCTGCGCCAGGCGGATGCCCTGGAGGATTTGGAGGAGCAGTCGTTCATCAACAAAGGCATCAATATCTGGCTGGAGAAGGATCTGGACCATCCGTTCCCCGCGCTCCGAGCGAAGGAAGTCAAAGAATGGTACGACCAGTCGTGTTTCGAACTGCCGCCGTCGGCGGATGGCGGTGACGCCAAGCAGGATCTGAGCTGGAAGTAATCGTCGGGAAGGCCGCGCTCTGGTGCGGCTGCCGAGTCCTGCGGCAAATGACGGGAGGGGCGCGCTCCTGCGCGACCGTCGCATCTTGATGCGGCCTTATTCAGCCCTGTAGGGGCGACGGGAATTTAGCCGTGGGTGGAGCGGGCGCCTTTGGCGCTGCGCAACCCACGGGAAATGCGAAAAACAGATGGAACCGCGTCAGCGGTGGCAGGACTCCAGACGTGGGTGCGTGAGCGCGACGGCGCGAACATAACCCACGGAGTCAAATATCACAATGGACAACAACATGACAGATGACAATCAAATTGATCCAGCCGAAATCCAGCTGGATTTGAGCAAGCCGTTGGCGGAACTGACGTTTAGCGATGAAGATTTCATGGCGTTTCCTGACGCCATCAAGGCGGAGCTGCTAAAGGCAAACAACCCGTGCGCATGGAGGGCCGTCAATTATCGCGTCGTCGAGAATGCGTTTCTCAACGACAACCGCATTCGCTTCCGCGCGTCCGTCTGCGGCGTTTCATTGGATGAACTGAAAAACGTCTTCTACGAAATGGTCATGACACCGGGCAACATGGACAAGCTCATGGCGAAATGCAAGAAGAATCTGATTGGCTTGTTCCGCAATGAATTGCTCGGCTATATGACGGCGCGGCATCGGAAACAGGAGAAGGAAGTCGAATGGCCGATTGACGAAGACGGTCGTCCCATGGAACTTGAGGACGAGCAGGCTCCCACGCCGTATCAGGAGACGGTGCGCAAGGAGAAGGTCGCGATCGCGACTCAGGCTGTCCAGGCGGGATATGAGAAAAATCGGCTGGGCATTTTTGTCGTTGTCCTGAGGACGCTGGGCATGGAGGATGCGGAAATTCGGGAGCAATTGGAACTGGGGACCGACGGGAATGTGAGGCAGATCTATTCCCGTACGGTCCAATCGTTGTGCGATAATCGTAGAAGAATAGAAAAGGGATATGAACCATGAGCAACGATGACAATATGCAAGCACGGACACAGGAACAGGAACTGGAGCTGCTTCGGCTGCTCATTCTTGGAACGGATTCGGGCGGTCGGACACCCCACGACAGCGTGGCGGATGGAATCAGCGGCATTTTGAAAGCAGGCTCCGCTGTTTTGGGCGGTCTTTTCGGCGGCATGAAGGTTTCCGCGCTGGCAGACGGCGGCATGGACGATCTCAAGAAACAGCTGCCGCCTAACGTGCAGACGGTCGTGGTCGTCTACAAGGCGACTATTGACCGTGATGAACCAGGCTATTGGGAAGGGCGCTTTTCGTTTGTAATCGGCGGGAAGCGGGTCGATGAAATCACCGTCGAGACGGTGGATGCCGAAGGTAATCCGCTTCTGGACGGCACGCTGTACTTCCATGGCAAGAACCTTCCCGTGAAGTACGGCAAGTCCACCATCCGCCGCAGCGAGCTCGTGAAAGAGCTGAAATCGAAGAAGACAATGGAGAGAGTCCGCTACATCACGGCCGGCGGTCTGGAAGTCCCCGGCAACGTCCATGTGGATTTTGAGTAAAAAATGGTGTTGACAGAAAATTTTTAGGGAGATCATGTAACAAGTGCTGGAATAATGTGCTAATACACATGAAAGGAAAAAAGCATTGAAGAGTCCGAAAAAAATGTTGAATATTGGTGATAAGTCGAAAATTAACATTCTGTAGAAGTTAATTTGTATAATTAATGTGAATGACAAAAGGAGACAAAAATGGGTAGACAGATGGATGAAAATGAAGCAGCTGTTCTAGCTGCAGTCGGTGTTGGGGTTGCAAAATCGGCTTTTGAGGTTGCTGGATTGGAAACCGCAGCAGGGGCTTTGGGAGCTGCTGGAACGTCACTGGGGTCGGCAGTCGCTGCTTCAGGAGCAGGAGTACCATTAGCTGCTTCTGCTGGAGCTATCATATCAGGAGTTTCAACTGCTACAACTGCTGCAGTTTCAACAGTAGCAACGGCTGGTACTGCCGTCGCAGGAGCAGCAACTGCGGCCGCTGGAACTGCAGCAGCCGTTGCAACTACAGTCACGGGTGCAGCTATTGCTGCTGCGCCAATTGCTATTCCTCTACTAGCTGGCGCTTTCATTTGCAAGAAACTATTTGGTAAGAAAAAAGATGAAGATTAAATATCTTATGATGATCTGTATCTGGATGACTCGCCATCTTTCCATGGAAAGATCCTTCCCGTGAAAAAACAGGAAGGTCACTATTATTGCGGCAAGCTCGTGCTGGTGTTGAAATAGAAAGAGAAGATGGAGTCAATCCGTTACATCACGGCCGGCGGCCTGGAAGTCCCCGACAAAGTCCATGTGGATTTTGAGTGAAAAAGTGCTTGATATGTTTTTTTTGAGGGATTCTGTCACAATGCAATAACGAATAGCTCATATATTTATGGAAGGTGAAGGCGTGAGGTGAGAGGAGATTATTGAAAGAATGTCAAAGAAGTCGGTGTAATAGGAGATTAAAAAATTGATTGTATGAGAATGTATTATTCATAGAATGTATTATTGAACAACGATTTTTATCAAGGAGATGACTATTATGAATGACTTATAATGGATGATGAGATAGGGTAAGAAAACTGAGGAGAGTTCGATGGGATAGGAGTGAAATATTAATAAAACTTAACAAGATAGTATGTGAAGAGGTGTTTATGGGACTATTTGATAAAATCAAAGAAGGTGTTAGAATTGCATCTTTGTGTTATTCAGCTCATGCTGCTGATAATGAAGAGAATAAAGAGCAGCAAAACGCGGAAGTGAGATTGATGGAAGAAGATTTCAAAAGTAAAAGTGATTATGAATTATATGATATTGCTCGAAAAGGCTATGATGCAAAAAAAGTTGTTGTTGCAAGGAGAGTTTTGCAAGATCGGTATAGAAATTTAGGTTGGGAGCAATTCAGCAAGAAATTCCCAGGTGTATAGAATATACTATAGAAAATAAATTATAAAAATCAAAATGGAGATAATATTTAATAGTTAATTTCTGAATTTATCACTTATATCAATTTTTTAATAAAAGGTGAAATAGATTATGGAATTATTTGCCAATACGCCAAGTTCAATCAAGGACGAAATTAAGTCAGATATTTTGATAGCAGTTGGTGCAAGCCCTGCAGGAGCTCTCATTCCGTTATTGGACATGGGGGTGATTGCTGGTTTATGGTCTAAAATGCTCTATAGAATAGCCAGAATTCATTGCGTTTCATTAACAGAGTCGGAATGTGTTAAGATTATTACAGCTTGTGGAAGTAGCTTAACAGCATACCTTGGTGGAAGTAAAATGTTGAACTGGCTTTTGAATTTAATTCCTGGTGTGGGGACATTAGGTGCAATGGCTGGAAATGTTATATTCAATGGGTATTATACATATGCTGTTGGAATGGCATTTCACAAAATGCTGGAAACGGAAGGAATTAACGGTAGAACGATGTATGAAATTGCAAAATTGCTTCTTAAATATTTTGTTCCAATACCTAGCTTGGATGATATGAAGGCAATCTATCATCTTGTAAAAGGAGATGTTTGATGATTACTAATAATGATCTCATATCCCAATTCGCGACAACAAGTAACCAAGTATTCACTACAAAAACAAAAGTAAAGGGATATTGGCTACTTTTCAGAAAACAAGGGATAAAATTTACCTTTCAACTTACATGGGAGTTTATTACACTAGTATTAGTTTATTCCCCAGGTACAGATCTGTTGCGTACAATAGTTGAAACAATCAACAACAAGTGGGAACAAATACCCAATGAAGAAAGGGAATGTTTGTTGGCTGCCTTACATTCCCTTGATAAGCATGGTGAGGTTTCATTAATTCTCAAAGGTAATGCGACATGACTTAAAGAAGATTATTATGTGTATAAATATATACAACGCTTATTATAAATGGAATAATAATATAGAAACATAAATTAAACACAGCCGATTTCACATGTAGTGTATGTGCATAGCACATACTAAATAATCAATACCCAACTTAGTAATTAAAATCGGTAAACCCCCAGCTCTACTGGGGGACTCCTGAAGTTTGACTTTTGCGCCAATGTCCCGTGCGGAAATGGCGTTGGAAGTTGAACAATGCAGGAATGGCGCCATATTGTGAGCGGCCCGCCAAAGCCAATCACAAGGAGGCAACCATGCCTGCAGAAGAAAATTTAGCACATACGAAATGGGAATGCAAGTATCATGTTGTGTTCATACCGAAATGCCGCCGCAGAAGCCTGTTCGGATTGCTGCGGAAGGATCTCGGCGGCGTGTTCCATGAACTGGCGCGCCAGAAGGAGTGCCGGATCGAGGAAGGGCATATCAGGCCCGACCATGTCCACATGCTGATATCGATTCCGCCCAAGCACAAGGTGAGTGCGGTTGTCGGCTTCATCAAGGGCAAGAGCGCAATCTGGATTGCGCGGCATTGTGATGGCCGCTGCCGGAATTTCACCGGGCAGGCGTTCTGGGCGCGAGGCTACTATGTCAGCACGGTGGGGCGTGACGAGAAGCTGATTCGCGAGTACATAAGAAACCAGGAGGAGCAGGACCGGCGTGAGGACGGTCAAATGAATCTGCCGTTCGAGTGAGCGGCGCGTTTTGCCGCCTTTAGGCGGCGTCACCTTTAGGTGGCTGTACATCAACCGCTTTGAGCGGGCAAATCAAGCCACCGGCTTTGCCGGTGGTATCTGACTTAGAATAATATGAAATATATGCGTGATAAAAGTAATGTAAGTAATTATTGTTTCTTGCTAATGTATAATATTGCCATGTGTAAGAATATTCCGGAAAAACTATTTAGATATTTTCTTTCATTCGCGGAAATAGAAGGAGTTATTTATATGGCAAAAGAATTTGGCATAGCATTAACAAATGAATCAGCGAAAGAATTAATTTCATCACCTGATTGGAGTCGCATAAGGCCGGATATTTTCGATAATACTGAAAAATATACTAAACAAGCTATATCTGGCATACTGAATCAATATTCTTTTTTTATGTATGATTATTTTGTTTCATTAACAAAATAATCATACATAATAATATTATAACCTTATATTATAGATAGAAGGAAAAATAATGGAATGTCCAAAATGTGGTCATGAAATGAAATTGAAGGAGATGTGTGCAAATATATTACCGTTTTTCACGGCGGTACCAGGTGCATTGGGTGGTTTGGGGCTAGGTGCTATAGGAGGGGCAGCGGTTGGAAGGGCTTTAGGAAAAGTAATGGATAAACATATTTTGAAGAAATACAAGTGCCCAAAATGTGGATATGAAAACGATTGAAGAATAAACTTATTGAGAATTAAAAAAAAGACTTTTGCTCGTGTTCAAAAACAAATGGTTACATCTACATATGCATTTGGGAATACAATTGAGCATAACCATAGCGTATTGAGGTGATTATACGACGTGAACCGCGCAGAAGTTAGCCATCGTCACTCACTCATACTCCCTGAGAGGGCATAAAGAAGCCACCTCTATGTGTGTGGGGATATTAACTATTTTGTTTTGGGGATGTATCAAAAGTATAAGGCCTTGGTCATATTAGGAATAACCACATGACAAATCAAGATAAATCATCGTATAAAGATCATTCCAGACATTCGCCTTCAGGTGCTTTAGGGGAATTGGCGAAGACTGGGCTGGGCCTGTTGAAGTTCGGGCTTGACCATGCGGACAGTCTGGCAAAAATTGCAAAGGACACGCTTGTCGGGCATACGGAAGACGGCGGTCACGATGCGGCGGAGGCGGGGCAGGAAGAAGAGTTTGTGGAAAAGGAGGAGAAGGAGATCGTCACGTAAGTGGTCGAACGGAAGATCGTGCTTTCGGAGGGCGTCCTGCTGGCGGAATTGCAGAAGCTGCATCCGAAGGACAAATGGTGCGTCACGGGGCTGTCATGCCAGCCCGACCAGATGACGGTCACGGTCAAAGGGCGTTGGCTGACGGTGAATATCGAAGCGTTGATTGGTCTGCATATTGCAAGTCTGGTCGCGAACGAGAATGAGCAGACGATGGCGTTGGCGGTCGAGTCTCTGACGATGAGGACGGATGGTCTGTGGGGACGGTTGCTGCTGAAGGTGCTGTCGCCGTTCAAGCCGTTCGGGCTGCAGGTCGCGTTGGCGGAGAGCGAATGGAAGGACTGCGTGACCGTGGTGGATGGTGGGAGGAGAATCCACGTCGATTTGTCGGTGCTGCCGATTTTCGAGAAGCTGTGCCGACCGCAGATCGCGTCATGGGAGAGGACAGCGCCATTGCATCTGATCGGCGTCAAGGGGGCGGGGCATGAACAGGGCGGGATCGTGGTCTATCTGTCGATGTCCGAGACGATAGAGAAGATTGTCAAGAAGGTTGTGCCAGTCATGCGGAAAGTGGGGAAGACGGTTCTGAATTTGGTTGGAGAGGTATTGAAACGACGTGCAGACGGAAACAAAGAAGAGAATGTGTGACAAGACTGTGAAGTGGTATTAGCTGTAAGATTTTTCAGGATATTGCCAAATTACAGACAGATAGTGTTCACATTGTCAAATCCACGCTTATAAGTCTCCTTTGAGGCATCGTTGTCGATGTGGACGATATGGCCGGATGGTTTTGTGCATGGCAACCTTCTGGCTTTGATGGGAAAGGGATAACTGTTGCCTTTCATGCGTCAATTCATCCAAATAGAATGACTGGGCTATCGTATTTTTGCCCATGGGGATACCGCTTGAGTTGCTTTGAAGCCGCCGGTGTGAGGATGGACTTTCGCCCAGGCTTCGTCTGTTGGGGGCAGAATACCTTTTCGAGGCTGACAAGATTTCATCTACTATATTTGGGGGGTGTTTTTTCAAAGGAATTGTGTCACAAAGATTGAAAACCGGTTCTTATCCACCTGAAAGAAGGAAGCCTTGAAACTGAAGAAACGTAAGTCTCTTATATGACTCAATGTGAAAAAAGTAACTTTTCCTCGAATGGATTTTGTCACAGAGATAGAAAATCTGTTCTTATCAACATGACAGGAAAGTGCATTGAAAAGAGTGAAGAGCGTTTATTGTTGGTATTGCAATGATTATTGAAATTGTCTAAAAAGTAAAAAAATGGAGGTTCTAGATTATGGAAACGTTGATTATTGTTGTTTGGATTTTTCTTGGTTGGTTTGCGATTCGTAAGCATTTTAGCGATTAATGGAGAGGCGGACAATGAAACAAAGCACAAAATGGAAATTATTATCGGGCGCAGAAGGGACTGGACAATTGATAGAATTGTTTTCTCCTGCAATCCTTTCAGCTGTCGCGCCATTGTTTGACAGGACGTACAGGCCCCCAAAACCGAATAAAGCAATGTTGGGCGTAAAAAAGGAGCATTTTAACAGGCTAAACAGTTTATATAAGCGTATTATCGAGAAGGCGGAAAAACTTGAAAATGAAGGTTATGATGAAGAGACGGTCGCAAAGAAAATTGAACCTGAAGTGAAGGATTTTAAGGAATACAAGGCAAAAGCACATTGGTAGTTTCAAATGAAATGAAGAAATGCATTGAAGCAATAAAAAGAGCTTCGGTGATAATAAAACTAAATTCTAAAAGAATACGTCTATTTGTGATAAACGACGAGGAGCAATTGTATGACATTTATATTAACGACAAGAATGGTCCAGGGAAGACGAATCGAGTTTGATGGAAGCAATAAGCATGATGATTGGCCGCCGTTTTCGACTGTTGGTTCGGAAATGGAAGGGGAATTGTCATTGCAGACATTTGATAATTCGGATAAATTGAGACTGACTTTCAGCGATTTCAAGAATGTCGGCCTTGCAGGACTAAAAAAGCTGTTTGGTGAAGTCAAGGCGGTATATAATAATGATCCCGTTGGAGCATTTGTGGCAGGCCAGAAGAATCATTATTTGTGTGCGTTTGATTTTACTATTTCCGATTTGCGAAATGGAAGAAAAAAGATAAATTATAATATAATAGAAGGATATAGTTGTTTGTGCTGCTACGATTATGGCTGTGAGAAAGGGGTATTTTATCGTTTCTGGATCAAGGATGATTGTGACACTTTTGCAAGGAGATTGGAGATAGGCAGGATTAACTATATCAGCGACGATGGCAGGATTGAAAGACATTCATATTTGTAATGTTGTTTTTACATAACAAACATTTTTAATTTGGCCTGACACATGAAAGAGCAAGACAAATCATCAAAACAAGGCAATCACCAACATTCGCCTTCAGACGCTTTAGGTGAATTGGCGAAGACTGGGCTGGGGCTGTTGAGATTTGGATTGGATCATGCTGACAGCTTGACAAAGATTGTGAAAGAGACGCTTGCGGGGCGCGTGGAAGGCGGTGATCGTGAGTCGGAATCAGAAGCGAAGTAGAAAGAAAGAGGAGACAAATGACAGAAGAGCGTCGGAATGAGAAAGACAGGCAGGAAGATGAATGGTTGTATGGGATGGCGAGGCCTGGTAAAGACTGGACAGCAATACTGCCTGGCGGCATGAAACTGGAGATGGTTTGGGTGGAGCCTGGCAAGTTTCTGATCGGATGTGCTTTCCATGATTATACCAAAAACGATTTGAAGAATAAATGTGAGGTAACGTTAACCAAAGGCTATTGGATTGGCAAATATCCCTTCATCCAGGAGCAATGGAAGGCCATTGGTGCAAAGAAAAGCGAATCAAATAATTGGAACAGGGCACGCCTTCCAGTGGAGAAGGTAAGTTGGAATGAGGCCATTGAGTGTTGTAAAAGACTTTGTGAGCAACTTTCAGAAAAGATGCCTTCCGGTTATCATTTCTCTTTACCGACAGTGGCGCAATGGGAGTTTGCGGCCCGCGGAGGCGTGAAAACACAGGATTATGAGTTCAGTGGCGGCAATGTCATAGGCGATGTTGCTTGGTATGGTAGAAATTCAGGTGGTCGTACACATGAAGTCGGTTTGAAGAAGCCTAACGAGCTTGGCATTTACGATATGTCAGGCAACGTATGGGAATGGTGTTATGATTATGATTATTGGGAAGGCCGCTATCCGTCCGGAGCGGTGACTGATCCCGTCGGAGCGTCGTCTGGCTCGTACCGCGTGATTCGCGGCGGCTGCATTGATGCTGACAGCTGCCGTCCGGGGTTTCGCTACTACATCGACTCATCGGACCGCTGCGACTGCATCGGCTTCCGCGTGGCTCTTGTTCCTGTTGAATGAGAGCAGTCTTTCTTGAATATTTGATGAATGACTATGTCTAGTAGGGCATATGGAAGAAGGCGATTCTGAATTGGAATCAGAAGCGAAGTAGAGAGAAGGTATGAGGCAAATGACAGAAGAGCATCGGAATGAGAAAGACGAGCGGGAGGATGAACGACTGCGTGGGATGGCGATGCCTGGTAAAGACTGGACGGCGACGCTGCCGGGTGACGTGAAGCTGGAGATGGTGTGGGTGGAGCCTGGCAAGTTTCTGATCGGATGTACTTTCCATGATTATACCAAAGACGACCTGAAGGATTTATGTGAAGTGACGCTAACCAAAGGTTATTGGATTGGCAAATATCCCTTCATCCAGGAACAATGGAAAGCCATTGGTGCAAAGAAAAGGGAATCAAATAATTGGAACAGGGCACGCCTTCCTGTGGAGAATGTAAACTGGAATGAGGCCATTAAGTGTTGTAAAAAACTTGGCGATGTTCTTCACGACAAGTTTCCATCTAGTTATCGCTTTGCTCTTCCGACGGAGGCGCAATGGGAGTTTGCGGCCCGCGGAGGCATGAAAACACAGGATTATGAGTTCAGTGGCGGTAATGTCATAGGCGATGTCGCCTGGTATAATAGAAATTCAGGTGGTTGTACACATGAAGTCGGTTTGAAGAAACCAAACGAGCTTGGCGTTTACGATATGTCAGGCAACGTATGTGAATGGTGTTTTGACTATTGGAAAGACCGCTATCCCTATCCGTCTGGGACTGTGATCGATCCCGTCGGAGAGTCGTCTGGCTCATACCGCGTGGTTCGCGGTGGCTCGTGGTTCGATGATGACGACTGCCGTTCCTCGTACCGTGACCACGAAAGTTCGTCGTGTCGCGGCGAGATCGTCGGCTTCCGCGTGGCTCTTGTTCCAGTTGAATGAGAGCAGTCTTTCTTGAATTGAATATTTGATGAATGACTATGTCTTGTAGGGCATATGGAAGAAGGCGATTCTGAATTGGAATCAGAAGCGAAGTAGAAAGAAGGAGGAGACAAATGACAGAAGAGCGTCGGAATGAGAAAGACGGGCAGGAGGATGAATGGCTGTATGGGATGGCGAGGCCTGGTAAAGACTGGACCACGATTCTGCCTGGCGGCGTGAAATTGGAAATGGTGTGGGTGGAGCCAGGCACATTCAAGATGGGGAGCGATAATCATCATGACGATGAGAAGCCCGTGCATCAGGTGACATTGACAAAAGGATATTGGATAGGGAAGTACCAGTTCACGCAAGAACAATGGAAGACCACACGTGTGTTCATGGAGAAGAAATGTGAGTGGAGTGGAAAACATCGCCCTGTAGAGAATGTGAGTTGGGATGAGGCTGTGTCATGTTGCAAAAAGCTCAGTCGATTACTTGGTGAAAAACTTCCTTCAGGTTATCGCCTAGGGCTCCCAACGGAGGCTCAGTGGGAGTTTGCGGCCAGAGGCGGTGTGAAGTCGCGCGGGTATGAATATAGTGGTAGCGACAACATTGACGAAGTCGCTTGGTATGGCGATAATTCAGATGATAATACACATGATGTCGGACAGAAGAAACCGAACGAGCTTGGCATTTATGACATGTCCGGAAACGTGTGGGAGTGGTGCCATAACAGGCATGGTGATTATCCGTTGTTTGCGGTGACGAATCCGTGTGGACCATTGCTTGGCTGGGGCCGTATAATTCGCGGCGGCTCATGGCTCGGTGGCAATAACGGCTGCCGTTCGACGCACCGCTGCTACAGCGGCCCGTCGCTCCGCACCTACTCCGTCGGTTTCCGCGTGGCTCTTGTTCCAGTTCATTGACATCTGTCATCCTTGAGCTAGCGGAGGGACGCCGCCGCCACGCCCGACGGCAAGGACGCCTATTTTTTTCGATCGCTCAGGAGCGTGACTCTCTCTGACTTGAAAAAGCATATACAGCATGTAATGTATATAAATGGTAAGTAAACTCATTGACACATCAGATGGACATGGATATGCTTCAACCAATCTTGACCGACTCAAGCGATTTTGCAGAAATGCGTCAAAA
>JAEEGL014500014.1_pt1 | contig 12058 bp, 10 predicted proteins | sample 9134231 | NCBI WGS metagenome assembly JAEEGL01 (sample SAMN16246548, study PRJNA631951) | gut metagenome | biome: gut microbiome; feature: rumen; material: fiber-attached | host: Bos | place: Iran: Karaj | collected 2018-10
AATTGCAGCCTACAAGATGGTGGAGATGCTTCGCGGCGTTACCCACGGCGGCACGGCAAGCCGACTTGTGTACGCTTTTGGACTCAAAGGCGACATCGGCGGCAAGACCGGCACCACCAACCTCTGCGCCGACGGCTGGTTCATGGGCATTTCGCCAAATCTCGTTTCGGGCGTATGGGCGGGCGGCGAAGACAGGTCGGTGCAATTCTCCAACGGCGAACTCGGTCAGGGCGCACGTATGGCAATGCCCGTATGGGGATTGTACATGAAGAAAATTTCGGAAGATCCAGAATTGTCAAAGGACTATCCCGACGCCGCAAAATTTGAAGCGCCGAAGAATTACAACGAATACGAAAACAACGAGAAACAGTCGGAGGGCAAGAAGATAGACAACTCCGTTGACCTTAACATATTCAACGATTTTGTGGAGGACTAAAACACTGTGGCTATGAAGTCGATGTTGCCGTACATAGCATTGTCCGTGATAATCATTGCGTCGGCGGCGTCCTGCGTACACGAATTTCCGTTCCATCAGGGCGCCGTGGACAGCAGCACGGTGGTAGTGGAGGGCTACATCACCAACGAACTCAAACGCCACACCATCCGCATCTCGCGGCTCAATTCTTACTACGACACCACCGTCAACAGCGTTGCAGGCGCATTTGTGGCTGTTACCTCGGGCGACAACACTTATAATTATCACGAGATTGGCGACGGCATCTACGAATCAGAAACGGGTTTTGTAGGCGTGGTTGGCAATGTGTATTACCTTCACATAGAAATCGACAGCGGAAGGGTGGTGCTTGGCGCGGAATCCACAATGCTGCCGGTGACGCCGCCCGACGAAATGACTTTCAGCCACACATCCGACAACAACCTTACAATCAGCCATATAGCGGAAAGTTTCGTACCCGACAACCCCGCCAAATACGTACTCCAACTTTCGTGGCTCGACCCCAAGACTTCGCAGCCCCGAAACGCCAACATATATTATTATTCGCTGACCACGGTGGATGTTTCGCAACTTTTTGCGCCAAAACTTGCCGACACACACTTCCCTCCCGGCACACAAATCATCGAGCGCAAATACAGCATCGACGCCGCCTACGAAAACTACCTCCGCTCGCTCCTTGCCGAAACACGCTGGTCTGGTGGCTACTTCGACGAGGCGCACGGTAATCTCCACACCAACATCTCCATAATCGTCAACAACAACCCCCAACTAAAAACAGCGGGCTATTTTTCGGCTAATACGGTGTATATCGACACGCTTGTGGCGCAGTAAATTATAACGAAACTCGGCGGTATCCCCACCTCAAACCCAAAAACTAAAACTCTGCCAGTCAGATTTTTTTTTGCGCCCTTAAACGGATTAGCACATTGAATTGTTTATAATTTTTAATAATTTAAGGATTTCTTAACACAACGTATTAATTTTTGTTATATCTTTGTCGCATCAAAAAAGGAATTATTGATATAACAAACTACATAATTATTAACACACCAAATAAAAACAGAGATGAAAAAACTTTTCATTATCGCAGCAGTAGCAGCAACGGCTCTTATGTCGAGCTGCGCAGGCGTTGGCACAGTATGCGGCGCAGGTGCTATCTACACTGACGTTCAGTCTGGCGTCACCGCTACCTCCAACAACGTAGGCAGCAAGGTTGGTACAGCATCGGCAACAAGCGTGCTCGGCATCATCGCAACTGGCGACGCAAGCATCAACGCAGCCGCTACCAACGCTGGCATCAAGAAGATCAGCCACGTAGACCAGCACCACAAGAGCATCCTCGGAATCTTCACCAAGTACGACATTTTCGTTTACGGCGAGTAATCCGCAGCAAACCGCTCAACACAAAGAAGAATGTATATTTTTTCTCGAAAAAAAATACATTCTTCATTTTTATTATATGCCAAACATATTAATTATCAAACAATTAGGCGTCTGACTGTTGATTCTGACGCAAATTAACAAACCTGATTTTTTTATTATATCTATATGTACGTAAGAATAATCGCATTATTATTAATAAACCTGATATGTCTCAGCACAGCCAACGCACAGAAACTCTCAAAAAGATTTGTATCAAAAACGGCTGAGAACGGCATAATATACTTCGTAAAACCTTACGAAATGCCTCATCACGGCAGCAACAAGATGGTGACAAAACCAATGCTCTACGACATCACGCTGATTACCAACAAAGATTCGGTGGCATTTTGCGCAACGGTATACACCAAACAGCCAATGGTACTCAACTCCGTGCAAATCAACACCACAAGCGGACTACAAGTTTCACAGCCACTTCAAAAAATATTTGTTGGCATGGAGAAAAAACATTACAAAAGCAGGTACAGGTTTTATCTCACACAAAAAGAATACGAAACAATGTATCGCGGCGACGCACCATTTGAAGTAAACTTCGGCGACGGAATCATTTTTGCAATCCCCAAAGGCAAATGGGCAAAAGAAAGCAACGTGCACAAAAACATACTTCAGCTCGCCTCTCTCAACGCACAACAGTAGACCGCCTCACTTGATCCCCCTCTTGTCCAACGCCTTACGATACTCTTTGGCGTTCTGCAAATGTTGCGAATAGGTCTTTGCGAAACTGTGCTTGCCACTGAAATCAGCCTTGGCACACATATATATATAGTCGTTGTGGTCATAATCGAGAACGGCGTCGAGCGCGCTCTTTTCGGCAAAGGTAATAGGCGACGGCGGAAGCCCAACATTCTTATAAGTATTGTAAGGCGAATCCACTTCGAGCATCGCGCCCGTAACGCGCCTTATCGAAAAATCCCCAATTGCAAATACCACCGTCGGATCGCTCTGCAACGCCATGCCTGTGCGCAACCTGTTGAGATAAAGGCCTGCTATCGTGGGCTGCTCCTCGCGGTGCACCGACTGTTCACACTGCACGATGGATGCCAGCGTCGAAACCTGTATTTGCGTCAGTTTCAGAGATTTGGCCTTTTTTTGACGCGCCTCGTTCCAAAAATTCTTGTAATTGACATACATCTTGTCTATAAAACCGCGCTCCGAAGTGTTCCAGTACATTTCGTAAGTGTCGGGAATGAACATCGCAACGCACGTCCGCGAGTCAAAACCATATTTCGCCAAAATTTCGCCGTCGGTAAGCAACATGCAGAGAGCCGCGCTATCCACGTCAATCTGAGCAGCCACCTTGCCACAGAGTTGAGGGATGGTGCGGATGTTGTTGATACGCAACTGAACAGGCTCTTGTGCACCTGAACGCAGCATATTGACGAGTTCGTTGTTGCTCATTGATTTTTTGATGCGGTAACGGCCAGGCTTGACGTTGTCGGCGTAATGCTTCCATTGCGCCACGCGCTCAAACGCCGCTTTGTCGTCAACATAAAAATTGGCGTACAAATCCTTCTTCACTTGCTCGAAATCCGCGCCGTTCCTGATGTAGAGGTATTGCGCGTCACGCATCGAGATGTTGGGCGCGTAAATCATATTATAGGCGTAATATCCTAATATACAGCCTGCTACAATCAGCAGAGCCGCTCCTGTCAAAAGTATTTTGGTGATGGTTTTCATAGATAATAATTGTCTAAAAATCAAAGTACAATTTTACAAAAAAAATATGTTCCACGAAAAAAAATTTGCAACATTGCCGACGATTCGGTAATTTTGCAATTTGTTGCAGACGGCGATTCTCGGCGGCAACAATCAAATCTTCAATCAGTTAGAAAAATGCAGGAAGATAAATTCCACGGCAACGAATTGGCTCTCAGCGTGGCTTGCAATGCCTTTGAGGACGTTTTGGAAGGTAACAACAAGGCGTTGTTCATCAGCGGCGCGAAGGGCGTGGGCAAGTCCGCGCTCATCAAAAAACTGCGCTCAAAACTCGCGTCCCCCGACATGCTCAACCGTTACAGCGGACTTGCAGGGCGTCAGTTGGATGAAGGGTTCATACACTTCATCGACGGCGGCGGGGTGTCCTCGCTTACAAAGGATTGCTACGCGGTGGTTGTCATAGACGAAATTCAGGATTGCAACGACCAACAACTCAGCGATATACGCGAGACTGTCAGGTCGCTCGCATCGTCGTGCCTGCATTATTTGCTGATATTGTCATACACCAACGGCGGCATCATTTCGCAGCCGTCGATGTTGCTCCCGACTCTCGCCGAAATCAAGGGCATCCTCACTAACGCCTCCGTCAATTGCACCGACATCGAGGTAAAGCCGATGACTCTCGCCGACATTGCCACCACGATAGCCTTCACGATGTCGCCAAACGACTTCCCGTCCAATTTTGTCAACAAACTCTACGCCCTCACCAACGGCGTACAACTATATTTGCGCGAAACTTTCGCCTATCTCCGCGAGACAGGCGCATTGACGGTCAGCAACGGCAGATGGCACCTCTCCGACGACCCTATCGCCACCGAAATCCTCGACAACCCAATCTCCATCGAGGAACTCGAAGCCAAGCGCATCGAGCGGCTTGTTGAGTCCGTTGACAAAATTGTCAACGGCTCTGCATCCGCCTTCGCCCCCACTCTACTCCAACTCTGCCGCAACCACGCCAAGCACCACATTATCGCCCCTGACGCAGCCGCGACGCTCGTCCGCATTGCGCCCACGATAATTGCAGGTTTAGACGACGCACTTGCACAGTCAATCCGCGAACTTCTGCCGAGCGATAGCAACGCAGTCGCCGACGCACGTCCCGCCGCGTTGCTCATCAACGCCGACAACATCTCCCGCGCCGACGAAATCCTTGCGCCGCTCGCCGAAAAATACAAGATGTCGGACTTGCTCCAAAACGTGCAGTATATGCTCGACATCCTGCCCGACGACGACTTTCGCAGCCGCAGCACCGCGCTCAAATACAAATGCGACGCGCTGATTTTTCTCGGAATGTATCATGACGCATACGACGCCGCCACCCAATTTTACGAAATCGCCAAGCGCAGCGACGACTCCCGCGCATACCACAAGGCGTTGTTCAGGCGGGGCTATGCGATGGGGCTGTTGCAGGATTTTGACACGAGCGACCGTTGCCTTGACGAAGCCATCGAAATCGCCACACGGCTCTCCGACCGCGCCTCAATACGCAAGTACGTCTGTGTCCAGGCATCGTTGAAAAACGACCGTCCCGACCACAAAGAAGCCTTCAAACTTGCCGATTTTGCTTACAAATCGGCAGAACAAGACGGCGACATCAAGACACAATGTCAGTCCCTCATCGTGATGACGCAGGCTCACAAGTCGCTCTTTGACATGGACAGGGCGAAGGTGGAGGCAATGCTCGCCATCAAACTCCTCCAAGACATTGACGAACCGCGACTTAACGCCCGTGCACACGCCGCACTCGGTTCGTATTACCAGAGCAACCACGAAAACGACAAGGCTCTCGAATATTACCAAAAGGCTGAACAGTGGATGCTCCAAATCAACGATATGCCAGGCATCGCGGGTCTCCACATCAACATCGGCAACCTCCTCTGCGACACCAGCAACTACGACGACGCCATCAAGCACTTCCTTGACGCGCTCAGCACCGCCAAGTCGCTCAACATCCTCAGCAAGATGCTCGGCGCATATATCGGAATCGGCTCTGCAAACATCTACAAGGGCAATTCGTCTCAGGCGGAGCGTTACCTCAACGAGGCAATGAACGTCGCCAACCAGATAGGCAGCAATTGGGCGTTGGCATACGCCAATTCGAGCCTCGGCGAATATTACCAGCAGATTGGCGAATGTGAAGAGGCTCTCGCCTTTTACAAGCAGTCGCTCGAAATCGACCGCCGAAACAACGATGACATCAACGTATATTGCGACCTGATCAACATCGCGAGCATGTGCAGTTACACCGACCGCATCGACGAAGGCATACAGCACCTCATCGAGGCGGAGGCAATGCCCGTGGACCGCATCAAGCAATCGATGGCAGGCAGCGTCAACAACACTTTTGGTGGGCTTTATTATGCAAAGGCTGACTACGAAATGGCGTTGTCGCACTACCAAAAAGCCCTCGAAGAAGACATCAAGAGCAACCATCAAATCAACACCGCAATCTCCTACGGCAACATTTCGGGGACGTATTTTGCCCTCAACCAATACGACAAGGCGGTGGAATACGCTGAAAAGGCTATCGCCATCGACCGCCAACTCAACGACAACCTCCAACTCGCCAACCATCTTGCGCGTCAGGCGAACAACTACCAGGCTCAGGAAAAATTTGCCGAAAGCCGCGACCTCTACCTCGAAACAGCCCGACTTTTCCGAGGGCTCAACATCCTCGACGATGAGGCGATGATGCTCCGAAACGCCGCCGCCAATATGCACGACCTTGAAGAGAATGACGCCGCCGAAAAGACTCTCCGCGACGCTCTCGCCGCCCTCGAAGAATCAGGCAACTATCAGTTGCAGCCCGACATCATCAAGATGCTTGCTATTTTGGCGTCTGAGGACGAGCGCGACGACGAGGCAATCACCCTTTATAAAAAGGCCGCCGCAATATACACCGACCACGACCTCGAACCCGACGAAATCTATGGCGAGATTTATCAGTCGATGGCGGAATTGTATTTTGAAACCGAACAAAACAACGACGCCACAGAATGTTACATACATCTGGCTGACGTTTTTGAGGACGTCAACATCGATTACAGCGTTGAAAATATGATTCTCGCGGGCAAGTCGTACATGCAGGACAACAACGAACAGGGCGCAACACGGATGTTTGACAAGGTGTTTGCGTCGTTGGAAAAAATGACCGACAACGACCTCCGCGCCGCCGCCACGAGCGATTTCGGCGACTATCTCTGTTGGCGCAAAAATACCAAGGACGGCATCGACTACAAGGTGAAGTCCATCAACGACATCAAGGACACCACCGAAAACAAGGCTCTCCTTGCGCGGCTCTACTACACCCTCGCCGAGCGTCTCCACGAACAAAAACGCTTCTACGATTCGCTTGAAAATTATTATTCCTCGCTGCGTATCTATCAGGATACCAACGACTATTGGCAGCAGGCTTTCGTCTGCAACAACATCGGCTTCACCTACGACACCATCGGTCAGATGAAGACGGCGAGCCAGTTTTACCACAGGGCATACAATTGTTACAAGGAAATGGGCGACCTCGACGGCATGTACAACAACCTCAACAACGAGGCGTTGATGTTGGAAAAAATAGGACAGATGGAAGATTCGGCGGCATGTTACCGTGCGGCGTTGGATTTGTTGCAAAAGAATCACGCCGACCCCGCCGAGATAGCCCGCACCGCCCTCAACATCGCCAAATGCCTGATGTTTGCGGGCAGCGACGACGCCGTGAAGTATTTCAATCTGGCTTACACCAACTACAAGGACATGGATATGCTCGACGAGATGATATCGTGCCTCGACTTCCTTGCGATGTTTTACGTCAGCAAGCAAAACATCACGTCCGCAAAATCCTGCGTCAACGTCGCCCAAACCCTTCTCAACGGTCGCCACGCTTACGAGGCTCAGGCAAGAATCAACAACCTCATCGGCTGCATCTACACCTACATTTGGGAACCCGTCAACGCGATAGAATCGTTTTACAAGTCGCTGCGCATCCTCGCCGAACACGACCAATGGAAAGCAATGGCACACTGTCATTTTCTGATGGCGACAAAACTTATGCACAACGAGGACCATCTCAACGACCCAATCGAGGTGAAGGGCAAGACTGAAAAGGTCTGCGAATTTTGTATGGAATTTCTCGATTTTGCGGTGAAGACTGCCGAAAAGGAAAACGATCAGGCGTTGCTATCCGATTCGCTTGGCACGCGCTCGCTCCTGCATTGGAACGCCAACCATTACGATCTCTTTGAAGAAGATATGCAAAACGCGATTTCAAAGGCGACCACCGACGTATCGCGGGTTTCGTTGATGCTTCATTCTGGTGTTTTGGACATGATGCGCAAAAATTTTGACTCCGCCGAGCAAAAGTTCATCGAGACCTATCATTACGCCGTCCAAAAATACCTCTTTGAGGAACAACTCACCGCCAAGGCGTGGTTGTGTTACATGTTTTTTGAAAAGAAAGACATCCCCCGCGCCGCCACACTCCTCAACGAACTCCGCCCAAACATCGAGTTGGCACTCACAAAGGTTCCTGGCTTGGCGGGGTACTTGTCGAGGCGGTAAAAAAAATTTTGTAAAAAATGTTTGTTCGTTGAATTATAATTACTAAATTGCCATCGTTTTACAACTCGTTCTTTAATATCGCACGATAAAAGAACAATATGACAAAAATTGAAGACATATTAACCGACACAATCCCGATTGTTACGGCTAAGGATTTGAAAGACAATGGTTTAAACAGATACGCAATTTCAAAGTATCTTGATGGCAACGTCCTTCAAAAACTTAGTTTTGGCAAGTATTGTCTCCAAAACAATCCGCCTGACGAGTTTTTCTCGATTCAGTCTCGGTCAGAAAAGATTGTTTTTTCTCATTCCACGGCATTGTATCTGTTAAATATGTCCGACAGAGTGCCTTTGGTGTATGATGTTACCGTGCCGCAAGGGTACAATGTCAAGAGGATTAGTCGAGATTTCCCATCCACCAATTTTTTTTACACGAAGCCCGAACTTTGGAATCTTGGTATTCAGACCGTAGAGACACCGTTTGGCTTTCAAATAAGGGTTTATGACAGAGAACGCACAATACTTGATATTGTCAAAAACAAGAAACGAGTTGATAATCAAATATTTATTCAGGCAATCAAAGAATATTTCAATTCACATAAAAACCTCAGAAAATTATTGAAATATTCAAAGGCTATGAATATGGAAGCCAAAATCAGAAGTTACATAGAAATACTATAAACAATGAATGCAGAACAGTTAAAGGGCAAAATCAGATACTTCTCACAAAAAACAAAACTTCCTTCGCAGGAAATTTTGCAGATGTATATTCATCCGTCGAAACATTGCGAATACAAGGGCGCGCGATTTTTACGACTTGTACAAATTCTTCAATGCGTACAAGAATACCATCGACAAAGATTTGTTGAAAAAGGCGCTACAAAACACCGCTCGCAAACGTAATTCTCTCGCAGATGTCAACGATGCGTTGGATATTATTTCTGAAATCCGCAACGAAAAATATCTAAAAGATTTATGGGACAATTATACTTCATCTAATGCTTACTCCGCTCAGATTTCTTTTACCGATGTGGTTGACAATCTATTGGATGTCGCTGCATTTTTATCATAAGATACAAAAAAAATCAGCAGAACTTCTACCGTATCACTACGGCAGAATCCGCTGATTCTTTTTTACATCATGTGTTGCTTGTTCCTATTTGCTCGTGACAGAAGAAATCGTGTAGATTTTTGAAGATTCAGTTGTAATAACTTTACCGTCCGAAACACGCTTGATTTTGAGACCTGGCCTGACTATGTAATACTTATTGGTATTCACAAAATTCTCTGAACCATTATTATACAAGATCTTCATACCGTCCTTGTTTTCATCTACAATAAATGCATATTGTTGTGTGAACCAAACGGTACCAGAGGATGTTACCTTCCAATCGTCTCCGTCTTTACTTATTTGGAAGTTCTCTGACTCCCAATAGCCATAGTCCCTGACTAACTCTGACAAGTCTTCTCCGCCAAAGCATTCTTCCATTGCAAGCAACGCACGATTTCCCATTGTTGCTGAAACAGTAAATTCAGTCTTACCATCGGAACCGCTTACAGGTTTGGGTGCATCGAATAAAACTGTTGCGTATTTCTTGTCTGCACTTGGCGTTACTGACTTGGATTCGCCGCTCTCAATCTCATTACCTGAAATCGAAATAGACTCTCCGCCATCGAATTCTTCTGTACGCTTATCAGATGCAAGCGTAACTTTGGAAATGGATGAAGAACCATAACCAACCGTGAGAATGAATTTGCTGTTAGATGTAGGGGTAACTACGTCGTTGTTGTCATCTTTGCTGCATGACGATGCAAGAAAGATTGCTGCCATTATGGGCAGTATTTTGAACATAACCTTCTTCATAATTCACCCTCCTTACTCTTCAGTACTCCAATCATCATCTCCATCTTTCAATCCGCGGAGTCCGCCACTTGCGCTCAGCAATGCGCCTTCCACATTGAGGGGGATGACTTCAATCTCAGGGGTGGCGTACTTTCTTCTTGTCGCTACGTCGCTTACGACACTGTTTTCAAACTTCTGCATTTTTGCTTACAAAGTTTAAATTGTTGATACTTGAAATGGTATCGGGCGGGAATGTTCAGACACAATAAAAGCGTAGCCGCAGTATTGTGTCATGTCTCAACGAAGGTTGTGGAATACCCAAACAGATAACATAACACACAACAGACCACGCTGTACTTTGTAAGCGTGGCAGTTGTGCAGTAATCATCTGTTTTTGAAAACTTCCACATTTTCGTCGAGATTACAGCACAATGCCATTTCGTTAATTTTAATACCGTCGGATACTGATGCGCATCTTTATATCCACTGCAAAATTATAAAGTGTTTTAATTACCACCAAATAAAAATGAAACTTTTTTTGAATTATTTTTTAATTATTTTATTATCAATGAATTAAAAAACGGATAAAATGAACACAAAGGATTCTGTGAAAATAAATTTGTTTATAACGTATATTTGTTATATATTGCACAAGAATTTTTAAGGCAATGGAAACAAAAGTAAAAACACAACGCAAGGTTATTGACATAAAGCCTGAAACATTTCAAGGTCTGTCTGTCATAGCGGCAAGTCGCGGCACCAATCTAAAACGTTTTATAGAGACGAGCCTTGACGAATTGGTAGATTCGTACAACGACTCTATGCTTTATAGTTGCCTGAGAAGGACAGATCCCGAGGGTTTGGAAAAAGTGTCAGAAGAAGAAAAAGGCGAGTTTGAAAAAATGCTTGGTCTATGAAGATAAAAACATCTCCCTCGGCATCTCTCCAATCATTCCCACCTCCAATGCCTTCTGATACAGGAATGTAATCGCCTCTTTGCCTTCCATACCCAAATTGATGCTAAACTCATTGACATACAGACCGATATGGCTCTTGATAACATTGTCGGAGAGTTCGCGGGCGTAATTGCGGATGTAGGGCATAGCCTCGTCGGTGTGGGCGTAGGCGTATTCGATGCTGCGGCGGATGATACGGCTCACTTTTTGGGCGGTGTCGATGCCAATGTCGCGGCGGGCGATTATGGTGCCGAGCGGGATAGGGTGGTGCATCACGTTTTCCCACTGCTCGCCAAAGTCAATTATCTTCACCAATCCGCGCTCCTTGTACGTAAAACGCCCTTCGTGAATCAGCAATCCGCAGTCGTAATTGCCACTTAAAACCTCGCCATCAATCCTCGAAAACAGCATCGGGGTCTTGTCTTTGGCATCGGGATAAAATACTGAAAACAAGAGATTTGCAGTGGTATTGATGCCTGGAATCAAGATGCGTTTTGTTGCCATTTCCTTCGGGTCAAAATATTTGGCGGCTACGAGCATAGGGCCGTTGTTGCGACCGAGAGCCGCGCCCGAATCCAATGTTACATAATTTTTCCAAAGGTCAATGCCGTAAGCGTTGCTACTGATTTTGGTGATTTCGGGAGCGTCGTCCGACGCGGCGTTTTTGTTCAAAACGTCGATGTCGTGCATCGAAATTTCAAACTCTATGCCCTCCAAGTCAATCTTCTTATTGGCAATGGCATAAAAAATAAAAGTGTCGTTCGGACACGTGGAAAACGATAATTTCATAAACTATTGTTGTTGCGCCGCCTACGGCGGCTTTTTTTTAAACAAAAATTACCGTCAATTTTTTCGTCAATTACCATCAATTTCTAATAAAAATTATCAATTTCTAATAAAAATTATCAATTTCTAATAAAAATTTTCGGTAATTGACGTGTAATTCACGGTAATTTTCGTTTATAAAAACCTCAACGCCGCAAGGCGTTGTACAAATTCACGTCTAAAACTTGATTCGTTCAATCATTTTTTTGATTACCAACGTCATACGCGGTTCGGCGGCGTTGGCGGCTTGCTGAACTTCCTCGTGGGT
>JAEEGL015161980.1_pt1 | contig 12058 bp, 8 predicted proteins | sample 9134231 | NCBI WGS metagenome assembly JAEEGL01 (sample SAMN16246548, study PRJNA631951) | gut metagenome | biome: gut microbiome; feature: rumen; material: fiber-attached | host: Bos | place: Iran: Karaj | collected 2018-10
AAAATCCTCAAAAAACACAGGGATACAAAATAAATCCCCGCTATCCTCGTTTATAGGGTAAAAACAATATTGTTATACCGTTATGAAATCAAGATTTCTTATCGTGATGATTGCAGCGGTCACGCTGTTGTCATGTACTTCGTCTAAGGATAACTCGCTCGCCTATTTCCATAATCTGGGTGATGCGGCCAGTGGTGTTTTGCCCAATGTGCAGGGCAATTACCCTGTCAGGCTACAGCCCGATGACGAGCTGGTCATCTCGGTGACATCGGCTGTCCCCGAGGCTACTGCCGTTTATAACGTGCCGATGAACAATCCCGCTACCCGTTCCGCTATTCTCACGGCAACAAATCCCCGCTCCCAGACCTATCTGGTCGATAGCCAGGGCTTCATCATGATGCCCAAGCTGGGACGCATCGCTGTCGGTGGCAAGACCACCGAGGAGGTGAGGGAGTGTATTACTGAGCTGGTGGCCAAGGATGTGAAGGACCCGTTCGTTCGCGTCGAGATTGTCAACTTCGGTATTGACGTGCTGGGCGAGGTGCACAATCCTCACCGTGTGGTCACCGGGCAGCAGTGCTTCACTGTGCTCGACGCTCTGGCAGCGTGTGGCGACCTCACCGAGTATGGCAAACGTGACCGCGTCTATGTCATCCGCACCGAGGGGAACCAGCGCACTTATCACCGCCTGGACCTGACAAACAGCGAAGTCTTCAGCTCTCCCTACTTCTACATGCAGCAGAATGATGTCGTGTATGTGGAACCTAACCAGATCCGCATCGACAATTCCAAGTATAACCAGAACAATGCTTTCAAGCTCTCGGTCATCTCGACCATCGTGAGCAGTGTGTCGGTAGTCGCATCTCTCGTCATCGCTCTCGCAAGATAATTTATTAAGAATCTGACATGGCAAAATTCAATACACCTCCCACTGCTCAGCAAGAGGAGCAGATCATTGACTTCAGTGCATTCGTGCGCAAGTACAAGCGCTATTGGTGGCTCTTCCTGCTGTCGCTGATTGCTTGTATCTCGCTGGCTTTTCTCTATTTGAGATCTGCCCAGCGCGTCTATAATGTCAAGTCTGTCGTGCTGATTTCCCAGGATGACAATGGCAATGGTGCCGGCACCAACCTGCTCAAGAGCATGAAACTCATGGGACAGGGTAGCAAGGTGGACGACGAGATGGTTGTTTTCTCGTCACAGGAATTGTGCACCCAGGTGGTGAAGCAGCTCAAGCTCAACCGCACCTATATCGAGGACAAGGGCTGGTTCAAGGCTGACCGGGACCACTACAACAGCTCGCCTGTCGAGATTGTCGCTCCCGAGGAGTTTTTTGATACCTTGACCACATCCTTGAAATTCAAGATTGACATTGACAAGAGCGGACTGGTGGATATTGAATCCAAGTTCCGCAAGAAAAAAATGGTTGACGTCAAGGATGCTACCTTGCCCGTCACCGTCAAGACGCCCTTTGGTGTATTCGCTTTCCAGGCTTCAGACAGTTTCAAGCCGGGTAAAGAGCGTCACCTCACTGCAAGTGTTTACGGTAACCAGTTCCGTGGTGAGCAGTTGAACCGTCGCGTGAAGATCAAACTCGCCACCAAGAAGTCCAATGGCATCAACCTGTCGATTGCCGAGACCAACAAGGCGCGAGGCATCGACATCCTCAACAGGCTCATGGACCTGTACAACGAGCGTGGACAGCGCGAGAAGGATGAAGAGGCCATCAACACCGCCAAGTTCATTGACGAGCGACTGGCGCTCATCTACAAGGGACTGGCTGGCAGCGAGGCCGACATCGAGGCCTTCAGGCGCAGAAACAACATGATCAATTATGAGGTGCAGGTCAAGAGTGCCATGGCCAAGCAGGAACTCGCCGACAATGCCATCATCAAGCTGGAAACCAACAAGCAGCTGCTGGGTATGTTGAGGGACTTCCTGACCGACCCCAAGAACAAACATTCCTATATTCCCTTTGACGTGGACTCCAGTGCCGCCTCGGGCTCCATCAAGGCGTATAACAACTTGCTGACCAAGCGACAGGAACTGGAGCAGTCGGCCAAGGGAGACAATATGGCCCTTAAGCAGATTGACGAGCAGATGGAGAGCCTGCACGGGAATATCCTGAAAGGTGTCAACACCTCTATCAAGGGAATCAACATGCAGCTTAACAAGGCGCAAGGCCGTACCAACTCAGTCAACAATGATATGAGCAAAGTGCCCTCGGTGGAACGTGAGGCTCAAGACCTGTATCGCCAGCAGGCCATCCAGAATACCCTCTACACCTTCTTGTTGCAGAAGCGTGAGGAGAACTCGCTGGTGCTGGCGGCTACTACCCCCAAGGGTAAGATTGTCGATCATGCCTATGCCCAGCACTCACCCATCAGCCCCAACAAGATGATGGCTCTGGCGCTGGCGCTGATGGCAGGCCTGATGCTGCCCTTGTTGCTGGTTTACTTGAAAGACCTCTTCACCACCAAGTTTGCCAACCAGGAAGAGCTTGAGGAAATCACTCAGGTGCCTTTTATCGGTCATATCCACCACAACCGCCACAAGACCCCGCTCGTGGTCAAGGATGGCAAGACATCGTCTATCGTCGAGCTGTTCCGTTACATCCGCAACAACCTGCAGTTCCTGCTCAACAAGGAGGAGGACAAGGTCATCCTGGTCACCAGCAGCGTCAGCGGCGAGGGCAAGTCGTTCATCAGCACCAATATTGCGTCGTCGTTTGCTCTGCTGGGTAAGCGTGTGGCCCTCGTGGGTATGGATATCCGTTCACCCAAGTTGGCCCAGATGCTTGAACTCAACGAGATGCCTGGTGTGACCTCTTACCTCTCGCGTGGCGATGTCACCCTCGAGCAGATTGCACAGCCGTGCAAGGAGGTCAAGGGCATGGACGTCTTCGTTGGTGGTGCCATCCCGCCCAACCCCTCGGAGTTGTTGCTGGGTGACCGCGTGAAAGACTTCTTCCGCGACCTGCGTGAGCGCTACGACGTGATTATCGTGGATTCGGCACCTGTTGCACAGGTGAGCGACAGCTTTGCCCTGGACAAGTACAGCAACGCCACGGTCTATGTCACCCGTGCCAACTACACGCACCGCAACTTTGTCAAGTTCATGAACCGCATTGCCGCCAACAAGCAGCTCAAGAACATGTGCGTTGTCCTCAACGACACCAAGCCCTCGGGCGACAACACCTACGGCTACGGCATCAGCAATACCAACAATAACGGGTAATCACCCGCTGCCATTCTGATTGCTTCAAGATGGATCGTGTCCTTATATTGGCGACCTTAGCTTTCGCATTAGTGTTTTTCCTTGTGCGGGCAAGCACTCGTTTGACCAAGGTACGCCTCTATGAGATCATCATTGCCATCTATACCTTTTCGTGTTGCTTCACGCGCCTGTATGTGCCTGTCCTCAAGGCGGCTACCGAGACCGAAGGCTCCTTTGGCGCCAGTTTGGCGGTGTGGCCGTTCTATGGCCTGTCGCTGGTGCTGATCTGGATCATTGCCCGCGAGAAACAGTGGCGCATCCGTCGCCCTAACATCTGGTTGTTTTTCGTATTCACGGGCTATGCCATCTATACGCTGGCCAACCCCTACGATGTCTCTCGTTTACAGACTGTTGTAGCGGTATTCTATCTGCTGTCGTTTGCCGTTTTCATGTATCTGTTTGCCAACAGTTTCTCGGTAAAGAACCTTGTTGACGGCATTTTCATGGGGCTTGCGGCAACAGTCGTGCTGCATTTCCTCCTGGCCATTATGTATCCTGTCCTGGATATGGAGATGGCCATCAAGTTGTTTGACAGTGATGCCGCCAACCGCAGCGATGACCGTGCGGGAGCTGTGGGCACGATGGGTCACCCCAACGTGCTGGGAACCTATGTCTCTTATTATTTCTGTTTCTTCGTCGGTTGCTTCATTACCGCTTACAAGCGTCGTACCAGCGCAGTGCTGGCTGCCATGGCATTCATTGTCATCATTCTGAGTGCAAGCCGCAGCGCCCTGGCCTCGGCGGTATTAGCCATGTTGGCAATCGTGGTATTCTATGTCTATCGCCGTTACAAGCTGCTGAGTTTCCAGAGCATCCTCAAGGGTATTGTCCCGCTGGGCATCATCATTGTCTTGTTGCTCACGGGTCCTCTGAGCTTCCTGTTCAGTGATACCGACAACCTTGACGAGATGACCACCTCGCGACTCATGCACTACTATTGCGGCTATGAGATTTTCCAGGATCATCCCTTGGTGGGTGTGGGATTGAATGACCACTTGAATTATCTTGTCGAGAACGGCTCGGCGATGATGTTTGAACAGATTTTTGATGCTGCCGACATCTATCAGCCCGAGGAGTTCATGTTCTCCAATCCCATCCACAACATCTGGATTATCCTGATTACCGAGTTGGGCCTCATCGGCTTCATTCCAATCCTGTGTTTTGTGTTCTGGTATATCGGGACCTTCAAGCGGCGAACCCGCATGTCGCAGAACCGTTATTACAACATCTTGAACATATCAGGCTTGGGTGTGATTTTCTGTCTGCTGGTGCAGGGAAACAGTGACTGGGCCCCGTTGACGCCACAGGTATTGAACCTCTCGCTCATGTTCATAGGTCTGTCGCTCAACCGCCACTTTGCTGCCGAGGTGCATCCCGAGTTTGAGTCGGTCGAGGCTTCTAAGCGGCATCTGATTGAACAGCAGGAACAAGAGGAGCAGGAAGTAAACACCGCTCAGCTGGCATGAGAAATCCTTCACACCATATCCTGTTTATTGCTACCGAGTATGCTGCCGGCATGAGACCCTATGCCAGTGCCATCATCCACTCGTTGTGGCAGCAGGGTGATCATGTGCTCATTGTCGCCAAGGAGGACAGCGTCAAGCACGATATGGATGACCTGCCTAGTGACAGTGTCACGTGGGTGGATTATCCGACCGCCAAACTGCAGAAACTGGCTTTCAGGTTCCGTCCGTCCCGATTGATGGAATGTATTGAGCAACTGGTCACCGAGCAGGGTATCCGGCTCATTTATTGCCTCACCGGTGAACTCATCCTTGTCAACTGCATCAAGCGCCTGCAGCGCATGGTGCCTGTGCTCTATACCGTTCATGACGCCGTGGGTCACGATTCCAAGTTCGAGGGGTCGGTGACATGGCTCAAGCACAAGGTGCTGATTGCCGGTCCCCAGCGACGGCTCATCAAGCACACGAGGTATCAGATCACCAACAGCAAGTCCCAGCAGCAACTGGTCAAGGAACTGTATCCCTATCACAAAGTCTTTTACGCTCCGTTCCCCACGCTGGTCACCGATGAGATTGCCCGTGGCGATGCAAAGGTAGCAGAGTTGGCTGATGTCGCTGACGGGTATATCCTGTTCTTCGGCAACCTGCAGCTCTATAAGGGTGTTCATCTGCTCTATGATGCCTATCTGTCGCATCCTGAGTTACAGGAGCGCCCCCTGGTCATCGCAGGGTCCGGTTATATCTATTTCAAGCGCCGTGGCGATGAATCGGGCGTCACGTTTATCAACCGTTATGTCGATGATGCCGAGGTCAAAGACCTGTTCTCGCGTGCATCGGTCGTCGTTTATCCTTATGTTTCCGCCACCCAGAGTGGTGTAGTGAGCATCGCTTCCTATTACGGTAAGCCCGTGGTGCTCAGCGATGTGCCCTATTTCAAGCAGACCTGTGAAGGCTATGAGGGCGTCGAGTTCTTTACGGCTGGGGACAGCGAGGCGCTTGCAGCCGCCGTCAATCGCTCATTGCAGTCACTTGCCACAACCCTTGACCTTTACAGCAGGGAGTATGCCCCCCAGGCCATGCGCGATGCCCTGGAAGGCATTTTCTCCACCATTCTTGACTGATTCTTGAAACTTGTTTGGCGTGATTTGTCACATTCAAGAATAAACACTATCTTTGTCACCGAGTCTAACGGAAAAAGAATGAAATGACTATGAAACAGTTCTTGAAATACATGTGTCTTGTCATGCTCATCGGCATGGCTGCGGTGACTGGCCAAGCCCGTGTCATCAATATAGACGTCAATACTGTTAAGACCGACTTGGTTAAAAACCTGCGTGAGCGATGTGCACGAGCAGCTTATACCGATACCGTGGTACTCAACTTCGGTAAGGGGGAATATGTCATTGACGGTACGATTGAGTGTAAATGTAATGTGATTATCAAGGGCCTTGGTAGCGACAAGACGACGATTGTGTTTAACCAAGGTCAAGACCGTAATGGCTTCAAGGCTTATACGTCTGATGCTTTTTTCAAGATTGTCGGCAAGCCGAGTCAACAGATCGCCGTTTCGATTACCGACATCGGTTTCGGCATCAAGAAGCATGAGGGCATCTGGTGGACAGAGCGTGAGCGTTATGCCGTGAAAATCTACCACGCCAATCGTGTGGGTGTGCATAATGTGGATAGTTACCTGACCGATGCCTATATTACCAACTTGGACCTGCATGTGTGCTCTAATGTGAGCATAACAGATTGTGTATTTACCAATTATAACAACTGTGAGACTGGCGGTTGCTTGTGGATAAGGGGTGAAATGCACAATATCACAGTCAAGCGCAACAAGTTCTATAAATACGGTAAAGACGAGACCCTCGCCATTTATGACCGACTCGTTGACCACACCAAGGAGTATGTGCGAGGTGTGGCAAACCGCACCAACATCTTTGTGGAGGATAATGAGTTCCACTATGGCGGCTATCCGGGCAAGAAACTGGACCCCGAGGCTAATTGCGGTATGATTTTTTCGCTCTTTACCGAGAGCAACAAGAGTAAGGACAGGTGTACAACCCGTAACTTCCATTTAAGGAACAACAAGTTCTATGTCGATGAAGTGACAACACGTTGCATCTTTATCGGCTTCAATCCTGCCGACTGGCATGAGGATATCTCTGTTGAGAACAATCAGATCATCAACACTGCCATCAAGCGTGACTACAGGTTCTACCATCAGGATATTGAAGTGCATGATGACAGTTCCTGCCCTGATACCATTCGCATCCTGAACAATACCGTCAGGAATGAGAATGTGGTCATTAATCCCAGTGGCAGCAGCGCTTACACGTTCTTGCGTGTTCATGGCGGAAATCTTTTGGTTCAGGGTAACAAGGTCGTGAATAGCGCCATGTACAATCCTGCTAACGGTAAAGCCGCTGGCGTGCGTGTATTGTGGTGTGGTGCCGAGGGAGGAGACATCACGATGAGGGATAATGTATTCAAGGGAGTATATTATACCGGATTCTTCAGCTCCAGCAAGGGTGCCGACCTTGTGACGTTCAACGCCCGCAACAATTACTTCTCGGGTGATACACGCATCTACTGCAACAACATCAAGCAGGTGCGCATCAATTTTACTAACAATACACTGGTCAGCGATAATCTGAATTTCTTCTTGGAGGAATTTGCTAATAAGGGCACTGTCGTCTTCAACCAGAATGATGTCACGGTGAAAGATGGCAAGGGCCAGTTCATGACCCATTGGTCTAAAGGCTCGTCAAACAAGATGCGTTTTGATAAGTTGGAAGTCAGGGACAACGTCATTCGTGGCATCAAGAGCGAAAGTGACTTGTTCCGTAATGTCACTAATGTAAAGAAGCGCAAGGTTTCCAACAACAGGATATCCCGTTGATTTGGATCATATTACGATGAAGATACTCATTATCAACTGCATACTCTCGACTGCCGAGAAAGGCGTCATCACTCCCAAAAAATCCATTTGGGATTGCATGATCAGTACCTTTGCGCGCGGTTTCATCGAGTTGGGACACAATGTTACCTTGCTCGCTTCGGAGGAATTCCGCCCCACCAGCGAGGAGTCCTTGCCCTTTGAGGTCGTTTATTTCCCTTCTCGATGGCCCAAGGTCTTCAAGCCTGACTTGTTGCCTTGGCCCAAGGGTATGCACCGATGGCTCAAACAGCATGAGGAGGCTTATGACCTGGTGATTTCCAGCGAGACGTTTCAGATACCGACCCTGATGGCATCACGCGTTTGTGCATCCAAACTGCTCATCTGGCAAGAGATGGTGCGCCATCAGCGGCTGCTGTTCAAGTTGCCGTCTCGCCTCTGGTACAATGTCATCGTCCCGCTTTTCATGCGTGGTGTGACCGTTGTGCCGCGCAGCGAGCCAGCCAAGCAGTTCATCAGTCAGTATAGCCGTCGTGTGAGCAACGTGATTGTCGATCACGGCACCGATGCCGCCGTGCTTCATCCTTGTGAGGAACATGACAAAGCCTTTATTGTCATTGCACGCCTGGTGCCTGGCAAGAATATAGACCGCATCATCACCAAGTTCAGCCGCTTGGTGGCTCATGAGCAGTACAGTGATTACCGTCTGGACATCATTGGCGACGGGGATCAACGCCAGCAGCTTGAGTCGCTGGTGGAGGAACTCGGTCTTCAGCAACAAGTCGTTTTTCATGGCTTCCGCACGCATGAACAACTCGCTGAGCCCTTGAGACGCGCTATTGCCCTGCTGGTGGATACCAGTAATGACCTGAACATGCTTACCACTGCCGAGGCCATTACCAGCGGCACACCGGTAGTGACCAACACAGTGCCGTCTTCTGCCCCGTTTATCGCAGCCTGGGGCCTTGGCATCGTGCGTGACGATTGGGACGAGAACGACCTGATGGATGTCATCGCGGACTATGACAAGATGCACGAGGCCTGCGTCAATGAGGGCAAGGAATTGACCAACGTGGCTTGCGCCCGCAAGATGATCAGTATCAAGGGACTTTGATTGATTACCTTCTCTTCCATCGATTTCTTAATCGATTAACAATAATACGGTTATGAATCCGTTTCATATATAGATTGACCTTAACAAACCCAAATCATGAAAATACGATTGACCATAAGTTTAACCCTTCTCCTGTTCTCCTACTTGTTCATGGCAGGACAGGACGGTTTACGTCCACGTGGTGATGTGAACTGCGATTGGGAAGTTAACATTGCCGATATCAATGAACTGGCTGATGCAGTCATGTCCCAAACTGCTTATCATGCGCTCTATACCTATGCCCTCGACGTCACTGGCGACAAGGAAATCAATATCGCTGACATTAATCTGGCCATTGGCGCTGTCTTGGGTGATGAGTTGTCTCCCATGCCGTCATTCTCGGGGACCTTGCCTGTCATGTATATCAATACCGAGGGGTATCAAGATATCGTCAGCAAGGAAAAAGAGGATTACATCCATGCCGACTGGTGGCTGGACAATATGGGCCATGAAGAGTTTGAATCTTTAGGCTCGCCTGATGCCCCGTTGGGACTCCTCATCAAGGGGCGTGGAAACTACACTTGGACTAATTTTGATCAAAAACCGTACAGAATAAAACTGGACGAGAAACACAAGCTGATGGGTATGAGTAGCAACCGCCATTTCTGCCTGTTGCCTCATGCCGATGACCATCTGGCCAAACTCAAGAATACGATAGGTTTTGAACTGAGCCGTCGCATCGGCCTTCCTTATACCCCGGCACAGGAACCTGTTGAGGTAGTACTCAATGGCCAGTACATCGGCCTCTATTTCCTCACCGAGAAACCGAGGGTGGGGAAGAATCGGGTCGATATTGAGGAACAGTCCAACAACGAAACGGATCCCACAATCATCACTGGCGGTTGGCTGCTTGAACTGAATTCATTTGACGGTCCTGTAATCATAATTCAGGAGCACTACATGGAACCTGCCAACTGGGATGATATGCTTTGCTTCATGGTCTCCAACATCGATACGTTATCCCGTGCCCAGGAGAATTATATCAAGAAGTTTTTGACCGATGCCAATGTCGCTATTCAGTCACAAGACAGTTTAAGCACCGAATGGGTACAGTATATTGATTTGAATACCCTTGTCAGATATTACATCGTGGGTGAAATCATGGACGATTTAGAGCATTTCACTGGCAGCTTGTTCATGTATAAACATCGGGGTGAAGATACCAAATTATGCTTCGGTCCGGTGTGGGACTTTGGCAACGCATTTACCCGTGCACCGATTTTTGGCGTTGACTCACTGTGCTATTTCTTTTATGAGCAGCCCACTTTCTCAAACCCCCATTGGATAAAGGCGATGTCAAAGTTCGCCAATTTCCAGCAGGCTGTCAGGGAGTGTTGGCAAGAGTTTTACGGCTCTGATTTCAATGGAATGCACCTGGATCAATTCATAGATGACTATGTGGAATTCATGAGGCCGGCAATCAATGCTAATGCCGCTCGGTGGTCAGATTACAGCCTCGATCACCAGAAGAATGAGTTTAAGCAGTATATCCATAGCAAAATCGACTGGCTTCAAACGCAATGGGGAACCAGCGGTAATCAATTTGAAATCAGTAGTAATACCCGGTAGATTATGAGATACATCTTGTCATTCATCCTGTTGATGTCGGCTTCTGGCTTGCTGGGACAGTCCGCATTGCGCCCTCGTGGTGACGTGAATTGTGACTGGAAGGCAAACATTGACGATGTAACAGAGCTTATTGTCATGATGTTGAGTGGGGAAGAGTATCATGCCTTTTATACCTATGCTGCCGACATTAACGATGACAAGGCAATCAATATTGAGGATGTTACGGCTCTGATAAAAGGACTCTTGAACGGAGGGCTGTCGCCCATGCCTTCTTATTCCGGCACATTGCCTGTGTTGTTCATCAAGACCGAGGATTGCAAGAACATTGTCAGCAAGGAGGAGTACCTGCGCGCCGAGTGGTGGCTTGATGCTCTGGGCATCGACGGTTATCAATCCATCGGGTCGCCCGATCAACCTCAAAGCATGCAGATCAAGGGCCGTGGCAACGCCACATGGACCAATCTGGACAAAAAATCCTTCCGGCTCAAGTTGGCTGAGAAACAGCCGATGTTGGGAATGTCGGCTAACAAGCACTGGACATTGCAGGCCCAGGCTCTCGACTGGATGGGACAGGTTGCCGATGCTCTGCCCTTTGAAATAGGGCGTCGCATGGGTATGGCTTGGAATCCGCACATGGAGCCCGTCGAGGTGGTACTCAACGGCCAGTATATCGGCATGTATTTCCTCACCGAGAAGGTGCGTATCGATAAAGACCGTATCAATATCACTGAGCAGAAAGACAATGAGACCGACCCCGCCAAGGTGACTGGCGGATGGCTGTTGGAGATAGATAATTATGGAGAGCCCAATAGTATCCGAATTACCGAGGGAAATGGGCTCACGTTCAGCATTACCCCTCATACGCCAGAGGTGTTGAGTGACGTGCAGCGTGAATACATCACCAATTTTCTACAGCAAACCAATGACGCCATCTATATTGGCAACAAGGTGAGCATCGAGTGGGAACGCTACATCGACATTGATGCGCTTGCCATCTACTATGTTGTGCAAGAGGCTGTTGACAACCCCGAGGCGTTTTCAGGCAGTTGTTTTATGCATAAGGATAGGGGAGAGAACACAAAACTCGTTTTTGGCCCCCTATGGGATTGCGGCAGCTCGTTTGTCCGCTATAACAAGGATTACCCCTTCAATGAATTCATCTATGAGAATATGCCCAGCTATTGCTACGCAAGGTGGATCAGTGAGATTGTCAAGTATCCTCATTTCCAACTTAAGGTGAGACACTACTGGAAACAGTTCTATGAGCAGGTTTATCCCGCCATGGAAGCCTACTTGGACGCCTTTGCCGAGAAGGTTGAGGTTGCTGGCAACTATGACCACGTCCGTTGGCCTAAATATCATGGCAACAATACCATCTACCGCCTGAATCGTTACACCAAGAACTGCTTCAATAAGAAAGTTGCCTGGCTCCAGTCCAAGTGGGGCTATGACAGCGGTGTAGACCCGGATCCGCAAGACATCCAACCCGGGTTTTAAATAATTAGTGTCCAGGGAAACAAGTGGGATTAATGTGAGTGCCCAAAAGTTGCCCTTAGGGCAACTACTCGGGGACGGTTTCTGTGTAACAAAATGCTTTGCATTTTGGACTCAGGAACCGTCCCCTCGAATCCGACCAGAAGTAACTCTCGCCTATTACGGGGGGACGGTTCCTAAGTACGAAAAACCCAAGCGTTT
>JAEEGL015993888.1_pt1 | contig 12058 bp, 10 predicted proteins | sample 9134231 | NCBI WGS metagenome assembly JAEEGL01 (sample SAMN16246548, study PRJNA631951) | gut metagenome | biome: gut microbiome; feature: rumen; material: fiber-attached | host: Bos | place: Iran: Karaj | collected 2018-10
AATTGAACTCCAAAGAATTGTCATCTTTGAAGTTCCAAGAGTATTTATTTAATTGTGTTTTGCGATAACTCTCAAACGCATCCTGAATTTCTTTTGCAAACTTTTTTCTAAATTCAGAATATGGAATGTCCAATGTCTCTTTTGTTAATTTATTTTTCAAAATCATCTTCAAACCCTCTTATGTTATCAAGTTCAATGTTGTATCTCTTGCCAGTTTTATCTACACAGGTCGCGAAATCTACTATTTTATCGGCATATTTGTTTTCCCAAAGACATATAAGCAATCCGATTTCTTGCGTTTTTAAGTTTAAAATCTTTGTCCCGTATAACTTATAATCTTTTTCAATCATAGTTTACCCTTTCGTTATTGTAATATCTGCGTATATCTCGTCCGGTTTCTCAGGATCAATCAAAAAATCTTTATCAAATACATATCTTTCGCCATCCGGTGCGACGCAGCCGACAATATTGTTCTCGCCAAAACAAAGAACTGTAAACTCTTCGCTATCCTTTTCAAACCAGCCTTTCAGCTTTTTCAATCTGTATTTTTTACCGATTTCAATCATAGTATGCTCCTTTCAAGCTACACCATTCATTACTCATATTTGTAGAAACATCAACTCTAAATCTCGAAAACGTATCATTCAGACATATTTTGGACTTGATGTTTCTGTAAACCGGAGTTATCCTGTGACAGTAACAATGTAAAATATACGAGGTACCCCAATGACTAAAAAATACAAATTATACGAATATGCACAAGAACTTTATTTTGAAGGTAGCATGACTCAAGAACAAATAGCAAATCAACTTGGTATAAGTGAAAAAACTTTCCGCAGATGGAAGAATGAATACAAATGGGCAGATGCTAAAAAAGAATTTGTTAAAACAAAGACTTCTTTCCATGAGGATTTGTACAAGTTTGCTCGGAAACTTATAGAAACAATAGAGTCTGATATGGAAAATAATAATTCAATTACTCCCGGTCGTTTTTATACAGTTACAAAAATGCTTCCGCTAATTAATATCGTAAAAAATTATGAAGATGAATTAATTAAAGAAAAAGCCGAAAAACATAGAGACAAGCTTTCTGAAGAGGAAATCAAAGATATCAGAAAAAATATTCTTGGTATTGAAGACGAAATTTAATTCACAAAATCGCTTTTAAGAGGCTTAAAATTCTCCGGATGGACATTTATGTGCAAAGTAACAATAAAATCGATTCTGAATGAATTTAAACACTTTTTAAACAGGGTCTGAATGCATATTGAAAAACGAAATTTTATGATTCGACATCTTTTTCATGGTCAATAAAAAATGCATTCAGTAAATCTGCTTCGCGGTGCAAATATTTTACAACCGGAGCTAAGTTGTAACACTCTTCTTTATCCGGCTGTGTTTCACAAAAATAATCCACGACAACTGCGATATTATAAACCTCTTCAGCCCATTTACTTAACTGCTTAAACTCTTTTTGAGTGATATTCAATCCGACTTTTTCCATATATGACCTCCTTTATCGTGTCGTATACATCACTCAAAATAAGTTAATAGTAAAGTACACAAAAAAAGAACGTAAATATAAATTTACAAAAGTTATTCATTTGCTTTAATCGCTAAAATTTATTAATATTTTGTTGAGGGAGTGTTTAAATTATAATTTTTACGTTATAATTTAATTGTAAGAGGTTTTATGACAGAATTTGGAAAGATTATATATAAATGTCTGAAAGAATTAAATTGTGATTTTTCAGCATTTTTAAATTCAAAACATGAAAGAATAAAATTACAAAAATATTCATACCTAATTGAAAAAATATTTGGATTAGGCGTAGGAAGATACAGTTTATATTTAAATGGTCCATATAATTCTACTCTAGCTGATGAATTATATGATATTGCAAGAAATGAAACAGAATATAAATTAGTAAACGAAAGTAATCCCCTTGGACAACAGGCACGTAATGCTTTGGCAACAATTAAAGACTGTTTTGAATCTAGTAATATTGAAGAGGTAGACTTATTAGAGTTATATACGACTTATGATTTTTTAAGAAAGTATTATCCTTCATATACTCAAGATGAAATATTGGAAAAATTATATGATAAAAAGCCTCAATTAATAGAACGATATAATACATTAGATATTTCAACTTTGATAAATAATATAAATGATAGAATTAATCAATTGATAGAGAATTAATCAATTAAACAATTTGAAAAATCATATAGTCTGAACATATGCAAATATTTAGGTGTTCTTTTCGAATAAAATAAATCTAAAAATTGATTTTGGTTATTATTAGCAATTTGTGTGCATCTCTTTTTATCAAAAGTTATATTTATATCTTCATTTGATAAGAAAAGTAATTCTTGGTCTTCTTCACTTAAATCATTACTTGATTTCTCGTATGATTTATTCTCCCCAATTTCATCATTTTTAGAAATTTTAATAATATTTTTTTCTATTGGAACTGGAACAATATAATCATCTTCTATAAATGCTGTTTTAAAGGTTTGTATTTTTTCTTTTAAAGCTTTTTTTAGATTAATTGAGGGCTGGAATTGAATTTCTTTAGGCAAGCCTCTTTCTTTTTTTATATTGTTAAACATTGTTTCATCTAGTAATAATGGGAATTTTCTGTTGACCAATAACTTAGATAATTTAACTATTATACCAGAATATTGATTTGGAGAGGAAACGATATCTTTTATTTGATTCCAGAAAAAAGTATCATTAAAAAAGAAGAATTCTTCAGGTTTTTCAATAGTTTTTTCAAGATTTTCCATTGACATAAAGTTATTTAATTTCTTTTCAATAATTAAATAACTAAATATTCGTCTTGCAATATAATTTGCAATATAGGCTTTTTCATAAAATAATATATTTGAGTACCAATAATATTTTGCTAATAAAAATTGTTCTATTGCAGGTAATGCTTTTGATGAATAGCAAATAACTTGTCTATCTTTGCCATTTAGTTTCCTTTTACACAAATACATATTATTTATTATGTAATCTAAATCAACATTTACATTAATTCCTGTATTTTGCGTATCTCTTATCATATAGTCAAGTTGGTCTGCATCTAAATTAGATTTTATTATTTTGGATATGATAAAAAATTCTGGTTTTTTGTTTGTTCCATTTATTATATTGCATATGACATTTATATCATCATCAGTTATATCAAATTGTTGTTTTAATATACTTGAAAAACATTTACTGTGAATTACTTTTTCTGCAAAGTATTCATGGTGGTACTTATTATCTTCAATGTTTTTCATTTTATCGAAATAGTATAACAATTTATTAATATTGTCGCTACACATATTTGCTTTAAAATTTGCAGCAATAGAGGATTTTTCTATCGAGTCTTTATCTTTGCTTATATTTTCGTTTATTTCCTCTTGTAATGAATTATTTATTTTAGAACTATCCATAAAGTATGAACATTCTTTATACGAAGCTTCTAATGTGTGCGATAGAGGATAGTGACCTATATCATGTAATAATGCGGCTATTCTTAAAATTTTATGATGTTTCACAATCTCTATTTCTGATAAATTGTTTGCATATCCTACTTTAATTAATCTTTGAAACATCTTTTCGGCTATATATAAAACTCCTAGCGAATGCGAGAACCTAGTATGTACTGCACCAGGAAAAACAAAATAGGCAAGACCTAATTGTCTAATATGATTTAAACGCTGAAAATATGGAGTAGAAAGTAATTCTTTTTCTTCTTTTGTTAAATATATGAATCCATATACATTATCATAAATTTTTTCTGTAAAACTTGATTCATACCCCATGCAAATTTCTCCTATGAAACTAATGCCATTTCTCGTTCATTAGTTTTGATATTAGAAATTGCTAGTATTCTTGAGCCCATTCTTTCAATTAGAGGGACTACAAGAGCATTACCCATAACAAAGTATCTGAATTTTTCAGGCATACCTGTATCGGTCCAACCATCTTTAAATCCATTTAATCTTTCACATTCGGTTGGCGTTAATAGTCTCAAGCGTTGTGATAGTTTATCTATAATAACATGTGTACTTCTATTCAAAGAAGATTCGCTTGTAAGCATTGTCCTGCTTGGTAAGTCCATTCTGTCAGGGAAAGACATAGAACCTTCTGTGTAGTAGTAGATTTCACCATTGGGGCGCCGTCTTTCTTCACGCTTAGCACCTTTTAAATATTTCCATTTGTCAGTGCTACCATTTAAGAAAAATCTTTTATCAACAGGATTATTCTCACATATTTCATTTAATGTCTTAGGCGCTTGCATAATTGGAGTAGTTTCCATTGTGTATGCTTTTCCATTTACACATACACCGGAATTGCTAAATTTTGCAGCAAACTTATCAGAGAATACATCAAGGGTCTTGTATTTATCCTGTGAAATAGTATAAATTTCCATATTATTTATACTTAAATTTTCCTTGTCAATTAAAAACTCTCCAGCAAAGAATCCGTTTTTAGTTATGATATTAAACTTGTCTTCATTTACTAAATGATTATAAAAATTAGTTGATTCATTTACTGCAAAAATGAATGTTCTACGACGTCTCTGAGCACAACCATACTCAGCTGCATTAATGACACGCCATTCTATTGCATAACCTAAATCAGACAAACATCTTAAGATTATGCCGAAATCTCTTCCCCTCTGTTTTGCCGGAGATTTTAAAAGCCTGTCGACATTTTCTAATAAAATATACTTTGGTCTTTTTGCCTCAACAATATCAGCAATATGCCACCATAAAGCTCCTTTTTTACCTTCAATACCTTTTGCACCAGTTCTTGCAACAGAGTAATCTTGACATGGAAAACCACCAACTAATAAGTCATGGTCTGGTATATCTTTTTTTACAAGAGCAATATCTTTATTTATACAACTATCGATACCAAAATGCTGTGCATAGCAGTCATAAGCATACTGTGTAACTCTTCCTGGTTCCCACTGATTTGCCCAAATTGTTTCAAAAACATCTTTTGCGGCATTTTCTAAACCTACTCGAAAACCACCAACACCAGCAAACAATTCCACGACTCTGATTTTAGATTTATTTTTCTTTAAATCCATGTTTCACCGTTCCCCAAAATATGATACCATAAAATTAGCGAGGATGTTCAAATGGAAACAAAACATTACAATTCAAAAGAAGAATTATTACAGAAAGCAAAAGAATGTATAGGTATACCTTTTAAAGAAATAGAGCAAAATCCTGTATTTAAAAATGCCAAGAATAAGGGCGGTATTGGAAATATGATACAAGAATGTTGGTTTGGTCGTCCTGCGAACTCCCTTCCTGAACCAGATTTTGATGAAGTAGGCGTTGAGTTAAAAGTTACCCCTTTTTTCTATAACAAGAGCAAAAGAGCAACAGCCAAAGAAAGGCTGGTTTTAAATATTATAAATTACATGGAAGAATATAAGACAACTTTTGAGACAAGCCATTTCTGGTTAAAAAATAAAACTCTTTTGCTGATGCATTATGAATATATCAAAAATGCTAGTAAAGATGATTTTAAAATAATGTCAGCAATTTTATTTGAGTATCCAAGAGAAGATTTAATTATAATAAAACAAGACTGGGAAAAAATTATTCAAAAAATAAAAGATGGCAAAGCACACGAACTTTCAGAAGGCGATACTTTGTATTTGGGTGCTTGTAGGAAAGGTGCAGGTGGAAATAAAGATTTAAGGAAACAGCCTTTTAGTAATGTGATGGCGAATCAAAGAGCATATTCTCTTAAACAATCTTATATGACATATATTTTGAATAATTATGTCTTAAACCAAGAAAAAGAAGAATCAATTATTGATAATGAAGCACAGCTTGAAAAACAAGGTTTTGAAAATTATATTATTAACAAAATTAAACCATATTTCGGCAAATCGCAGAAAGAATTAATCAGAGAATTCAAATTAAATCCTGCAATGAAAAATGTTAATGAAAGAATAATAGCGGCCATTCTGGGCATAAAAGGTAACATTTCCACAACAGAAGAATTTAAGAAAGCAAATATTGTTCCAAAAACAATACGCATAAATTTTGGTGATAAAAATATCAAAGAAAGTATGTCTTTCCCAACTTTTAAATTTACTGAAATTATTAAAGAAAAATGGGAAGATTCATTTATGTATAACCTATTTTCTTCTACAAAATTTATGTTTATTATATTCAAGTTTGATAAAAATAACGAATTATATTTAGACAACATTAAATTCTGGAACATGCCGGTAAAAGATATTGAAGAAGTTCATAAAGTTTGGGCTGAAACAGTGAAGGTAATTAAAGAAGGCGTTAAAATAACAACTAGAAATGGACGTGATTTTAACAATTTGCCTGGACAATCATTTAATAATGTGAGCCATGTAAGACCACACGGGCAAAATAAGTCTGATACATACGAACTTCCAGACGGAAGAAAATTAACAAAGCAATGTTTTTGGTTAAATAATAAGTATGTATTAGAACAAGTTTTAGATATTTAACTTTTTGAATATTGCATCTATATCTTCTTGTTCTGTAAATACTCTTTCAAGTTTTCCATCATCTACAGCTTCTAACATGATGTGTTCTTTTAATTTTAAGCGGTCATATATCATTTCATCAAGAGAATAATCAATATCGTCAATTTTAAACAACGTCTGTAAATAATAATATTGTGTATATTGATTTTCTGGCAACCCTAAACGGTGAATCCTATCTTTTGATTGTAATAAATGAACTAAATTATAACTGTATTCATAATAAATAGCATCATGGCAAATAGAGTGTAGTGATATAGATTCTGCTAAAGTCTGTGGATTAGTAATCAATACCTTAATTTCGTTATTTAAGAATTTGTCTAATATTGTTTTTCTATCTTCCATGGATGTTCCGCCTGTAATTTCTTCTGACGGAATACCTATTTCATCTAACAAAATTCTTATATTGGAAATTGACCTTCTGAACAAAGTCCAAATAATGACCGGTTTATTTGATTGATAAAGACTTTGTGCTAATTGAATACATTTCTTTGTTTTTACTGTTGTTCCAATGTTTTGAACAATATCTTTAAGTTCGTTAGATGCATCAGAATAATCTAATTTATCGGGATCAATTGAAATATCTAAAATATCTTTAAATTCGCTAAAATCTAATTTCTCTAACAATAATTCAGGACAAGATTCTAACTGTAGAAGTCTTATTATAAGGGCAAATTTATTTCTTTGATACTTAGAATATAATATTTCGGCAGCCCTATTTTCTTTATTAGTTGCACCTTCTAAGTAGAATATATCTTGATTTGCCGGAGGTACACATAACTGTTCTTTTGAAGTTCTGCAATAAAATGGCTTAATTCTATCATTAATAATATGCCTTTCGGATTCATTTGGGTTTTTCAAAAGTTGTTCCTTAAAACCAAAGAAACTATCATATTCGTTTGGATATAGAATGTGCAAATTGTTATAGATATCTAAGTATGAATTAGGAATCGGTGTCCCAGTCATAGTTATTACATAATTTGCATCTTTAGCAATTTCTATTGAATTTGTGGCACGTTCTCCATTAATTCCTTTTGCTTTGTGGACTTCATCATAAACAAGCAATGTTCCATTTTTAACAAGTCCTTTAATTTCCTGTTTATAAGAATTTAAAGATTCATAGTTAAAAAGAAATAAGTTGTATTTTTTATAATCATAATTCAAAATGTAATGCTTTTGTTGAGAAGAAATATTACTTTGAACATCAAAACATTTTAATTCTTGCTTATCCTTAAAACATATATTAAACTCATTTTTCCAAGATTCAAATGCATTTTTAGGGCAGATAACTACAACTTTATCTACATTCCCGCAATCTTGTAAGAATGCAAAAACACCAAGTACAGAGGATGTTTTTCCAGAACCAGGAACAGAAAAGTTGCTACATTTTTTCATCATGCACATATAAAAAGAATCCCACAATTGTTGTTCTCTTAATTGGCGAGTCATCGTTTTGGCTAAAACCAACCTATATTTTTCTAATTCATTTTTGCATAAATCATCTTTTAGTTTTATTTGAATACCTAAATCTTTTCTATCATTTAAGTACATTTGTTTTGCAGAAATATATTCATCAAGAGCAGATGTTGTATATAGAGAAATATTTGGAAGCTTAGCTTTAAATAATGAAATTATTTTTTCATAATCAACATATGTTAGATTTTCTTTAAAAACAATTTTATTTCCAATATTGCTATTAATAAATCTTCTCAAATAGATTTTACAAAATATATCAAAATCAATATTCTTTTCAAGTTTATTTATACCAATTAATCTTTCGTTTTCATAGTCTAATATAAAACAATTCTCTTTCAGAAAAGCATTATCCATAATTAACTTACCTTTGTTATATTTTATAATTTCTTTTAAAACAACATCATCTACTTTTAATACAATCGCTTCTGTATCTTTGTTATTCCATAAATTTTCAAATTTTGCTTTATTATTTGCAATTTTTCCATAATCAAATTCTGAACAGAGCCAACTGCAAGTTATATCAAAAGATTCACCATTTCTGTGTATAGCTGCATCGGTTAAATTATCAGAGCCACATGAGGTTATTTCATCCCCCTCAGCATCAATATATACTCCGAATTTGTAGTGAAAAGTTCCTTTTCGCATAAATGCAATTTTTATATCAACAAGCCCTTCTGCAATTAAATATGCGAGATTAGAATAAATTCTAATATTATCATCCGTTTTTTCAATTAGTTCAAATTTCGAGATTAACCCCTGATTTAATTTAGCTTTTAAGTCATATCCAAGTTTGATTTTCTTAAAATCATCTTCCTCTATATCTTCTGATAAAATAATACGAATTTGTCCTTTATTAAGTGCAACGTATTCAATTCCCTCAGCACAATCACATAAAGCTTTAGAAGAAAAATACGCACTTGCTCTATCATATACAATAGAATCTTTCATAACAGGGATGTAAAATTCTTTTAGTATATTATTTTCTCTTGCATAATAAATTGGTTTTAGAGGAATTTGCTTAAACATTCTAGTCCTCAAGATTTGTTCTTATTGTATTTAATAAATCCTCTAATTTTGATAAAGATTTTTTCACATCTTCAATTTGTGATTCAGTAAGTTTTTTGAAAATATTAAAATCTATACTTTCCATTACTTCAATGCTTTTATTTACTAATTCTGCGGGACGATTTATTATCTGCTCTCTTTGATTTTTTTCAATAAGCAACGTCCTACTTTTATCCATATCTTGTTTTAATTCTTCGTTACTTCTTATTAAACTTATTAACTCCTTCTTATCAAGATTTTGATTTTCAGGATTTAATAATATTTCTTGGGCTCTTTGGGCATATTCTAAATTTTCGTCTAAGAAATTTTCTGCATATTTTGATGAAATAATATTTGCACCAGTTTTTCGAATATATTTAGAAATATCACCATCTACCATTAATAATTCTAAAAACAATACCTGTTTTAGCTTATCAATTTCTTCATCTGTCTTTCCTTTTTTTACAATTTTATATATTTCTTCTAGAGAGCCTTCTATTTTATTATCTCGGGCTATATGAAATTGCATAGGGGCATTAATCCAATCAAGATATTCAACCATTAATTTAGCGTATTCGATATTTTTGCGGACATCAGAAGCATCTTCGTTTGTTATTTTTGAATATTCTTCTACGTCAAAAAGTCTTGTTTCTTCATTTATTAAATCATTATAAATACCTACAAGCCTATCGATAGGATTATATGAAACTTTTTTATCTTCACCAATCTGAACCAATAATTCCAAAGTTTTAATTTGCTTTTCATTATTTGTTAAATCAAAGTTTAAAATTACGGCTCTAAAATATCCATTATTTAAAGGGTTTTCTTTGTTCAATTGCCTTAAACAAGTATATCTTCTATTACCATCAATAATTCTTCCATCATTTAAAACAATTCCTGATTTCAGCTGACCTACATTTCTAATATTATTTTTTGTTTTTTTAATTGCATCTGGATTACTTTCTATAATGAAGTTCTCAATTGTATTATTGTAATTTTCTCTATCATAAGTATTCAATCCAGCGTGATTTTCTGCTTTGTATTTACTAATCCAGGTTGCAATTCTATCATTTTTATCATTGAAATATAGTAAATCCAATGGGATTTCATATATAGGGTATGATGCAGAATGTCCATTAATAAAAATTTTTTCGCTTGTTTCGTTAGTTTGCTTTATTAGCTTTTTTTCTATACCATCTTTTAATAAATCATTGATAATCATTTTAAACCTCCAATATTATATTTCATCAAAGAATTCATCATAATCTATGTATACCTTTTCTGTAATTTGATTGTAATACAAACTACATTCTTTGGTGATTGCTACTATTTTATATCGATTTATATCAAGCCCATATTGTGTTTCTATATAATCACATAAATCATAAATATCAATTTTTCTAAGTTTTCCCATTATGTATATTAGAAAATCACTTAGTTCAAACTGTTCTTCTCCCCTTTTCATTAAATATGTATTTTGGATTTTTCTATATTGAATCGAAGGATTGTTGATAAGAATTGAAGAATAAAAATATTCATCAAACCCTAAATTATCTAATTTATCATATTTAAAACCGTCATTCTTGAGTGAAATAACAGTAAAATATTTATCTCCGATATAGTCTATAACTTTATTTTGATATTCGTATAAATCATTTTTATTAAGCCCAATTGATTCTAATTTTTTAAAATTAATATAATTACCATTGTCAAATTCTATAACATCCATACTACTTTTAAGTTTTGAGAATACTTGATAAAAAACAGCTAAAGATTTAAATTTAGGTTGCACGTTTAAATTAAAAGTATTACCATTCAAAATAATGTGTTCAACGCAATCAGCTAAAGAGTTAAATTTATCAGAATATATACAACTACTTGTCATTGTATAATTTAGTAATTTTATATTTTGTGCATTTAAGTTTCTTAAATTGCCATCATTAAACAAGGATGTATAAATATTCTCTAAATCTTCTTTCCAATAAAAATCATCTGTTAATTTATTTTTCAAAATCTCTAAATGTTCATTATTTAGATTTTCAGTGTGAATAACATAGTATCCATTGATTAAATATTTGTTTATTGATTTTGCATAGTTTGCAATGAAGTTTTTTGTATCAATACCATATTTATCTTCATACGCTAAAGCAAAATCACGACTCTTAATAGGAGATAATTGATACAATAAATCTTCCATTTGTTTTTCTCTATTTGGCGTGCCAAAATTGATTATTGGCATGCGAGAAAAATCAATATATAGATTATTAGAATGTTTCTTTAAAAGATTATGTAATTCATATTCATTTTCTATTTCATATTCTTGCATTAATTCGAGATTTTCTAAGTACAATTTTCTAGATGAGATTTCAATATCTTTATATTCGGATAAATCTAATTTTGTTACTAATTCTTTTGCTAAGTCTATATCATAATATCTAATAACTTTCCCAGGAGATAATAACAGACAATCCATTACAGATAATTTGTTATATAAGGTATTATCAAAATAAAGTAAATCGTCTCTATCATTCAATCCATTACTTATCAGGAAATCCATATATAGATTCTGGAAATTGTTGAATTTTACACCTTTTCTACAATGAGTTTTCAAAAAGTAAATTAAAATATCATTTTTATTATTTTTTATTCTATGATTATCAATCTTTATAAAATCTCTATACACATATTTTTCTATTTTAATCTTTAAATCTGTTGCTACGGAATCATCCTCTAATAAATTTTCTAATGTAATACCATTTTTAATGATTAAACCTACAGAAAAATTTATATAAAAAGATTTATTTTCATACGAATCAAAGATTGTATTTATTAATGATTCGTATTTTCTTAACTTATCTATTTGTTGTATATATAAGCATACTTGATTTTTACTAAACAAATTGCATAAAGCTTTATAATATTGTTGGAATTGGTCTTGAAAGATTTTATTAAATTTTTTTGATGCATGATTTTCTATTTGTCTAATTCTTTCT
>JAEEGL017036704.1_pt1 | contig 12058 bp, 7 predicted proteins | sample 9134231 | NCBI WGS metagenome assembly JAEEGL01 (sample SAMN16246548, study PRJNA631951) | gut metagenome | biome: gut microbiome; feature: rumen; material: fiber-attached | host: Bos | place: Iran: Karaj | collected 2018-10
GCAAAGGTGACGCGATTCACCCAAATTACTTTCACCCCTATTGGATACGGCTGATTGTCAACAACTAACAAAACTTAGAAAAAAACGCTGTCAAAGTCAGGAAGCCTTGTCGGTGCTTTTTTCGTATTGTTTTTGTTGGGCTGAATAGGCCCTGCATAACTTATCGGATGAACTTCTACTTCTTGAATTTTCGATTGGGGCTTGGTGTCAGTTCCAGATATTTCTGCTTTTACTATTGATGTACTACTACCTGCTGAATGAGAAATAATAATTTTCACATCACTTCTAAAGTTTTGAAGCAAAATGTCTGAAACCTCTTTGAGTGATGGGATGATTTCTTGGGACAGAACTTCGCTTTCTTTTTCTTGTATCAGCTTCATTACTATATCATATGATTTGCCAGATTCTTTTTGCTCATCAAGCAAATAGTATAGTTGGCTTAATGATGTCATATTCTTCAAATTATTATGTTTAAGATAGAGTCTGCGATATATTCAGCGTCGGCTAGTGTATTAAACTTACCGAACGATATTCTTATTGTTCCTTTTGCATATTCAACTGGTAGGTTAATCGCTTTAAGAACATGGGAGATTTGCGTATTCTTGCTATCGCATGCAGAACCAGTTGAAACACATATTCCGTTTAAGTCTAATCTGTGAAGCATGGCTTCGCCGTCTTGATTCTCAAAAGATAGACTTAATAAGCCTGGTAAATGGTTTGTCCCATTACGAGTTACAGTAGGATAGGATTTCTGTATTCTATCTAAAAGTACCTCTTCCAATAAATGAAGATGTTTTTGGTTACTTTCAAGGTGTTCAACGTTTTCTCGCAATGCGACGGCCATAGACATTATGGCTGGAATATTTTCGGTTCCAGCTCTCATGCCTTTTTCTTGCGCCCCACCATGGATGAATGGGGAAAGTTGTGTGCCATTGCGGACATACAAAAAGCCGACACCCTTAGGGCCATTAAATTTGTGACCAGATGCAGACAGCATATCAATGCCGAGTTGTTCAACATTGACATTGATATGTCCAATGGCTTGAACGGCATCCGTATGGAAAACGACATCTGCTTCTTTTGCTATTGTACAATATTTGCCGATTGGCTCAATAGTGCCGATTTCATTGTTGGCCATCATCACAGAAAGCAAACCATTTGAAGCAAGGCTATTCTTTAAATCTTCTTCGTTAAGTAATCCATAATTGGATACAGGAAGATAAGAGAGCTTTGCTCCATTGTGCTCAGCGTATCGGCAGGAGTTAATAATAGCATGATGTTCTATTTGGGTAGTGATGATGTTGAGTCCCAATGTGTAGGCATTATTGATAGTCCAATTGTCGCTCTCGCTACCTCCTGATGTGAAATAGATTTCGTCTTCATTCGCACCAATACAATCGGCAATAATGGAGCGAGCTTCTTTTAAGGCTTGCTTAGCAGGTCTTGAAAAAGAATATGGTTGTGAAGCATTACCATAGTTTGTTGCCAAATAATGAACCATAGTGTCTATAGCGGCTTGGCTCATTGGGGAGGTGGCAGCATTGTCAGCGTATATGAATCTTTTTGTCATTTTTCACGAAAAAAGTTTACACCCATCTTCTTTGAATTCTTCAATTTTATCTAGCAGGTCCTGGACTTCACATCCTAAATAGTCGGCTAGGCAGTTCATACAATAAAAATTGGAGATTTTCTCTCCAAGCAGTTTCTTGTTGATGCCTATTGTGTCCTTGTCCAAATCTTGCTTAGTACAAGCGACGCAGATATGTCTAGTGTTCATTTTCAAGATCCTTTATAGAAAAACGAGGCATATCTTTGCCTCTAAATTGGGTATCCAAAATGCCTAATTGACGCAGGATAATCCCACGCATTGAGACAGCAGGACGCAAACAATAGTGCTGGAATTCGCGGACATTGATGTCATCAATAGACTTGACATTTGGAAATAATAGTTTAAGGTAAGCTGTAGCAATGCGTTTTACTGCTTCGGTATTTCGAGTATCTGCGTCATTGGGATAGTCAACGATGTGGTCAACAATAGCGCGATATGAGGCATCGTCACGAAGTAAGTGCATAATAGTACAGAAATATTCTGAGTTCAGTGCCCAACCGGATATCTTGAGACCTTCGTTCATACGAGGAATCTCCCAACCTTTGATGAAACCATGAATACGGTCAATTAGCGCACTTGACTTGAATACGGTTGGAAGACCATCGAACATGTTTTGATACTCGTCCATTTTTTCTTCATCAATATTGCCAAGCATGACAAATCCAGCTTCAGCGACACCATTTTTGCCTCCTATCTTTACTGTACCTTGTTCCATATACCCTTGAAGCGTTTGGGTCATTTCACTTGGATCATCAAACTCAACCTTTTGGATTTCATCAAAGGCAATATAATCATGGAAAAAAACAAGCCCTTCTTCTCTACGACCGATATCATAAAAAAGCTTTGCACGGGTCATTTTGCCTGCTGATAAATAACCATAACGGCTTACTCCACCAAACAAATATGATTTACCAGTTCCTTTTGGTGCAAGTTCGATAAGGTTCAATCTCTTCTCCACGAAAGGTAAAAGACGTGTGAGCATTGCCAATTTGGTATGCTCGTCTGGATAACCTTCGGCATTATAGTCTATTGCTCCCAATAGGATGTCAATCCATTCGTGAATATCGAATTCTTGACGTACCTCTTTGTAGTAATCAATGTCGATGGTGTATGGACAAAAGTTTTTGAAGCTGATAAGTTTGATTTTGCCTTTGGTTTTTCCCTCTGGGTATTTGTAGCCAAGCTCAATAACACCCCAAGTTTCTTTGGCCTTTACCAATTCATCTTTACAGTCTTCCCAAATATGAGACTCAATGATAGTTTCATTGTTGGTTAAGCCAAAGTCAGGTAAGGAAAAGGTAACTTCTTGGTTACGGATGTCAATATCAACTGAGATCCTGGTAAGCAACTTAACGTGCTCGCCTTCCATAACAATGCGATTCTTGATGCCTGTCCAATCGGTTTTAGAGGGTATGTATGAACGCACAAACTCCGTTATTTCTTCGACATCGAATTTGCCGTCATCATCTTCAAACATTTTCAGAAGCCAGTCACGTAGGAATGATGGAAGTTTCAGGCCTTTGAAAAAATTGCTTTCCCTTAGGTCTTTATAGACCACCATGTCAGCGAAACATTCTCTTAGTTTATCTTGCATAATAATTGTCATTTTTAAAAGTAACGGTTTTCGGAAGCACCAGCGTTTTTTGCTTCAAATTCGAGGCCTTCTGCAATTTTGGTAGTGCCATCGTATACATCAATCTTATGATGGCCGCGTTTTACGCCAGGCATATCTACATTATAAACATACTTGTTTTCAGAAGGAATGGCATCGTAATACTTGCCTTCACAGAAGACTTTGGCGGTGACGGTTTGCTTAGCAATGAAAATTTGAATTTTTGCCTTTTGTTTGAAACTGATTATAATAGTTTTGAAGTCAGGACAGATTTCGCATTTAGGCTTGTCGCCAGCAAGTTTAATTTCAATAATAGGTACGATAACTTCTTCGAGCGTGGCACCACCATGGACTTCGACATTGGCTTTTCGACCACCTTGGAAACGATCATAGTTGGCGAGACACCAATAGCCGTTGTCTTCAGCAGCAAAGTCGGGTTTTTCTTCAATGTCAGATTTTGGGCAACAACGTCCAGAATGAATCCCTTTTTCTTTAACGGCCCATTTGTTTTCGTGCTCGTTGAGGACAGCCAAACGGCTGGCACCATGGTCTGAAACAAGGAATACTCTTTCAATGCCCTCTTCATGGAGGTCTTTATCTACGTTGTCTAAGACTTGATCAATGATCTCTAGCTCTTTGATGAGGTGAATAGGGGATTTGGTTTGTTCGTAGTTGTATAATCCATTGCCTGAGTGCTTGAGTTCATCTAACTGTTTCACGTCGACTCGACACTTGAAATCGTCGCAAAACTCCTTGTTCATGCAAGTAATTGAAGGTAATTCGCAATAGGCAATGTCGGCATCGAAGGAGAGTTGACGAGAATAACAAGCCTCTCTAATATAGTTCAGAAACTCAATGCCCAAAGCATCAACAAAATACATCTTGGATTTAGTTTTGTCTTTGCTAGCAACAATAGACGACCGTCTGTTGAGCAACGAATAATAAACTCTATTTGAAGCATAATTGTCGACAAGTGACATGAATTCAGGAAGAATGCGATTGGTCACTTTGCAATACTTATAAGTATTAAAGTATGCTGTAATTTCAGCAAAGCCATAATCATATTGGGCGAGATAACTATATAAAGCAGGGTAGGTTGTAGATAAAATTGTTAAGAGTTTACTCTCTGAATAGGAATCGGCATACTCTCCGATAAGCCGAATTGCAAGCTCTTTTTCTTGAATAGAAGTGTCTGTTAAGTAATTGATGGCTTTTTCACTTTTAGAAAGCACTTGCCTGCAGAAAGTTGCAATGACATTAGTAGAAATTTCCACTTTAGATAAAAGCTTCTTGCGCTCATCATAAACTTCTTTGAAAGCATGAGAATTTGAATCGAAATCTAATATCACAGAATATAGCTTATCCCAAAACTCTTCAATACTGTTAGACTTTTCGATTACTTTCGCGAGGTATTTATTATTGGCTGCACCATAACATTTGAGTGCGATGAAGTAAGCCCACTTTTGCTGGTCACTCATCGTTTTTAAATTTCCAATGAATGCAGCTAAGGTGTTTTGCCCGCCAAAGGTTTTGTATACATAATCATTCCAACCATTGAAATGTTCAAGCTCTTTCAATAGCCAAGTCCATTCTTCATTTGAACCAGCATCGTCACCAATAGGATCTAATTCGGGATAGGATTTGGAAATGACATCAAAGGCCGTGAAGTTCTGCTTTATTGGATATAGCGAGTCGGGGAAATCAGATTTGTTTTTAGATGTTTCGATGTAGATAATGTCGTAGCTGTTTCTTTCAGCTATGCATGCGAAATTGTTGATGCCCTTAACATAAGCGTCGTATTCTCTTGAATACTCTTTGGAAACAAAACATAAAGTAGGGAGCTTGGTTGTAATATCATCAAATGATGAATCAAGCTTAATTATTCGTCCAGCAGCTTCAATACGAGGGTCAGAAAACTTCAGATATTCAGAACACTGATAAGTTATTATCACTAGCTTGCCTTCGATGTCTAAGTCAAGCATTGAGCGTAGTGTGTCTTTTAGAACAGATGCCCCTTCAAGCTTGAGAAAAGAAGAAAGGTGCAAAAGGAAAGTGTTTTTCTTCTGCTTTTGAAGTTTATTCAACAATTTGTCGATTTGAGGCATCTTGTCTTTAGAGCAGAACTTAGAAAGCTCAAGGAATTCATTGGAACCAATGTTGAAATAACTCTCTAATGATGATAAGCCGGATGAATCTGCCACATCAATGATAATTGGAGAAGAGGAAGCAGACTCCAGATATTTAGTTATTTTCGAACGTACTTTGTTGATATCCATAAGTATGATTTCCTATAATTTGTCTTTAATAATTTCAATGCCAACAGTCATGTTGTTTTTGATTAACTCTTTTAGGTATTGCTTTACTTTATCGGCAGGCATATTATCAATTTTTGTAAACGCTTCATTATATCCGCCAGAGTTGTATTTTGATTGCGCAAGTCTATCAAGATGAGTATTAACAGACATTAGAGAATACCAGTTGTATGGTGAATCTGTTATATGGGATGTAAGATATGTCTTCACTTCACTTATGTCTTTCAACATGGTAGCTCTTTCGCCAATAATGTGCTTCTTAAAAGCAACATCGCGTTTTGATTCGTCATTCAAATCATCCCAATACTTGAAATTGGCGAGATAAATTTGTGCCGTTTCAATAGCAATGCTGTCGGGATTCTTCAGGGCAATGGTTTCAAACACCTTTCGACATTCAGTCCATTCGTCTTCAGGGATCATTATCAGAATTGGCATTTGGTATTTTTCTGACCACTTGAGAGGAGATTCTGTACTAGTTTTATCTTTCCATAAAGACTTGAGTTTTTGGGAGCCTAGTTGTTTTTTGTATTCAGTGACAATTTGTTCAATATTTTGAAGGTAGTTAGCCGTATCAGTGGTGAAACATCCCATAGGAATCTTCTTAAAAATGTTATCTCTATCTTCGTCACCCAAATCATCAAGGTAGAATGAAGCAACTTTGATAAACATTTCCATTTGGTTGGAATATAGGTTCTTGAAGTTGGAACCATAATCTTTGATGTTCGCTAAGAATTCATATTTTAGACTATCCTGTATCTTCCCTTCTTTGCGAAGCATATAAAGCTTGGCAAGAAGAACATCGAAGTCGCCAACTTCATTTCTGATAGCAGGATAGCTAAGCCTCATGTTGTTGCATTTTTCGCTCCATGAGCGAAGGGCTTCATCGTAGGTCTTGCAACTTTTGAAGATTTTGCTAGTTTCAACGATGATTTGGTATTCACATATTACTTCATTGATTTTTTGGTCGACAGTATCTTGTTTCCAAACCCAACCAGCTTCAGCAGCATCGAACTTAGTGTGCAGTGCGTTGATATACATGCCACCATCTTGTACTTCGTCGGCAAGTTCAATAAGTTGGCCTTGGTTGAACTGGGCCAAATAAGCCTTCATGCCTTCAGTGCACTTTTCTCTACAAAGTAACGACTTCAAATCATCAACAAGATTAGACTCGTTCATTGCAATCTTTCCTATTTCAATTGCAAGATCACTATCGGTTTTGCCAGATTCGACAGTGTTATTATTCGCAATTCCACAATAAAGATTGATGACTTCCTTGAGAGCATCAATGTCACTGGTTAATTCTTCGTTTTCAAGGATGTAATTGAGACTCCAGATTGGAAAGCCGAACTCTTTCATTCGAGCTCGGATGCGCTCTCGCGCTTGCTCAACTGAAGAACATAGACTTTTTTGAACACCAAAAGCAGTTACCGTTGTTTCAATGAAACTCTTTTCTTCTGGTGTCATTGTGACAATGTACTTATCTCTGTATCTTGGATTTGGGGTTGAATCTAGTTTTATGACTTCGTCAACCATTTCTTTGAATTTATCAATGTTCAACTCGTCGCTTGAAACGCCATCACTCCAAGTATATTTGCCATCAAGGACATATTCTTTCATTAAGAAACCCATGGCAAATGCCGAGTAATTACAAGGCATGAAACCAAAAGGAGCGTCTTTCAGATGCTGATAAATTTCCTCAATAGAAATACGGCCTTCCTTTTCCATGGTTTGTTCAATCAAGTCGTTAAGGCTTAATTTAATTCGAGAGATTGGAAGAGAAGGTGATTTTTCCCAGTACTTTTCAACTTCCCATGCGCCATCAAAAGCATTTTCGAGTTTCTTTTGGTTTGTGAATGTGCTTTTTGTTTTTTGAGTAATACCACACTCGGCACCTAGTTTTAACAACGTAGCAGTCCACATTGGGTCGTGAACTTTGTTGTGTTCAAGACCGAGACGGAACAACTTCCTGTCATGATCCATTAAAGCTTCGATGAGCATGTCAGCATTAGCTATACTTTCACCATTAGGGGTTTCTGTGGAATAAACAATGAATTGACCATCACTGATTCGATTTTTCCATTTGGAGAGCACTCTGTTTGCATATTGCGCATATTGTTGACATTGTCCATTGTCTTTGCCTGCAAAATATGTTGAGGTTGCTTTATGTTCAACCCATTCCTTGAATTGCTCTTCGCCCAATACGGTTTTGCTTGTGTCAATAAAGATAGCAGTTGTATCTGGAGTGTTCTTTAGAATATCGAGAATTTTCTTGTTGATAACACTTGCTTCGTTATTGTTTTTGGCAAATGTCATCAGAGCGAAGATTTTATGCTGATTATCTGACGCTTTCGCAATTGCCTTTTTTGCTTTTTGTTCAAAATCGGTTGCACTTGCAAAGTCGATTTCATAGCGAAGCTTGAGTGGAGCAGGAAGCTGAATGCATTCTCCAAGTGAACCTTCGGTAATTAAACTTGATGTGGAAATCGATTCAAATTGTTTTTTGTTGCCATCGATTTTGTTGGAGTCCATTTCACCCGTAAGAACAGAATAGACGTATTTGTTTTCTTGCAGACGCTTTTTGTAAAGAATGCCATCTCGAACCAATTTTTCAGCACATTGTACGGAACGGTTATTTTCCAAGTCAGAGCCTTCGAATGCATTAGCAAGATTTTTTTCATTTGCATAAAACAGCTCGACACTATCATTCAATTCCATCGAAATAGCTTGAAGCATTAGAACTGTTTTAAGAACTCGCTTTTCTTCGCTATTGATTTGCTTTGTTTTTTCAATACGAGGGAAAAAATCAAGAATAATGCGGATGTTGTGGGCGAGGTTTTCCTTGCCCATGTCATAGAAGAAACCCCAAAGCATATCGATGGTGAGTAATGGATTATCATCTTCAGGGCCGACGTTGTCGATAAACCATTGAAAGGCTTTGATGTCGTCGCCGCGATCGTTCTTTATAAAATCGAACATGCTACGTTGGTTGGATTCGAATGAAGTAGCAATATGCTTCAATAAAGATGCTGCATAAGGGTGAATAGGAAGTATTGCTGCGAGTTCATTTTCGTTGATGCCTGCCATTTTTTGCACTATTTTTCGTGATTCATTAGTGCGGTCGCAAAGGTCAAGTTGGATATCATCCCAATCTTTACGTACAACGCTATCATCAACTTTTTGAAGTGCTTCGCCCATGAGTTTGAATGCCATGTTCTCAGGTAACTCTATGATGCAAGTGGGTCTCATGAAACGACCTAGTATTTTGCTTTTATCGCTATCAGTGTCGGCAAACAATGATTCGCTTTGGTGAGTGACTGCAATAAAGCAGAAAGGTTCGGTTTCGCTCAATTCTAATAATGTTTGGAAACCTGTGAGATGATGAATGTTATTCTTGAAATATTCAGTGAATTCATCCCAAATAAACACTAATTCTGACAAGTTGTTCATGTGGATGACTTCGCGTATCCATTCAACTAAACCTTTGTCATCTAAACTAAAAACCTTGATCTGTTTTTCGTTTGCAACCTTGGAGATTTTGCCCATAAGAGTTTGAAGCGGCTGGTCCTTATAGGTCTGTAGGTTTGCTATGATATCGTCAACGGTATCGCCACCAAATAATTCAGCATAACTACCTTTCAATAAGACATTAAACATTTGCTTGTTTTCGTCGTTGGAAAGATACTTTATGATAGCGGTCTTCAGTGCATCAGAACCCGCATTTTTGATGCCAGCATCATGAAGGGCATTTTCTATACTCTCTTGGATAGCGAGAATCAAGTCGTTATCGCCGTGGATGGAAGATGAACCATATCGGTGTACGGTAATGATTTTTCCTTTGTTTTTGGCACCAACAAACTTATTGCAAAGGTCAGCGTCCAACTTAAACTGATTGAAATAATCGCGTGTGTCTTGCTCGTTCGCATCCAAAAGACGCTTAAGAGTGAGGACAGCGTGAGACTTACCAGTACCATAAGCACCTTCGACCCAGATGTTGAGCTTCTGTTTTCTGGTAAGCACATCTACTGTTTGTTTAAGTAGTTTGACGAAAGAACTATGTGGGTAGAACTTTTTCCATAAGTCAGGATTTTTCTTTATGACATCTGCATTGACAGCAGGGAAGAAGTCGGGGTCGATATTAAAGTAATGACGATATTTGTTCATGGTTAATTGTCTTTAGAATAATGTTAAGACGTTCTGCGATGATTTGTTTTCTTTAAGAGTGATGTTGTCAAGATCGAGAGTGAAGCTGACGCTGATGAAATCAGGGTAAGTTATGCTTAATCCTTTCAATATTCGTGTGAGGGTTTCTGTGTCAATGCCAAAAATCTGAGTGGGGCTTATCCCATCACTATCAATGTCAATATCCACTAAACGACTTAATGTAAATTGATAAAACCCCCCACATGCTTCGGCAAATTTATAAAGACTAAATAAAATCACTTTTTCGTCGGGCATTGCCCATGGAGTGCGAATGAACACGGCGCCACCATTTTCTTTTGTGGATTTTTCGCAAGTACCAAATCCAACTTTGTTAAAAGGTAATGCTGCAATTCTTTTCAATGCAGCTGGTATGGATTTTTGAGCGCTTGGACTAATACCTTCAACATTGCTTAATTCATTGGAAATAGATGACAATGGGTGACTGTTATTTGCATTGAAAGTATTGACAAACCATCCCACTTCAGGCGTATATGATAAATTTGTCAGCATAAGAGCCCATATTCTTTCATCATCTAGATTATTTCTTAGTAATTCACCTAATGGAGTCTCGACATCGCCTTCAATTATTCCTGCATCTCTAAGGAATCTATTAAAAGCTACTACTTGATTATTGCCAAGCGAGTTTTCATTTTTGAATTTCTCTCGAAGTTTTGCATATTGCTGGAACCACTCGATTTTGGGAGCATGTGCAGCATAACAGTCTAAAGATTTACTTTTGTTCATTTTTCCTAACCCTTTTGATAGCCATAATGATTTATATACATAACAACCCGTATCAATGTCCAAACATTGACCGCATTTTACACACTTGTCTGATATTTTAACTCCATTTTGTTCGTCAAAAGTTAAATTACCGTATTTACAATTTGCCTCACATACTCTGCAACCTATACAATAATGACTTTTGCGAAATACTTTTCTTATTTTTTTTAGGAATAAAATGTTTGATACAGAAGGCTCGTTAGAGACCGATATCTTACAATAATTGTCTTCTAAAGTTTTGTGTTTAATGGTGTACTCGTTCCCAAAGCACTCAATTTTGATGATGCTATTGTCGGTTGTGGGTAGAACTCTTCCGAGCGTTTTGACCCATTGCAACCATTCATTGTGATTATTATGGAACGTAATTATGAGTTCATTGCCAACAACTAATTCGGAATAATCCTTGGGAGAAATGGTTAAATCTCTTCCGTTTTTACGGGCTTTCCACCCATTGTTTTCGATATAACTTTTGATTCTTTCTTCGTTTCCTTTATCAGAAGCATTCAGATCATGAATGATATTGAGTAATGGTTGTGTCGAATTGTTATAGCAATAATTATTTAGATAATCATTTCGATTGGTGGACATTGGACAAACCAAACATCCTGCTCTTGTGTTTCCTCTTTTATATGCTTTATTTAAATGAAGATTGTTTGCATATATGTAGAGATAAACTTCCGCAGAATTCCATGAAAGAATCGGATTACAGCTAAATTGTCCTTTATGTTTTGTGCCATAAGAAATGTAATCATACTCACTTCTGCGAACGCTTTCATCAGCTCTGACCCCAACAAAGGCCATTTCAGTGAAAGATGTTTTGCCTACAATATCTCTTATTGTGAGCAATTGAGGTGTGGTTTTATGAACACTACAGCACCATCTAATGGTAGATGAAGGAGGACCAAATCGTTTCCATGAATCGATAGGATCTAAGTGTGATTTAGCAGTATAGAAACTTATTCCTAGTTTTTCGCACTTGTTTTTTGCAAGTTCCACCGAAGCATATGTGTCTGGGAACTCCATACCAGTATCTCCAAAAACTACAACAAATTCATTATGTGGGAGAGCTCGTTGGACGATGTCCAAAGTAACTTCGCTATCTTTGCCCCCACTGTATGAAATATGGAATATGTCAACCTTTTCTTTGAAATCTTTATAAGTGTTGTAAACGCTTTTTATAGTTTCTGCGGCTAAACTTTCTAATAATTGTTGGTTCTTTGCCAACATTGATTTGATGTCTACACAACACAATTTTGTGTTTTCAGGTTCAGGGTCGTCTAGTACAATAATATTTGGTTTTGAGAAAAAAGTCCCACCTTTAATTTGCGCTACGAGCTTTCCTTTATATATATAGTTATTGGCTTCAGCCCACATTATTGGGGCATCATCATCATTGTCATAGGTAGTGTTTCAACCAGTGTGTCCGAAGTCTGCTGACTTCAGGGATGCGGTGCAAAGTTAGACAATTATTTTCATTTCAAGTTTCATTTGTAGATTTATCCGTAATTTTGCCATGCGACTGGACGAGGAAGCGGGCTCTGC
>JAEEGL010597336.1_pt1 | contig 12057 bp, 11 predicted proteins | sample 9134231 | NCBI WGS metagenome assembly JAEEGL01 (sample SAMN16246548, study PRJNA631951) | gut metagenome | biome: gut microbiome; feature: rumen; material: fiber-attached | host: Bos | place: Iran: Karaj | collected 2018-10
AGGAGGTAGAGACATGGCAAGTAAAAAGGGTGTCGGCAGTTCCAAGAACGGCCGCGAAAGTGAATCCAAACGTCTGGGAGTCAAGAGAGCTGACGGTCAGTTCGTAAGCGCAGGCTCCATACTTGTTCGCCAGAGAGGCACCAAGTATCATCCCGGAAACAATGTGGGCATCGGTGGTGATGACACACTGTTCGCAAAGGTAGACGGTACTGTCAAGTTCGAGAGAAAAGACAAGACCCGCAAGCAGGTAAGCGTTTACCCGGAAGAAGCTTAATTTCCATGCCCCCGGCAATACGGGGGCTTATTTATTAACTGAGATGTTCGTAGATAAAGCACAGATATTCATAAAGTCCGGCAGGGGCGGTGACGGCAGCGTTTCTTTCAGGCGCGAGCCCTACGTTCCCCAGGGCGGTCCGGACGGAGGCAACGGCGGCAAAGGCGGAAGCGTCGTATTTTTGGCTGACAGAAACCTTAGGACTCTCATGGACTTCAGGTACAAGAAGAAGTACGTTGCGGAGAACGGCGAGAACGGCCGCGGCAAGCAGCAGTACGGCAAGGACGCGGAAGACCTCATAATAAAGGTCCCTGTTGGCACTGTCATAAAGGACGTCAGCACAGGCAACATAATGGCTGATCTCAAAGAGGACGGTCAGCGCTTTGTCGCGGCCAAAGGCGGCAAGGGCGGCAAGGGCAACGTCTGGTTCAAGAACTCCGTAAGGCAGGCTCCGAACTTCGCGGAATCCGGCGGATTCAGCGTTGAGAGGAACGTGGAGCTGGAGCTCAAGCTCATAGCCGACGTAGGTCTCGTGGGTTATCCCAACGTCGGAAAATCCACGCTTCTTTCTGTCTCCACATCCGCTGATCCTAAGATAGCGGATTATCACTTTACCACCATAACCCCGAACCTCGGCGTTGTAAACATCTACGACCAGAGCTTCGTCATGGCGGATATCCCCGGACTAATTGAGGGGGCTTCCGAAGGCGCAGGCCTGGGGCTGGACTTTCTAAAGCACATAGAGAGGACCCGCATTCTCATCCACGTCGTGGACGTATCCGGCTCCGAGGGAAGAGACCCGATAGAAGACTTCGAGAAGATAAACGCAGAGCTTAAGAACTACAGCGAGAAGCTCTCAAAAAAGCCCATGCTGGTAGCTGCAAACAAGATAGACATGGCGGAAGACGAGATGCTGAGCGCTTTCACGGAGTACGCGGAGTCTAAAGGTTACGAGGTATTCCCGATTTCCGCTCCCATACACGAGGGCGTGGATAAACTGCTGTCCAGAGCGCTTTTAATGCTCAACGAGCTTCCGGAAGAGGAAGAAGAGCAAGTAGTATTCTATGTCGCGCCTGACCCGGAGGACGAGCCGGACTTCAGGGATATCAACATAGACGTGGACGAGGACGGAGTCTTCGTGCTTACCGGAAAGCAGCTCAGGAAGATCTTCGATTCCACCAATTTCAACGACACGGGGTCTCTCCGCTATCTGTATAAATACATAGACAGCAAGGGCATCTTCGATGAACTCGAAGAGATGGGCCTGGAGGACGGAGATACCGTCAAGGTATTCGATTACGAATTTGAGTATTACGAGGAATGATGTGCAGCGCATGCTGGATCCTCTTCTTCCGGGGGTCGAGAAGCCTGCAGCTTACATAGGCAACGAGCCGAACCAGATCATAAAGCAGGACGGGACGTTCGACATCCGTCTTGCTTTCTGTTTCCCGGACACCTACGAGATAGGCATGTCCTGGAACGGCATGAACATCCTCTACAACATAATGAACAAGACCGGACACACCTACATGGAGAGAGTCTTTGCGCCCAGAAAGGACATGCAGAGCGCCATGAAGGCCGCCGGTCTTCCTTTGTATACGCTTGAGACTAAGACGCCCGTCGCTCAGGCGGACATAGTAGGCTTTACCCTCCAGTACGAGATGTCCTACACCAACATCCTGAGCATGATGTATCTTGCCGGGATACCGCTCATGTCCGCGGAAAGGACAGAGGACGATCCGCTTATAATAGCGGGCGGTCCCTGCGCCTTCAACGCGGAGCCTCTTGCGGACTTTTTTGACGCTGTTCTGGTAGGGGACGGCGAGGAGCTGCTCCCGGAGTTCTGCAGGGTCTATTCCGAGTGCAGAAAGGAAGATCTTTCAAAGAAGGATTCCTTAAGGAAACTAAGCAATCTTCAGGGTGTTTACGTGCCTTCCTTCTACGCTCCGGTATACGGCGAGGACGGAAGCTTTCTTCGCTATGAAAAGCTGGAAGCCGGCGCTCCTGATAAGGTCCTCAGGGCATTCGTAAAGGACCTCGACAAGGCGGATTACCCTACGAACAACATCATCCCGCTCATAGAGGTCGTCCACGACAGGGCGGTCTGCGAGCTTTTCAGGGGCTGCACCAGGGGCTGCCGCTTCTGCCAGGCGGGTATGATATACCGCCCGATAAGGGAGCGCGGCGCGGAGACTAACCTGCGCATAGCAAAGGCTCAGCTGGAAAACAGCGGACACAGCGAGCTTTCTCTGCTGTCCCTCTCTTCCTCCGACTATTCGGAGTTTCAGCCTCTTATGACCGAGCTCATAGAATACTGCAGACCGAGGAAGGTATCTATATCCCTTCCGTCTCTCCGCCTGGACAATTTCGCGTTCAGGATACTGGACGAGATCCAGGGGATGAGAAAGAGCGGTCTCACTTTCGCCCCCGAGGCCGGGACTCAGCGCCTAAGGGACGTCATAAACAAGAACATAACCGAGAAAGACATACTCGGAGCCATTAGCAAGGCCGTCAGCCTCGGCTGGACTTCCGTAAAGACCTACTTCATGATAGGCCTGCCCACGGAGACAGACGAGGATCTTGACGGCATAGGGGACCTTGCGGAGAAGATAATGAGGACGGCCAGGGAGGCGGGCGCCGGAAGGTTCAACGTGTCCATAAGCGTCGCCAATTTCGTGCCGAAGCCCTTTACTCCTTTCCAGTGGGCTCCGCAGGACAGCCCGGAGGAGTTCAAGCGCAAGCACGACTACCTTATGAACAGGCTCAGAAGGATAAGAGGCGTTACCCTGCATTATCACGAGAGCTTCGTAAGCACCCTTGAGGCTTATCTTGCAAGAGGAGACCGCAGGCTCTGCGGGGTGATCAAAAGAGCCTGGGAGCTCGGCTGCAGCTTCGATTCCTGGACGGAGCACTTTAAGGAGGAAGCCTGGAAGCAGGCTCTTTCCGAGTTCGGTCTGGACAGCTCCTACTTTGCCGTGAGCGGCCTCGGAAGGGACGCCGCTCTTCCGTGGGAGATCATAGACTGCGGAGTGGATCACGATTATCTTCTCTCGGAATACGATAAGGCCTTTACGGAAAAGACCACTCCGGACTGCCGCGTAAGATGCAACGGCTGCGGGATTAACAAACACCTGGAATGCGCTTTGGCGGGGGTGCTCTCAAGATGAGACGCTATCTCTTAAGGTTCTGCAAAAAGGGAAACACCAGGTTCCTTTCTCACCTGGACATCGCCAGGCTCTTTAAGCGCGCCATGAGGAGGGCAGGCATAGAGCCCGCCTTCTCCAACGGCTACAACCCTCACGAGCTGATAAACATAGTGCAGCCGCTTTCCCTCGGGTATGAGTCCGAGAGCGAGTATTTCGAGATAGACACCAACAAGACCTACGACGCGGAAAAGCTGCCCGGACTTATGAACATGAGCATGCCCGACGGAATCAGATTCACCGATTGCAGGGAAGTTGAGCGCACGTCGAACAATTCCTCGAACAGGACAGTCTCTGCCGTGTACAGGGCAGTTTTGGGCCTTAAAAAGGAAGGATTCCCTGCGGATATATCCGGCTTCCTCGGGCAGGAAAAGATCTTCATCACCAAGAAGGACAAGAAGACCAAGCAGCCAGTAGAGAAGGACGTAAAGCAGTATATCTATTCAGTAGATCCTACTGATTCCGATGATGGTGTCGTCCTTTACATGACGCTCCGCTGCGCAAGCAACGAGACATTAAATCCGGGAAAGCTTCTCGAAAGCCTTTTCAGGTATTATAATATAGACAAGCCCGTATACGAGTGCCGCATAACGAGGCTCGACATCTGCACGGGCTCCGCATCGGAAGGTTTCAGATCTCTTTATGAAAGCATCAGATAGATCGACGAAAAGAATAATAATATGGGTCCTGACGGTCGTCATCTCCGCAGTCCTGATCTTCGTCGGAAACAGGCTCGCCAAGGGCGATGTCCACATGCTGGACCAGACCGAGGTGACAGCCCGCGCCAAGGTGACGGAGATGTCCGAGCTCATAGAGGAAGAACTGGAAGACGCCGGTTATACCTCCAGGATACAGTTCTTCAAGGCCAAGCTCCTCACCGGCAGTCGCAAGGGAGAAGTCGTTCTGGCTTACCAGCACATTGATTCCTACACCGACACCGGCGAGCGATTCGTAAAAACCGGGGACATAGTGATACTCTACAACTACGAGTATCAGTCCGGCACGGACGACTGGGTGTTCGGAAACTTCGCGCGCTTCGACTACATACTTGTCCTTGGGATATTATTCCTTGTACTCATAGTCCTTTTCGGAAGAGGCAAGGGCGTCAATACGATACTTTCCCTGATATTCACCTGCCTTGCGGTATTTCTGGTGTTCATACCCGGAGTGCTTGCAGGAAGGAACGTCTACATACTTACGGTCCTCATCTGCGCCTTCACCATAGTGATGACGCTGATACTCACCAACGGAACTTCCAAAAAGTCCGTCGCCACCATGCTGGGCTGCGGCGCTGGAGTGGTGACTGCCGCTGTGATCACCGTCATATTCGACAGGCTGATGCAGCTCACAGGCTTCATCGACGAGCATTCCGTCTATCTGCAGGTGATGGGAGAGGGCGGCACCCCCATCAACTTAAGGGCTCTGATCTTCGCAATGATAACCATAGGCGCCCTCGGCGCGGTGATGGACGTGGCGATGGACATAGCCTCGTCCCTCTACGAGATAAAACGCCACGCCCCCGAGATAAGTCCGCGGGAGCTCTTCAGGAGCGGCATGAACATAGGCCGCGACGTGATGGGCACCATGGCCAACACCCTGGTCCTGGCCTACATAGGAAGCTCGCTCTGCTCCATACTCCTTAAGGTGACCTACGCCAGCACCGTAATGGAGCTGGTGAATACCGAGAGCATAGTAGTGGAGCTTCTCAACGCCATCGTGGGAAGCATGGCAATACTGCTTACCATACCGCTTACGGCTCTAGTCTGCTGCGCCGCTTATAAGGCTTCCGCAAAGCACGCCAACAATTGACTTGACTGAAAAATACGGCAAATATATAATTCCCGTGTGGGGATGCTTCATGGTGTTTTATTATGAAGCTCAAATACATAAAGACCGCGGTACTGGCGTCGATCTGCGTTGTATTCGCGGCCGGCAGCGTGTATAATTATATGAGGCCCGTTAAGGAAGTGCCTGATATAATTAAATTTTTTGACACAAAAACCGAAAGCTCCGTCTCCGAAGATACCGGCACATCCGCAGTGCTTACGGTGAACATAAACACGGCGGATGCAGAGGAGCTGCAGCGCCTTCCCGGAATAGGACCTGTAAAGGCTCAGGCGATAATCGACTACAGGAACGCCTACGGAGGCTTCGTCTCAAAAGAGGAGATCACCGAGGTCCGGGGCATAGGGGAAGCCACATACGAAAAGATAAAGGACTACATTACGACAGAATGACAAAGGGTGTTAGCAAAGAACAGCTTGACAGGATAAACGAGCTCGCACACAAGAAGAAGACCGTTGGGCTCACCGCGGAGGAACAGGCTGAGCAGAAGGTCCTGTACAAGATATTCCTGGACGATTTCAGGGCGCGATTTAAGCAGCAGCTGGAGAGCATAGAGATAGTGGAGCCTGACGATCCGCGTCTTAAGGCGGCAAGGTTCAAGGGATTCGAAGAGTACAAAAATTAGTTTTACATAAAGAGGAAAGAGCAAATGAAATATCTCGGAGTTAATGAAATCAGAAAGATGTTCCTGGATTTCTGGGAATCCAAGGGGTGCTTAAGGCACGACAGCTATTCTCTCGTTCCGCAGAACGACAAGAGCCTTCTGCTTATAGCGGCCGGAATGGCGCCCTTAAAGCCGTATTTCTCCGGCGCGGAGGAGCCGCCCAGGCACAGGATGACCACCTGCCAGAAGTGCATAAGGACCAACGACATAGACAACGTGGGACATACCGCAAGGCACGCCACCTTCTTTGAGATGCTCGGCAACTTCTCCTTCGGGGATTACTTCAAGCGCGAGTCCTTAAAGTGGGGCTGGGAGTTCGTGACATCCGAGAAATGGCTCGGCATACCCGCCGAAAAGCTCTGGGCCACCGTCTACGAGGACGATGACGAAGCCTTTGCCATCTGGAGAGACGAGATAGGCCTTCCCGAGGAGAGGATAGTCCGCCTCGGCAAGGAGGACAACTTCTGGGAGATAGGTACAGGTCCGTGCGGGCCCTGCTCCGAGATCTACTTCGACAGAGGCGAGGAGTACGGCTGCGGAAAACCTGACTGTAAGGCGGGCTGCGACTGCGACCGCTACATGGAGTTCTGGAACCACGTGTTCACCCAGTTCGACCGTCAGGAGGACGGTTCCTACCTGGAGCTTGAGCACAAGAACATAGACACCGGAATGGGCCTCGAGCGCATGGCATGCATAATGCAGGGCGTGGACTCAATATATAACGTCGACACCATGCAGGCCATCCTTCAGGAGGTCTGCCGCATGGCCGGCGTCAAGTACACCGACGGCGCTTCCGATTCCGACATATCGATAAGGATAATCACGGATCATATCCGCGCCGTGTCCTTCATGATAGGCGACGGAATACTTCCTTCCAACGAGGGAAGAGGCTACATACTCAGGAGGCTCCTGAGAAGGGCCGCCCGCCACGGCAGGCTTCTCGGCATTAAGGGCACCTTCCTTAAGGAGCTTTGCAACAAGGTCTTCGAGACCTCCGGAGAGGCTTATCCGGATCTTCTCGAAAGGGCCGATTACATCAGAAAGATCATAGGCATAGAGGAAGACAAGTTCGCCGCCACGATAGATCAGGGACAGGCAATACTGGATCAGTACGTTTCCGAGGCCAAGGCCGCCGGAAGGACGGTCCTCACCGGCGAGCAGTGCTTCAAGCTCTACGACACCTACGGATTCCCGATAGAGCTCACAAAGGAGATAGCTAAGGACGAGGGGCTCGACGCTGACGAGGAAGGCTTTGCAGCGTGCATGGCCGCCCAGAAGGAACGGGCAAGATCCGCAAGGAGCGCGGAGGACAACGCGGGCTGGCTGGACGAGTCCGTGATGTATCACGATCTTCCCGCTACCGAGTTCACCGGCTACGACAGTCTCGCGGGAGAAGCCAAGGTCATCGCAATAGTCAGGGGCATGAGCTCTCTCGATACCGCTTCCGAAGGTGATGAGGTCCGTGTAGTTCTGGACAGCACTCCCTTCTACGGAGAGGGCGGCGGACAGACAGGCGATACCGGTGTGATGGAGTCCGACGGCTTTACGGCTGTAGTCACCAATACAACAAAGACCAACGGCGTCTACATCCACCACGTTAAGATCACATCCGGCGAGCTCAGCAAGGGCGACACTGTCACCGTATGCGTAGACGCTCAGAGGCGCCACGCCATAGCAAGGAACCACACGGCCACGCATCTTCTTCAGAAGGCGCTGCGCATGGTCCTGGGAGACCACGTGGAGCAGGCCGGCTCCCTCGTTACAGAGAACGAGCTGCGCTTCGACTTCACACATTTCGAGGCCATATCCGACGAGGATCTTAAGGCAGTAGAGGACATAGTAAACGGTGAGATACTCAAGTTCACCAACGTTGACACTAAGGTGCTTCCGATAGAGGAGGCTAAGAAGCTCGGAGCCATGATGCTCTTCGGCGAGAAGTACGGAGACAATGTAAGGGTAGTCGACGTGCCCGATTTTTCCCTTGAGTTCTGCGGCGGCACCCACGTTGCAAACATCGGACAGATCGGTTCCATGAGGATCATCTCCGAGTCCGGCGTTGCTGCTGGAGTAAGAAGGATAGAGGCCATCACAGGCTCCATGGTAGGCATTGAGCTTGCAAAGCAGCAGGAGCTCGTATCCGAGGTCTCCGGCGTGCTCAAGACCACTCCCGCGGCTCTCCTTAAGAAGGCCGAGAACCTTGCCGAGGAGAACAGGGCCCTCAAGAAGGAGCTCGAAGAGCTCAGGAAGGCCGGAATGAACTCCGGCATAGCAGATCTCCTGGCTTCCGCAAAGGAGATAAGCGGCGCAAGGCTCATCACCAAGACCTTCGAGAACGCTTCGATCGACGACCTCAGGACTCTCTCCGACAGCATAAAATCCACTGAAAAGGGCGTTGTCATGGTGTTCGCGAGCGTAAACGGCGAAAAGGCGACCCTCATGGTATCCGTCACCGACGACCTCGTTGAGAAGGGCTACCACGCGGGCAACATGATAAAGCAGATAGCCAAGGCAGCGGGAGGCGGCGGAGGCGGAAAGGCGGACATGGCCCAGGCCGGAGCCAAAGATATTTCTAAGCTTTCCGACGCATTTGCACTTGCCGAAAAACTCATGGAGCGTTAAAATATAGATATAGGAGGCATTGTTATGGATAGAAATACTATACTCTTCACCAATCCCGACAAAAAGAAGGAACAGACGACAGAGGAGATCCTCAATTCCGTCTATGACGCTCTCAACGAGAAGGGCTACAACGCGATAGACCAGATGGTAGGCTACATACTGTCCGGTGATCCTTCCTACATCACCGGTCACAATAATGCCAGAAATCTCATCCGCAAGATCGAAAGAGACGAGCTCGTGGAAAAGCTCCTCAGGAAATACCTGGACAAATAATGAGGTGGATGGGTCTCGATATAGGCGATAAAACAATAGGGGTGGCAGTAAGCGACCCCTTGTTTATATCCGCGCAGGGGGTGACCACTGTCGAAAGGATAGGTATCAAGAAGGATACCACAAGGCTTGTCGAGATGATAAAGGAGTACGAGGTGGATACTGTGGTGTCCGGGCTCCCGCTGATGCTTGACGGCTCCGACAGCCCGCAGACCGAAAAGGTCCGGGAGTTCGTGACAAGGCTTGAGAACAAGGCAAGGAGCAGCGGGCTAAAGCTGGATTTCGTCTTCCAGGACGAGAGGTTCACCACCAAGATCGCCGAGAACGTGCTGATAGAAGCCAACATGCGCCGCGAGAAGCGCAAGACCATAATAGACAGGCAGGCTGCAGTCATAATACTTCAGAGCTACATGGATGCGAACCGCAGGAGCTGAAAAACAGAACAGACGCAGAAAACTGATATTTCCCGTACTAGCGCTGATAATACTATTGGCGTTAGTTTTATTTAACGCGCTTTATCTCAACAAGCCCTCGAAAAGGTCCAGAGGAGACGTTGTCCTGGAGGGACCGTATAAGGTCATAAGAGTAGTCGACGGAGACACCTTCATCATAAAGATGAACGGTTCCGAGATCAAGGTGAGGCTGATCGGTGTCGACGCTCCCGAATCGGTGGCTCCGGAGTTTTCCGGCAAGGAGAACACTCAGGACGGTAAAAAAGCTGCGGAATACCTGCAGAAACTGATAGACGGAAAGAACATCTACCTGGAATACGACCTCGACAACTACGATCAGTACGGAAGGGTCCTGGCCTACGTCTACCTGAGCGACCAGGAGACCATGGTCCAGAAGAAGCTCCTTGAGGACGGATACGCTCAGGTGATGACCGTTCCTCCCAACGTCAAATACTCGGAGGATTTCACCGCGCTGCAGCGCCAGGCAAGAGAAAAGGGAAGGGGGCTGTGGAAGTAGCTTTTCCCTCAGAATAATGAAAAAACACGCGATAATACCCATATTCATACCGCACAAGGGCTGTCCCCACGACTGCGTTTTCTGCAACCAGAGGGCAATAACCGCGAGGACGGCAGACGTAACGCCGGATGACGTAAGAAGGATAGCGGAACAATACCTCTCCACGCTGGAAGGAAGAGGTCTCGATGAGATAGAGATATCCTTCTTTGGCGGAAGCTTCACCGGGATACCCATGGAGGAGCAGAGCGCCTTTCTTGCCGTTGCAAAGGAACTTAAGGACGCCGGGCGCGTGCAGAAGATACACCTTTCCACAAGGCCGGATTACATAAACAGGGAGATCCTGGACAACCTAAAGGCTTACGGCGCGGACGTCATAGAGTTGGGCGTACAGTCCTTCGATGAGAACGTTCTGATGCTCTCCGGGAGGGGACACGGCAGGAAGGAGATCTTCGACGCCTGCGAACTGATAAAGTCCTCCGGCTGCTTTACCCTCGGCATACAGCTGATGATAGGGCTTCCCGGGGACTCTTACGAGAGCTGCATAGCTTCCGCAAAGGAGGCGGTATCCATAGGTCCTGAGATAGCGAGGCTCTATCCTACTGTAATAATCTCCGACACCGAGCTGTGCAGCATGTACAGATCCGGGGAGTTCGTTCCCTTTACCCATGAGGAGATGCTCCGTACGACCACCGACATGTACAGGATACTGACCGGAGCCGGGATAAATGTAATAAGGGTAGGTCTTAAGAGCACGGCGCTCATAAGCGACGCCGAGGGCAGCAGCGTAGTGGGGGAGTACCACCCCGCTTTCAGGCAGCTCGTTGAGGGCAGGATAGCGCGCGAAGAAATAGAGGAAAGACTCAGGGAGATAGATAAAGCCGCTGGAGGACTCAGGACGGAAGTTGTCATAAAGGCAGGACCGGACAGGTTCTCTTCCGTCATAGGGCACAAGGCGGAAAACAAGAGGTATTTCCGGGAAAGGTTCCCGGAACTTATGATAAAATATATAGAGGATCCGGACATTCCGGAACAGAAAGTATCTGTTGAGGCAGGAGGTATTTGAGATGTACGAAGCAGCGGAAAAGGACAAGGCAAAGTGGAGCTTTCAGATAGTCCCTGATGCTCCGGATGAGAGCAAGGTAGACGAGACTCTTGAATGTGAGGCTCTTGTTGTAGGCGCTGGCCTGGGCGGCCTTTCCGCCGCCTGCAGGCTAAAAGAGCTTGGGGTAACGCCTCTGGTGCTTGAAAAGAGCGGGTCGTACTCCGGAAGAGGCGGTCATTTCGGCGTTCCGAACTCATCTCTCATGGAGGAATACGGCCTTAAGAACGACCTTGAGGAGGTCGCCCGTCAGTGGATAGTAATGAGCGGAAACGACATAGATCAGGAGCTTCTCTGGACCTTCCTGAAAAGGTCTAAGGAGGCCATGGACTGGCTCCTTCCGATAACCGTGGCGGACGGTCTGGCACCGAGGCTCGTGGACTGCATATATCCGATAGCGCCGTACAGGGAGTTCTACGGTGCGCATTCCTTCCCTCCCAAGGGAAACATCAGGGGAAGCTATGTGCCCAAGGCGCTCTACAATTACGCACAGAAGATGGGCATTGAATGCCGTTTTAAGACGCCGGTGGTCCGGCTTATCCAGGATGCTTCCGGCAGGGTCTGCGGAGCCTATGCGAAGGGTGAGAACGGCATTATCAGGATAGACGCAAAATACGGAGTCGTCCTTGCTACCGGAGACATAGGCGGAGACGAGGAGATGTGCAGGGCTTACGCTCCCGACGCTCTGAGGACTCTCGCCAGCCAGTACATACCGGTGGGCTGCAATACCGGAGACGGCCACAAGATGGCGCTCTGGGCAGGCGCTGCCATGGCCGAGGAGGTATTCCCGCTGATGATGCACCCGCAGCACTATGCCTGGTGCAATTATTTCTTCCTCTTTGTAAACAAGTACGGAAAGCGCTTCATGAACGAGGATTCCTACGTGCAGGGCAGGGCGACCTCAATAATGCGCCAGCCCGACGGTTACTGCTACAGCATTCTGGCAGGTGATTACGCCGAAAACGTTCAGGACAGCCTTAAATACGGCGGAGGAATATTCTGGGGCAACGCTGGGCTTCGCTACGGAGATCCAAAGACTATCGAATCCAGCTATGTTTCTGTCGAAAGAGCTCTTAAAGAAGGACATGCCGTAAAGGCGGATACTATAGAAGAG
>JAEEGL014563638.1_pt1 | contig 12057 bp, 6 predicted proteins | sample 9134231 | NCBI WGS metagenome assembly JAEEGL01 (sample SAMN16246548, study PRJNA631951) | gut metagenome | biome: gut microbiome; feature: rumen; material: fiber-attached | host: Bos | place: Iran: Karaj | collected 2018-10
TCAGCCTCACGAGAGAGGCAGGACTTGGGAATCAACAGGGGGAAATAGGCATTCTGGGCACCCGTCTCCTTTAACATCTGGTCCAGCTGCTGCTGCAGCTTTTCCCAGATGTCATAGCCATAGGGCTTAATCACCATGCAGCCACGCACTGCACTCTGTTCAGCCAGGTCAGCCTTCACCACCAGGTCGTTATACCACTGCGAGTAGTTCTCTGCCCGCTTTGTCAAATCTTTCAGTTCTATTGCCATAATATAATAAGTTGATTTGTTTCAGGCTGCAAAGGTACACAAATTATGGGAACTGACAAAAATAATCTGCGTTATTTTCCAAGGAAGTTCTTCGAGAGATACTCGTTGAACTGCTCTTTGTAGAGGTCGCCAAGAGGCAGATAGGTGTCTGCGTCGAGGATGATGCGGTTCTTGTTCACTTCCTGAATCTTCTGGAGGTTGACGATGTAGGAGCGGTGTATGCGCATGAACTGCTGGGGTGGCAGGTAGTCCTCCATCTTCTTCATCGAGAGCAGGGTGATGATGGGCTTCTGGCCTTCGAGGTGAATCTTCAGGTATTCGCTCATACCCTCCACATAGCGTATGTCAGCAATGGAGATACGCACCACACGGTAGTCAGTCTTGACAAAGATAGTGCCGTCGCTCTGGTCTACAGGACTGCTCTGCTGGGTGGCAGGATTGTTCTGGTGGCGCAGGTTGTACTGCTCCTGCACCTTCATGGCAGCACGCAGGAAGTCGTTCATGCCAAAGGGCTTCAGCAGGTAGTCTACGGCGTTCACCTTGTAGCCTTCAATGGCATACTCAGAGTAGGCCGTGGTGAAGACAATGAGGGGAGGAGCAGCCAGCTGGCGCACAAAGTCCATACCTGAGAGGTCGGGCATGTTGATGTCGCAGAAGATGGCGTCAATGACCTCCTTCTCCATGATTTCACGGGCCTGGAGGGCACTCTGACATTGTCCGGCAAGCTCCAGGAAAGGAACCTTGCTGATATAGGTGGTAAGCTGGCGAAGGGCCAGGGGTTCATCGTCGATGGCAAGTACTTTAATCATAGTGGCAGTTTTAGTGTTACGGTATAGATGTCTTCGGCATCATTGATGTCAAGCTTATAGCTGTTACCATAGAGCAGGTCCAGGCGGCGGCGGGCATTCTGAAGGCCCACACCATGCTCAGAGGGATTGGCAGTCCCTTCAGCCTTGGCAACCTTGCTGTTGCGACAAGTGAAATGCAAGAAAGTATTGTCCCCTTCACTTCCTTTCACTCCCCTTTCACTCCCTTTCACTCCCTTATCCAGGTAGATGTCAATATCCACAAACGACTGCTGCTGGTAGCTCACACCATGCTTGAAGGCGTTCTCCACAAAGGTGATGAGCAGCAGTGGAGGAATCTCCTGGTCTGGAATCAGGTCAGGCAGGTTGACGGTGATGGCCACATGGTCGGTGAAGCGCATCTTCATCAACTCAATGTAGTTCTTCAGGAACATCAGCTCCTGACGCAGGGCAACCTTCTGCTTGCTGCCCTCATAGAGCACAAAGCGCATAATCTTCGACAGCTCCACGATGGTCTCCTTGGCCTGCTCAGGGTCTATGTCGACAAGGGCGTGGATGTTGTTCAGCGTGTTCATCAGGAAGTGCGGGTTTATCTGGTACTTCAGGTACTCCAGCTGCTGCTCCAGGTTGTCGTTCTCCAACTGTAACAGCCGTTCCTGGTCCTTACGCTGACGGAAATAAAGCTTCACGCCTAGGTTCATGCCCACCATGAGGATAAAGATGATAGTAGCCACAACGTCGTGCTGACCTACAATGATGGGAGGACGATGACCTTCTTTGAAACGAGGAGGTGGCCCTAAGTGCTTGTCTTGGGAAAGTGGACGTCCACGTCCGCCAGAAGATGTTAGTTTGTCTTTGTCGAAGTCCTCAGAATCGGGTGGGGGAGGTGGCCCAAAATGCTCTTCATCATCGTGGGGCATCCTTTCTGCAAAGGCTGGTGGATTATCGTGACCATGAGGACCTTTAGGCTCATCAGGCCGATTGCCGCATTGCAACACCAGGAACACTCCCAGCAGGACAGCCAGCGAAGAGAAATAGAGCATCCGCCGCTGACGGTACACTAGAAGCGGAGCCAGCAAGTAGTTGTGCACCAGGAACATAACCAAGAAGATGGCATACTGCTGCCACATCAGAAACAGCTCGTTCCAAGGGAAGGCAGTCTCCGACGGTATATGTGACAGCCTCATGTAGATGCTGAACAGCGGCGTAAGAAACAGCAGCAGCCACAGGGCAAGGTAGAGATATAGCTCCTTGCGGCTGTCCTGGAAAAAAATATTGTTAGTCTTTGTGTAGAGTTTTCCCATATAATCGTCAAATATTCGCTGCAAAGGTACTAATTATAATTATGTGTAGCAAATAATCTCTACAAAAAGGCCGTTTCTTTCAGTGAAATCATGCTATTAGGAATCCTTACTCAAACAAAGCCGTTCTTTCTATAAGGCAAAACCGTTCTCTCTTATTGTGAAAGCCTTTAAAACTCTAAGTTATTTATTATTTTCCTTCTACCATATAATTTTCCGTTTTTCTACACTTTTTCTGTTTTTTATTTGGTCTTTTTGTCTTTTCTTTGTAATTTTGCACCGTCGCTTGTTGCTGAATGTGCATGTACATATCTCAAGACTGAACTGAGAAGCAGAGTTGGTGATGGGTGGCCTTATATATGAGAAAGACGTTTCCAAGTAAACAGACACCTACGCCTTTTTTGTATCATAAGTAAATCTATCAACTGATTATGCCGAATCAGGGGTGTTTATAGGCGTCAATGTTTACAGTTCATTTATTTGTTCAATATGAAAAGATTACTTACTTCAACAGCAATGTTCCTTTGCTCATTGCTTTCATTTGCTCAGTTTAGCGGTTCTGGGTCGGGAACCGAGAGTGACCCTTATCTGATTTTGAATCCGATTCATTTGAACCAGATGCGCAATTTTGTGAATACATTTGGTGTGCACTTTAAGTTAATGGCAGATATTGATTTGACTGCATTTATTGAAGACGAATATGGTTCACAAGGATGGCTGCCTATAGGTACGACATCTACACCATTTGAAGGAATACTTGACGGTAATGGAAAGTCTATTGTGGGTTTATATATTAACAGACCATCTACTGATAATGTCGGATTATTTGGAAGTACTAGTGGTGCGACTGTAAAAAATCTCAACTTGTCTTCTATTAATATTGTAGGAAAAGATTGTGTAGGAGGTTTCATTGGATATTGTAACAATTATAATACAATTTCTAACTGCTCACAGACTGGAGACATTTATGGTGAGGGTCGTGTTGGTGGTATGTGTGGATCTGGTTATAATGTTAATATTAAAATAACTGATTGCATTTCTTATACTAATGTACATGCAACAGGTAATTATATTGGAGGATTTGTTGGAAAGGGAGATTGTGTAATTAATAACAGCTTTGTTATAGATGTGACGATTGAAGGAAATGACGATGTGGGAGGATTAATTGGCAATAGGGGGTCAGCCATAAAAAGTGGTTTTTCTGGAAAAGTGATAGCCAATAATAGAGTTGGTGGTATAATCGGTACCATAGACGAATCTGGTAGTATTAGCTATTGTTATGCTTTAGGTCAGATATTAGCCACTGGTGATAGGGTTGGTGGCCTCATAGGAATTATGTCGAGGTTTTATTGTGAAAATTCTTATTTTTGTGGTGTTGTAAAAGGTAGAAATCTGGTTGGAGGTTTGGTAGGATATAGTTTTTCAAGAGTAAACCGCTGTTATTCAAATACATCTGTTACGGGAGAAAGTAATGTTGGTGGTCTAGAAGGAGTATCAGGAGATATAAAACAAAATGTATATATGGGTCCATCTGTTAATGCAACAGTAGGTGATGTCGGGAGAATTGGCGGAGATGATTGTAGTCGTGCCGGAGTAATGAATACTCTCGATGAAAACAAAGCATACAATCGAACAATTGTAATAAAAGCAGGCGTGACTCAAGAAGTCACAGACAACAAACAAAATGGTGCTAGTGCTAGTGCAACCACCCTGAAGCTGAAGGCAACTTATGTGGCTATGGGCTGGGACTTTACCGACACGTGGGCTATTCAGGAAACAGAATGCTACCCATATTTCCAATGGCAGACAGCGCCACCGGTAATTACTTCGCAAGTGGTTTCAGGAGCAACGACTGTCAGCGGAAAGTGTGTGGATGGTGCTCTCATCACGATAGATATTGACGGCGTGAAACAGCAAATGGTCAGTAACGGGAATACATTCTCGTTTACTGTGAGTCCTCTGCAAGCAGGCCGCGAGGTTCGAGTATCAGCTAAAGCGGACGGCAAACAACAGTCGTACTATACCACAGTAATTGTCCCTTACCTGGGTAAGGGAACGGAGGCTGATCCCTACCAGGTTTATACTGCTTCGAATTTGACTGGTGTGTATCGGAAGGGCTACTTCAAGCTGATGAATGATATCGACCTAACCAGTTATATCAACCAATTTAGTCCGACAGATGGCTGGGAGTCCATCGGCCGTGAGGGTAGCGAGACCATTCACTTTGACGGTAATGGTCATAAGATTACTGGATTGTGGTGTAACTCAACTCGCGACAATACGGGATTGTTCTCTTGCTTCGCCAACGGCACCATAAAAGACCTAACTGTTGTAACGGCACAAGGAAAACAGGTGAAGGGTGGTAACAAGACCGGTATACTGATAGGAAAAATGATAAATGGAACGATTGAGAACTGCCGAGTATCGGGTACTGTAGCCGACGGAACACCAGTTGGTGGTATGGTAGGTATGTTCGATGGAGGAACGATATCACGTTGTCAGGCAGATGTCACTATCAATACTACGCTGGGCACTTCTTACGTCGGCGGCTTGGTGGGCGAGATGACTGCTGGAGAAATTGACCAGTGCCTCACCCAAGGGACTTTATCGGCAACAGGTAAAGAATCATATGTCGGCGGATTAGTGGGTAAGAACTCTGGCTCAGTTACAAACAGCTATAGCAATGCCAAAGTAACGTCTACTTATAATGCTGCCGGACTGATAGCCTATAACTATGGTGTAGTTGATAAATGCTATGCAACAGGTGACCTGTTTAGCAACAATTATGCTGCAGGAGTTATAGGATATAATGACGGGACAAATGCTGTGGTGAGTAACTGCGCTGCCATGAACAATAAGATAGATGTTGTGTATGAATCACAGCAAGTTCAGCAGGGTGGTGGCTACGGCCAACGCATCATTGGTGGCATCAAAAATAATGCTCCTTCTCCAGAAATGAACAACTATGCATTAAAGACAATGCAGGTGTCGGTGAACGATATGCCGCAGATAGTATACGATGACATTATGAATGGCGTGGCCAAGACAGACACAGAACTGATGAAGCAGACAACCTATCAGAATATAGGATGGGATTTTACCAATATTTGGAGTGTATCGGAAGGGAAAAGCTATCCTACTCTGAAGAATAATGTAACCAGTGTGTCTGGCAGTAATACAGGAACCATTACCCTGAATGTTCAGAATGTAAGGATGGCTGCAGGCGAGAAAGTGTCCCTCAACATTGGAATGAATAATGAAACCACCAATTTAATGGAATGGCAGTGTGATATTAAACTACCCGACGGACTGACACTGGCATTGAAAAACAACGGCAGGCCTATTGCTGTGTTAGGAGAACGCTTTGCTACTACCGAGCACAGCATCTCGTCAAGCTGCCAGGCTAATGGTTCATACCATTTCAATTGCACATCGATGGAAGGTGAAACTATCCCTGGCACCAGCGGCACTTTGTTCACAGTAACGCTACAAGCCGATGCCTCATTGAAGCCAGGTACGAAGCTTACGGGAACGTTGACAAACATAGAGTTCAATACATCGGATAACCAGAAGCTGACGCTTGCAGACGTTACTTTTTCCGTCACCATCCCAAGCAATGGAGGACTGCAGTGCGCTACCCCGACCATCGCTTACGACAAGGGTGAGTTGGTATTCTCGTGTGAGACGGAAGGTGTGACGTTCCATAGCGAGGTGAAAGTAGCTGACGCGAAGAGCAATGAAGGTAATCGGGTGCAACTGATGCCAACATACGTTATCAACTTCTATGCCACCAAGGACGGCTTTGAAGACAGCGAAATCGCAACAGCTACCATCCGGTGGCGTGATGGGAGACCCTTGATGGAAGGTTTCAGTAGTGTGAATGTGAACATGTTGGAAGCCTGCGATGCAAACGGAGACAATTGGGTTGACGTGGCCGATATTGCTACTGTCATTGATGCTATGGCTGCATTGGCAAGACTACAACAAGGTCTTATGGAAGAGTAGCTTATCTACGTTTATCATGTACAACCCCTGTGCCATCCCGCCTGCAACCATCGTGTTGTGGGCGGGCTTGCTTATTCGTTTCTAAAGACAAATTTGGGTTAAATGAAACAAAATAGAATAAGAAATATGTGAAAACGGTGGCTATGTCGTAATAATTTTGTAATTTTGCGCCCGATTTGCTAAAAAGATAATGATGAAACAGAAACGACAGATAGCCATTCTGGGCTCTACGGGCAGCATTGGCACACAGGCTTTGGAGGTCATTAGCGAGCATGAGGACCTGTATGAGGTCTATTGTTTGACGGCCAACAATCGCGTGGAACTGCTGGCAGAGCAAGCTCACAAATATCATCCGGCAGCTGTGGTCATAGCCAATGAGGCACGTTATGACGAGCTGAAAGCACTGATGACTGACCTGCCTGACGTGAAGGTCTATACTGGTGCAAGGGCTCTTGACGACATTGTGGAGGCAGGTCCTATCGATATGGTCCTCACGGCTATGGTAGGCTTTGCAGGATTATCGCCCACTATTCATGCCATCAAGGCAAACAAGACCATCTGTCTGGCCAACAAGGAGACACTCGTTGTTGCCGGAGAACTGATCTGCCGCTTGGCTATGGAGAACCACGCCGCCATACTTCCTGTAGACAGTGAGCACTCAGCCATCTTCCAAAGTCTTGTGGGAGAGGACGGAAACGATATAGACAAGATTCTGCTTACTGCCAGCGGTGGGCCCTTCCGCACCAAGACGCTCGAAGAGATTGCTACTGTGACCAAGGCTGATGCCCTGCGCCATCCCACTTGGGACATGGGTGCGAAGATTACCATCGACTCTGCCACCATGATGAACAAGGGCTTTGAGGTCATTGAGGCCAAGTGGCTCTTCGGCGTAAAGCCCTCACAGATAGAGGTATATGTGCACCCTCAGAGCATTGTTCACTCAGCTGTACAGTTCATGGACGGCTCAGTAAAGGCTCAGCTGGGTGTACCTGATATGCGCCTGCCCATACAGTATGCCTTCTCCTTCCCGCATAGGTTGCCACTTACTGGTCAGCGTCTTGACCTCTTTACTGCCCAGCACCTTGACTTCTTCCGTCCTGACATGCAGAAGTTCCCCTGTCTGCGTCTGGCATACGAAGCCCTAGATAAAGGCGGTAACATGGCCTGTATTGTCAATGCTGCCAACGAGATAGTGAACCGTGCCTTCCTTGAAGACCGTTGCCGCTTCCTCCAGATGGCAGAGGTCATCGGTGAGACCATGCAACGCGTAACGTTCATCAAGCAGCCCACCTACGACGACTATATCAATACCGACCGAGAGGCAAGGCAGATAGCAGCAAGTCTAATAAATCGTAATTTGTAATTCGTAATTTGTAATTTGTAATTCGTAAATACATGGAAATATTTCTGATAAAGACCCTACAGTTCTTCATGGCCATCAGCCTTCTCGTGCTGCTTCACGAGCTGGGCCATTTCTTCTTCGCCAAGCTCTTCGGAGTGCGGGTGAACAGGTTCTACCTTTTCTTCAACCCCAAGTTCCATATCGCCAGCACCTACGACACGTGGGTGCGCCGTCTCTTCAAGATGAAACCCGAAGTGGTGCCCTCAAAGGAAGTCACCGTGACCGACGACAAGGGCAAGAAGAAAACCGTCCAGGAGAAAGAATATGTGGGAACGGAGTATGGGCTTGGCTGGCTGCCCCTGGGTGGCTATTGTGCCATTGACGGCATGATAGACGAGACTAACCAGACGCTTTCTGAGGAGACTCATCCTTGGGAATTCCGTGTAAAGCCTACCTGGCAGCGCTTGCTTATCATGATAGGCGGTGTGCTGGTCAACTTCCTCCTTGCGCTGTTTATATACGCTATGGTGCTCTACTCCTGGGGTGAGACCTACGTGCCCATCCAGCAGATGACCTACGGAATGGAGTTCAACGAACAGGCTCGTCGGTTGGGATTCCAGGACGGCGATATCCTTCTGGGTACAGAGGATGGACCATTCAAAAAGTATGATGTGGACGTGCTGCGCACTATCTCCGAGCCTCACGATATTCATGTGATGCGTGGCGGTGTGGAGACCGTCATCCACCAGACCGAGGAGCTGAACCTCCTCGACATGCTCAAGAGTGAGCCGCCCTTTGCCCGTGCTCTTATTCCTGCTGTCATCGACTCTGTGTTTGCTGGCACTCCAGCTGAGAAAGCCGGGCTGCGCAAGGGTGACCTCATGCTGGCCATCAACGGCCATGAGGTGTCCTCCTTCGGACAGTTCACCGACCAGCTTGCAGCCATTGCCGACCGCATCAACGAGATGCCTGCCGACAGTCTGGCTATGCGCCGTGTCACTGTGGTTTACGAGCGTGACGGACAGCGCGACACTATCGCCACCACGCTCACTGCCGACCTGAAGCTGGGCTTCTCACCAGCATCGCCCTACAAGCCTTCAACTGTGGAATACGGCTTCCTGGAGAGCCTTCCCGCAGGAGCTGTCTACGGATGGGACGTGCTGGCCAGCTACGTCAACGACCTGAAGTATGTCTTTACTGCCGACGGTGCCAAGTCGCTGGGTGGTTTCGGCACCATAGGAAGCCTCTTCCCCGACACCTGGGACTGGCACCGCTTCTGGATGATGACCGCCCTACTCTCTATCATCCTTGCCTTCATGAACATACTGCCCATACCGGCACTTGACGGCGGGCATGTGCTCTTCCTGCTCTACGAGATGATTACCGGACGCAAGCCCTCCGACGAGTTTATGGTACGTGCGGAGTACATCGGCTTCGGCTTTGTCATCATCCTCATGGTGCTGGCCAACCTCAACGACATACTGCGTTGGCTGGGATATATGTAGAGTCGAGAGTTAGGAGTTAGGAGTTAGGAGTTGCGCAGCTAAATAGTAAATCGTAAATCCGTAAATAGTAAATCTTCTTGGATTTTCACCTGACATCAAAGTACCAGCCTACAGGCGACCAACCGGAGGCTATCCGCGAGTTGACTGCTGGTGTGGAGCGAGGAGACCGTGCTCAGGTGTTGCTCGGTGTTACGGGTTCTGGTAAGACGTTCACCATGGCGAATGTTATTGCCAACGTGAACCGTCCGACGCTCATCCTTTCCCATAACAAGACGTTGGCGGCACAGCTCTACGACGAGATGCGGGGATTCTTCCCTGACAACGCTGTGGAGTATTACGTCTCCTACTATGACTACTACCAGCCGGAGGCCTATCTTCCCTCGACCGACACTTACATTGAGAAAGACCTGGACATCAACGATGAGATAGACCGTCTGCGACTCTCCGCCGTGAGCAGTTTGCTTTCTGGCCGTCGCGACGTGGTGGTGGTGTCCAGCGTCTCCTGCATCTACGGTATGGGTAGTCCCAATGCCCTCTCGGAGAATGTCATCGAGGTGGTACAGGGTAAGAAGATGGACCGCAATGCCCTGCTGCGGCACCTGGTGCAGTCGCTCTATGTACGTAACGACCTCACGCTGGAGCGTGGGAATTTCCGCGTGAAGGGCGACACCGTTGACATCTACATGGCCTATAACGACATCGTCCTGCGCATCACGTTCTGGGATGACGAGATAGACAGCATAGAGGAACTTGACCCTGTCACCCTGCAGCGGCTGGGACGCTATGTCGACTACAAGATTTATCCCGCCAACCTCTTCATGACCACCGAGGAACAGACGCATAGGGCCATCCGCATGATTCAGGATGACCTCGTCAAGCAGGTGGACTTCTTCACCGAGCTGGGCGACCCCATCAAAGCCCAGCGCATCAAAGAACGCGTGGAGTACGACATGGAGATGATCAAGGAGCTGGGACATTGCTCTGGCATCGAGAACTACTCCCGCTACTTCGATGGTCGACAGGCTGGCGAGCGCCCCTACTGTCTGCTCGACTTCTTCCCCAAGGACTTCCTGCTCTTCATCGACGAGAGCCATGTCTCCGTGCCTCAGATAGGAGGCATGTATGGTGGCGACCGTGCCCGCAAGACCAACCTCGTGGAGTATGGCTTCCGTCTGCCCGCTGCCTTTGACAACCGTCCGCTCACCTTCGAGGAGTTCCAGCAGAATACCGGCCAGCGTATCTATGTCTCGGCCACGCCAGCCGACTTCGAGCTTCAGGAGGCCGAGGGTGTCGTCGTCGAGCAGGTCATACGACCCACGGGACTGCTTGACCCTGAGATTGAAGTCCGTCCATCGGAGAACCAGATAGACGACCTGATGGAGGAGATTCGCCAGCGTACGGAACGTCATGAGCGGGTGCTCGTCACCACGCTGACCAAGCGCATGGCCGAAGAACTGTCGGAGTATCTGCTCAACCACGGTGTGAAGACGGCCTACATACACAGCGACGTGGCAACGCTCGACCGAGTGAAGATACTCGATGACCTGCGCAGCGGAGCCTACGACGTCCTTGTCGGAGTGAACCTCTTGCGCGAGGGACTCGACCTGCCCGAGGTGTCGCTTGTGGCCATCCTCGATGCCGACAAGGAAGGCTTCCTCCGCAGCCGCCGCTCTCTGGTGCAGACCGCTGGACGTGCTGCCCGCAATGTCAATGGCCGCGTCATCATGTATGCCGACACCATCACGCGTTCCATGCAGGAGACCATCGACGAGACCAACCGCCGACGTATGAAGCAGTTGCGCTACAACGAGGAGCACGGCATAACCCCGACGCAGATAGTAAAGAACCTGAAGCAAAGTGCGTTAGGACATGAAGACAGACCGGACTTGATGGAACTTAACGCCAATGCCAATTCTTCTTCTCATACTATCGGAATCGCTGCAGATCCCATTATAGAGCAAATGACACGTCCGCAGATGGAAAAGCTCATCGCGGAGACCACACGGCGCATGAAAGAGGCCGCCAAGCAGATGGATTTCCTGCAGGCGGCCCAGTATCGCGACGAAATCATTCGTCTGAAAAACGAGCTGGAACTGAAATGATTGTTTACAGGTTCAGGCTCTTCTTGATGGCCTCAATCTTCTGTTCGGCAGTCTTCATGCAACGTTCGTAGTCGGCACCATCCTTGAATGAAGCATCCTTCACCTCGGTGTAGAACTTGATCTTCGGCTCGGTGCCGCTGGGACGCACACTGACCTTCGTGCCATCCTCGCAGAACCACTGGAGCACATTGCTCGTGTCGGGCATGTCGAGCTTCTCAATGCTGCCGTCGGCCTTTTTGCCTTCCAGCGACTTGAAGTCCTTCGAGAATACAATCTTTGAACCACCCAAATCCTTCGGCGGATTGGCGCGGAAGTCGGTCATCATCTGCTTAATCTCGTCTTGGCCGGTCTTGCCCGGACGCACTACGTTGATCGTTACCTCACGCGAGAAGCCATACTCAGCGTAAATCTTCATCAACAGGTCGTAGAGGGTCATGCCATTGTCCTTGGCCCAGGCTGCAATCTCGCAGATGAGACAGATGGAGGCTGGTGAATCCTTGTCGCGCACCTTGTCGAACGGCAAGAAGCCGAATGACTCCTCACCACCGCCGATGTACTTCTTCACACCCTCATTAACGCGAATCTCGTTGGCAATCCACTTGAAGCCCGTGTAGCAGTCTTTATACTCCACGCCGTTCTTCTTGGCAATCTCTGCAATCTCCTCAGTAGTAACGATGGTCTTTACGAGGAACTCATTGCCCTTCAACTGACCGAGTTTCTTCTTGTTGGCGATAATATACCAAGAGAA
>JAEEGL014907273.1_pt1 | contig 12057 bp, 13 predicted proteins | sample 9134231 | NCBI WGS metagenome assembly JAEEGL01 (sample SAMN16246548, study PRJNA631951) | gut metagenome | biome: gut microbiome; feature: rumen; material: fiber-attached | host: Bos | place: Iran: Karaj | collected 2018-10
TGCCTAGTCCTTGGCGACAACATTTTCCACGGAGCTGGCTTTACTGAAACCCTTAGAAATGCAGTTAAGACGGCTGAAGAAGAAAAGAAAGCAACTGTATTTGGCTATTGGGTTCGTGATCCTGAACGCTATGGTGTTGCCGAATTCGACAAGGATGGGAATTGTCTCAGCATAGAGGAAAAGCCCGCTGTGCCCAAATCCAATTACGCTGTAGTTGGGTTGTATTTTTATCCCAACAAGGTTGTCGATGTCGCCAAGCATATCAAGCCCTCAGCTCGTGGTGAACTCGAGATTACGACGGTCAACCAGGAGTTCCTCAAAGATGGCGAGCTTAAGGTTCAGACGTTGGGGCGCGGTTTCGCATGGCTTGATACGGGTACGCATGATAGCCTAGCTGAGGCCAGCAATTACATCGAAACCATCGAAAAACGTCAAGGGCTCAAGGTCGCTTGCTTGGAAGGTATCGCGTTAAGAAAGGGTTGGGTTTCCCCTGCTCGCATGCGTGAGATTGCCCGTCCGATGATTAAGAACCAGTATGGCCAATACTTGATGCGAATCGCAGATGAGTATGAAAAGAACGGCCCCCGAAACATTGATGAGTTCTAGCAGATGAATGTAATTCAAACAGATATTCCAGGAGTTGTCATTATTGAGCCGAAGATATTCGGCGACGAAAGAGGATACTTCTTCGAATCCTGGTCTCAGAAGGAATTCGATGAGAAGGTTCGTCCTATTAAGTTTGTTCAGGACAATGAAAGCAAGAGCCATTATGGCGTTTTGCGCGGTCTCCATTTTCAAAAAGGGAAGTATTCTCAAAGCAAATTGGTCCGGGTTGTGAAGGGAAAGGTACTTGATGTCGCTGTAGATATTCGTCGGGGATCACCGACCTTTGGCAAGCATGTCAAGGTTGAGCTTTCAGAAGAGAATCATCGTCAGTTCTTTATTCCCAGGGGATTTGCTCATGGGTTTGCTGTTTTGAGTGATGAAGCGGTTTTTCAGTATAAATGCGATAATCTCTATGCACCTTCAGAGGAGGGTGCGATCGCTTGGAATGATTCAGATATTGGAATAGATTGGCCTCCCTCGCCCGAGAGTATTATCCTTTCAGTAAAGGATATGAATCATTCTTGTTTAAAGGATTGTTCAGATGTTTTTGACTACCGTGTAGACTACTACGAATCATCAGATGAGAGTTCTTCAGATTAATGCCGTCTACGGTGTCGGTTCAACAGGTACCATTGTAAAGGACATTCAGAGAGAATGCGAAACAAATGGTATTGAGTGTTTTGTCGCCTATGCTTCATGTGATGGGAATGCTATCCATAATGGGTATAAGATCGGTAATGTCTTCTCTAACAAACTTCACGCTCTTCTATGTCGCATAGCGGGAAAACAGGCATATTTCTCGATTCTGCCTACATTGTTTTTTTTGAAATACTTAAGAGAACTTAAGCCGGATATTGTTCACTTGCATAATCTCCATAGCAACTTTATCCATCTTAATCTGCTCCTTAAGTATTTGGCGAAGAATAACATCCGAACAATCATCACTTTACATGATTGTTGGTTTTATACCGGGGGATGTTTCCATTATACTGCGATTGGCTGCAATAAATGGATTACCGGTTGCCACCATTGTCCTAAAAAATATGCAGATACACCAGCCTATGTTTGTGATGCGTCCAAACGCATTTGGAAGGATCGAAAACAGTACCTTGATGCAATTAAGAATCTTGAGATTGTAGGCGTCTCAAAGTGGCTCTCAAATGAAGCGAGTAACGGTTTGTTAAAGAATCGAAGTATTACCACGATTTATAATGGCATCGATCGAGATATTTTCAAACCTACCCCTTCGGACTTGAGGAGATCTTTAGGATTAGAGAACAAATACGTCCTTTTGGGGCCTGCAAGCAAGTGGTTTTCTCCGGTCAATAAAGAAGTTTTGGAGTACTTCATTTCCCATATGACTAGTGATATGACATTGGTTCTTTTTGGTGCAACTACCAAAAGTAATTTGTCGCATGATAATTTGATTGAGTACGGATATACCAGAAACAAGAATGAGCTTGCTGCATTATATTCAATGGCAGATGTGTTCGTGAATTGTTCCCGTGAGGATACTTTATCACTCATCAATCTTGAGGCGCAATCTTGCGGAACCCCCGTTGTCTCTTTTGCAAGAACTGGAATCGGTGAGACTGTTGACATACAGAATGGATATCTTGTGAACGATTGGTCTCCTCAAGAACTATACAATTGTGTCCAACTTCTTAAGAATAAAGGGGCAAAGCAAATTCCTGTTCTTGATGGACGTTTCAATGGGGATTATGCTCGGAATTATGTTGATTTGTATCTGGCAAACAAGAAGAGCTGAATTAGAATAATAGAGTAGTTCTATAAGTTTAAACTCCCAAACGATGATTGATAATATGAATAATCCTTTTTCGCTCGAAGGAAAAACAGTATTAGTGACAGGAGCATCTTCTGGTATAGGACGTCAGTGCGTCGTGGATTGTGTGAGAATGGGAGCAAGGGTTATTGCGTTAGGTCGTAATAAAGAAAGATTAGATGGTGTAGTTGTTGAAACCGCAGGAAGATGTTCTGGCTATCTATATGATCTCTCAGATTTAGGTGGTATTAGGGATCTTATAACAAGAATTGTTGAAGATAATGGGAAGCTAGATGGTTTTATTCATGCTGCTGGAGTTGAGACCACCAATCCGGTTAAATTGTTAAAGAGCGAAGATTACAAGACTCTATTTACAGTGAATTGCCTCAGCGCTTTTGAGATAGTGAAGCATCTGTGCGGAATTAAGACTTTTAACAAAGGCGGTTCAATCGTGTTTATTAGTTCAATCTCCAGTGTTATTGCCAGGAAAGGACTAGCCGCATATGCGGCCAGTAAAGGTGCATTGATAAGTGCCGCTAGAGTCATGGCCTTAGAAATGGCACCTCGCGAGATACGAGTTAATACGGTTTCCCCTGGAACTATTTTGACCCCTATGATGCAAAATGCTCTTGCGGGCTTAAGTATGGAAGAACAGGAAAAGCGCATTGCGGGCTTTCCTCTTGGCCTTGGGAAAACAGATGACGTATCTTTCGCTTGCATATATTTATTATGTGACGCTAGTCGTTGGGTAACTGGGCAGAATCTTATTATTGACGGTGGTTTCACCATTAAATAGGTTAGTATTATGACTGTGGATGACGTCAAAATCGTAGAGTTACCTCGCTTCTTGGATGCGCGAGGTAACCTCTCCTTCGTTGAGCAGATTAATCACATTCCTTTTGAAATAAAGCGTACATATTGGATTTATGATGTCCCCGGGGGGGAAGCGCGTGGAGGTCATGCTTTCCGGCAAAACAAGGAGTTTATCATTGCGCTCTCCGGTTCATTTGATGTCGTTGTTGACGATGGGCAGAACAGTAAAACCTATACTTTGAACCGATCGTACTTTGGTTTGTTTATTCCAGACGGGTTATGGCGTGAGATTCGTAATTTCTCTACTAATTCACTCGCATTAGAGTTTGGCTCAGAACACTATAGCAAAGGAGATTATATTCGTGATTATGATTTATTTAGGGAACTAAAAAGAAATGAAGAAATATAGTGTTTTTGATTGTTCAATGATTGAACTTGACCGCCATCATAGCGATAGAAAAGGGAATCTCACAGTCGTTGAAAATGGAATGACAATCCCTTTTGATGTAAAACGAGTTTATTATCTCTATGATGTTCCTGGAGGTGAAGATCGTGGTTCGCATGCTCACAAAGAATTAGAGCAACTAATTATTGCTGCATCTGGATCATTTACTGTGATCCTAGATGATGGTAATTGTAAGCGGAGTTTCTTCTTGAATCGACCTTACCATGGATTATATGTGCGGCCTGGATTGTGGCGTGATCTGGTTGACTTTTCTTCAGGTGCAGTGGCCATGGTTCTAGCAAACGATTATTACAATAAGGAAGACTATATCCGTAATTACGACGGTTTTATAGAGTTTAGACAAGCAATTGATAAGTAGATATTTGAGATATGATACAGATACCTTCAGATTTTCGAATTCGTAAATACGGATTAGACTGCAGATTAGTTGATGAGGGGGACGTCGATTTTATACTGACACTCAGAACAAATAAAGAATTAACAAAACACATTCACCAGACTGAAGATAATCGTGATCTTCAAATAACGTGGTTACGCGGGTACAAGAAAAGAGAGGAAGAAGGAAGAGAATATTATTTTATTTTCTTTTATCAGGGAAAGCCGGTAGGGTTAAACCGGTTATATAATCGTAGTGAGCTATATGCTGTGACGGGAAGCTGGTTGTGTGACCCCGATACTGAGTCATGGATTCCAATTGCGATTAATATGTTGTTCAATGAAGTTGTGTTTGATGTGCTGAATATACAATTGGTAGTTTGTGACGTACGAAAAACCAATAAAATGGTGAATAGGTATCACAAGATGGTGGGTGATGTTAAAGTCCATGAGTCTGAAATAGATAATTTTTATTATCGGACCAGAAATACCTTTTTCCCCAATCGGGATAGGATTATTAAGCTTTTAGATTTAAATAACAAGTGAATTATGGAAAAGTTTATTGAATTGTTTGCTGAAGCGTTGGAACGTGAGGATGAGATCAAGATGGAGGATGAATTCCGTAACTATGATGAGTGGTCTTCCATTGCTTATCTCTCGGTCATTGCAATGATGGACGAGGAGTATGATGTTCAGATGGAGGAGGCCGAATTCAAGAAGATCCGTACCGTCCAGCAACTATACGACGTTTGCACAAACAAGTAGTTTCAAATGGCATATCTTCATTTTGAAGGAGTGGGCATAACCGCGATGAGCGCGGCCGTGCCTAAACGTGTTATCAAGAATCGAGAATACACGGAAGTGTGGTCTCAAGAAGAGGCCAATGAGATAGTCGACAAAACGGGCATCGAGGAAAGACGGTTCGCCGATGAGAATACGTGTTCTTCTGATTTGTGTTTTGCCGCGGCGGAAAAGCTATTTGAGGATAATGCGGTAAACCGGGAAGAGATTGATCTTTTGGTATTCATTTCACAAACCCCCGATTACCGGATGCCGGCGACGTCAGTGATTCTTCAGCATCGGCTTGGGTTACCTAACACGACGATTGCCTTTGACATCACGTTGGGATGTTCCGCTTGGATGTATGGGCTCTCCGTCGTATATGGGTTGATGGAGAAAAGCGGTTTGCGAAAAGCGTTGCTTTTGGACGGAGAGACGCGGTCCAAAGTGTATTCACCTCGTGATCGAAGAAGCGCGTTCTTGTTTGGAGATGGAGGGGTGGCGTGCCTGATTGAGCGTGACTCCAAGTTCGGAAAAAGTACGTTCTCCTTGAACTCTGATGGTTCAAGGGCCGAATTGATTATGATTCCTGCTGGTGGTTATCGCCATATGAGTTCGGCGGAGACAGTGGTCGAGAAAGTGGTTGATGAGTTTGGAAATATGAGGAGTGACGAACAGGGATATATGCGTGGCGGGGACGTCTTCAACTTTGTGATTCGTGAAGTTCCTCGTGACATTAAGAATACCCTTGCCCTCTGTGAGAAAACGGTTGATGACTTTGATTATATCGTATTCCATCAGGCAAACAATTTCATCAACACATATATAGCCAAGAAGATCAAGTGTGACTTCTCCAAGATTCCCTCGACTATTTCGAAGTTTGGCAATACTTCATCAGTTTCGGTCCCTTTAACTATAGTCAGCGAACTGCGAGGGAAACTTGACGGCAACAAGGATGTCTTGTTATCGGCGTTTGGCGTTGGGCTGACATGGGGTACAGCCATTGTCCCCTTTGTGGATTGCAGGATTAGTGAGATTGTAGAAGTGGAACAAGGACAAATTGTATAGGGATTAATCGACAAATTGCTTTGAGAGAAACTACCCCAAGCATTACGATGCGCGATTCCAATATCGAACTATTGAGGATTATCTCAATGTTCTTAATCGTTATCTTTCATGTTTTTGAATATGTTTTGATTAAGTATGAAGTACAGTATCCGATTATTTCATCTCTTTACACACTTTCACATATAGGAGTAATCATCTTCTTTCTTATTTCTGGCTATTACGGAATAAAACCGTCCATTCGTGGCCTTTTTAAACTGTATGTGTGGATGGTATCTATAAATGTACTCTTATATAGCTGTTCTGTTTTATATGGTGTTGAGCCCTTCTCAAAAACTGAAGTATTTAAGCTGTTTCTTCCCTTCAGTCATTCCGCTCCCTGGCTTTGGTTTATGAGAGTTTATGTTCTTTTGTATCTCATATCCCCTCTATTAAATATGGCAAGGAAAGAGATGCATTTGAGTTTTATGGATGGGGGGGGTATAGTGTTGATAATCATTTGGTTAATATCTTTTTGGTTCGGATGGATTAATCGTAGTTCGGATCTGTACGATGGAAAGAATATCATTAATGCCTCATTCTTGTACCTCTTAGGAAGCCGTTTTGCGTTGTTCCCTCCTTTTAGGAATAAGACTAATGAAAAACAGTTTTATTTTTCGATTTATCTTGGATTGTGTATATTGGTCGGAGTCTCGTTGTTTGTTGCTGAAGGTCGTTTTTTAAGAGTACTTCGTTGGCTATGTCATCCATACTGCAGCCCGGTGTTGATATGTATGGCATCTTCATTGTTTTTATTTTTTACGAAGCTTGAATTTCATAATAAGTTTGTAAACTGGTTTGCTTCTTCAATTCTGACTGTATACCTTATTCATGAGAATAAATTCTGTATGTCTATTTGGCATGGATTCATCGATTGGTATCCATTCATTGATAATGCTTTTAATAATTCACCATTGTGGCGCTTTGTCCTGATATTGATAGGTGGAGCATTATGTATTATGATAGGGGCCGTTTTGATTGATAAGGTTCGTTCTTTTATTCTACAACCTGTTTTCATTTTGTTTGATAAGTTATATGACCATTCCATTTCTTTCTTTAAAGGATGTCACTGCTCTTCATGGAGCAGAGATCAATGAGGCAGTAACCAGAGTCGTCAATAGTGGCTGGTATCTCCAGGGGAAGGAGAATGAGCGTTTTGAGGAAGACTATGCTAGCTTCATTGGTAGCAAGTATTGCATTGGATGTGGAAATGGGCTTGATGCGTTAATCTGGATTTTCCGGGCCTATATCGAACTCGGAATGATGCGTCCGGGTGATGAGGTAATCGTCCCAGCCAACACATATATTGCAACAATTCTGTCGATTACGGAGAATGGGCTAAAACCAGTTCTTATTGAGCCGAAGTTCAATACGTTAGAGCTCGATGATGATCTGATTGAGTCGCATATTACTCAGCGCACCAAAGCAATTGCACTTGTCCATCTGTACGGTCGCAATGCATATACCGAGAAGATTGGCTCTTTGTGCAAAAATTACGATCTCAAACTTATTGAAGATAATGCCCAAGCTCATGGTTGCAGGCATAGTGATGGCCGTATAACGGGTAGCATTGGTGATGCTGCAGGTCATAGTTTTTATCCAGGCAAGAACCTTGGTGCTTTGGGTGACGGGGGGGCTGTGACTACTAATGACCCAGAGTTGGCCGCTGCTGTTCGTGCGTTAGCGAACTACGGGTCTCAGAAGAAATATGTGTTCAAGTACACAGGTCGCAATAGTCGTTTGGATGAAATTCAGGCTGCTGTGCTGGATGTGAAGTTGAAGTATCTGGTTGAGGACAACGCCCATCGAAAACTCATTGCGAATTACTATTATGACCAGATTAGTAATCCACTGATTACGCTGCCGGATCGCTTGCCTGACGAACAGAATGCCTATCATCTTTTCCCGATTCTTGTTGCAGAAGGCAAACGTGATGCCTTACATGATTATTTGGAGGAAAACGGTGTTGGTACGGTTATTCATTATCCAATTCCACCTCACAGACAAGAGTGTTATAAGGAGTGGAATGGAATGAGTTTTCCTGTTACTGAGCGAATAGCAAAAGAGGAATTGAGCCTTCCAATTGGTCCGTCAATCTCGTTGGAAGATGCAAAACAGATTGTAGGTTGTATTAATACCTTTTAATCATTTTCTGTGGCTACCATAGGACAGAAAGAAGCAAGAAGCGATTATCGTAGCATCTTTAAGGCCACATCTCTTTTCGGTGGTGTTAAGGCCTTTCAGATTGTCATCTCTGTTGTTCGGTCAAAGGTTGTCGCGCTTTTGATTGGTCCATCAGGAGTGGGCATAGTTGGTCTTCTTACTTCGGGGACCTCTCTTGTCCAAAGCATGACGCATCTTGGTTTGTCGCAGAGTGCAGTTAAGGATGTCGCTGAAGCTCATTCTAGCGGAGATCAAGATAAAGTGAATCGTACAGTTTCCGTTCTCCGTCATCTTGTATGGTTCACGGGTCTCTTGGGAATGATTGGTGTTATTGCGTTTTCTCCTTTGCTCAGTAAGACATCTTTTGGTAATTATGATTATACTTTACCATTCATATTCCTTTCGGTAATCCTTCTTTTTAACCAGTTAAGTGGCGGCCAAAATGTGATTCTTCAAGGGACTCGCAGATTAACCTATCTGGCCAAAGCATCGGTATGGGGGAGTATTATCGGGTTAGTCATTTGTATCCCATTGTATTATTGGCTAGGAGTCAAAGGTATCGTTCCCAATTTGATATTGGGTGCTTTGACAACAATGCTTTTATCTTGGCATTATTCACGTAAGGTTCCTTATCAGCCGGTAAAGTTGTCATTTAAGGAAGTTGTGCAAGGTGGTGGGCAAATGCTGAAAATGGGAATTGCTATGAGTGTCAGCGGCGTTTTAGTCGCACTTTCAGCATATCTTTTGAGGAGCTTTATCAGCCATAAAGGTGGTCTTGATCAGGTCGGATTATTTCAGGCGGGATATGCTATTATGACTTCATATGTCGGCATGGTTTTTTCCGCAATGGGAACGGATTATTATCCGAGGTTGGCAGCTGTTAACAAAGATAACGAGAAATGTAGGGTCATAATGAATCAACAAGGGGAGGTGGGTATTCTGATCCTTGCCCCATTGATTATTGCTTGCATCGTTTTTGTCCCGTTTGTCGTCAGAATACTGTATTCTGAGAAGTTCTTGGGAGCCAATGAGTATATTATTTGGGCCGCAAGCGGGATGCTGTTCAAGATGGCATCTTGGGCGATTTCCTTCGTTTTTATTGCGAAAGGAGAATCGAAGTTGTTCATAATCAATGAAACTATTGTTAATCTTTATAGCCTGGGTTTCCAAATACTCGGTTATTACCTCTTAGGATTGAAAGGCATTGGTATAGGCTACGCACTTACATTCTTAGTGTACTTCTTCCAGGTGTTCTTTATCAGTCACAAACGCTATCAATTCCGCTTTACTTCAGGATTTAATAACGTGTTCTTCTCACAATTAGGGTTGCTTGTCATTTGCGTGGTCGCCATTTTTTTGTTGCCAAAAGTTTGGATGAAGTATATGGTTGGCGTGATAGCCCTCGTTATCTCTGGTACTATCTCATTGAAAGGATTGGAGAATAGAATGGGCCTTTTATCTTCAATGAAAGCGAGGATAAAGAGATGATATTGACCAAGAAATACGTATATAGTTTGTATGATCGATTTAAGGTCAAGGCAAGCAAGTGCCTTGAGCGAGATAAGATTGAGAGTGCGTTAGTGTACCTTAAAGCGGCGGCACGTACGGCATACACTTTTTATATTGGATATACTGATCCTGACATCGAGTCCTTGCTTAAGCAAATCAGTTTGTGCATAAAACCCAAGGAGATACAGACTAAGCCGAATTGTGTGGTCTTTTATGATACCTTCTCTCAGGACGCCCAAGGGTTGACTATGCAATATGTGGATGCCATTATCTCGGCAGGATGGGAGATGCTATATATCACTGAGTTTGGATTGGATGACCCCCGCTCTATGAGGTTGAAGCAGACATTGGAAGAGTATCCTAGGGCAAGTGTTGCCGTTGTTCCAAGAAATATGGATGGCATAAAGAAGATTCAGATGGTGTATGATACCATTATGGACTATGCTCCGGATAAACTGTTCATGCACATTCATCCCGATGCCGTACATGCGGTTTCTGCTTTTTACGCTTTGCCCAAAGAAATAACAAAATTCCAGATTAATCTCACCGATCATACTTATTGGGTTGGATCCGGTTGTGTTGATTATTCTTTCGAATTCCGAGAGTATGGTGCATCTCTTTCTGTAGGACGTCGTGGTGTTCCCAAAGATCGTGTGTTATTTATGCCATATTATCCGATGATGAAGGAGATGGCTTTTAATGGTTTTCCAACGGAAACGGATGGGAAGGTGAAGATATTCTGCGGTGCAAGTTTTTATAAGATAATAGATGAAAACGACACATTCTTCAAGTTGAATAAAGCGATTTTGGATGCAAATCCCAATGCGGTTACGATCTTCGCGGGTGGAGGAGATATGCGTTTGCTGAATGATCTTATTACCATATATGGTCTTGAGGGGCGTTTTATTCCCATTGGCCAGCGAAATGACATATTTGAGTGTTATAAACATAGTGACATATATTTGAGCAGTTTTCCACTTGGGGGCGGTTTGATGGCCCAATTTGCTGCTCATGCCGGATTGCCGATACTAGCCTTAGCGAAATGCGAAACGAGTGGCAGAATAGAAGAAATGGTCTGTCAGAAACGACAGGAGAGAATTACATTTAATGATATGGATTCGCTTGTTGCTGAAGCGAACCGATTAATCCGCGATGAGGAATACCGCAAATCTCGAGGGCGAGCAATGAAAGCATGTGTGATTACTGTCGAAGAATTCAATCAAGGCTTTAAGGAGTATGTTACTACGGGCGCTGGGCAGTATCCGATGCATATCGAGGATAATGTGATACTCCATTATATGAGTATTGATTATAGGCTTAATCTAGAGAACAAGACGAAGGAGTATCAAAAGTTTGTGTTTTCTACGTTGGGTTTGAAAGGTATTTGTTGTTGCCCTCAGGTTAGTATTGAAGGGGCTATAGCTAGAATTAAGACAAGTAGACTCTATAGGATGATATGCAAATAAAGCTATTTCTGAAAAGAATCCTTTATCCTCTGCTTAATATTTTGGATAATAAAGGATTATTAAAACTGTTAATGCATCACTCTGTCGTGTTGGGGCTTTCTCGTATAAAGGGTTGCCGTTTTTCTGTTTCTGGGAATGGAAGTCGAATCATCATTGGTGATGGGTGTGTGATAAAAGGTTTAAATTGCCTTCTATTTGGTGATGATTCCCAGGTTATTATTGGCAACAATGTCCATATCAATGCTTCAAAACATTTCCCTACAGTTATGAATGCTGTTAACGGGACAAAGATAATAATTGGAGATGAATGCTTGTTTTCAAATAGCATTGAGCTACATACGACAGATTATCATCCAATTTACGAGATAGGTGATGGCAAAGCAATTAACAATGCAAAAGATATAGTGCTCGATAGTCATGTTTGGGTGGGCTTTCGAACAATAATCTTGAAGGGTTCACATATTTCTTCTGATAGTGTTATTGGGGCGGGTAGTTTAGTCGCGTCTTCCTTCGAGGAGAAGAATATCATTGTTTGTGGTATTCCCGCTAAGATCATCAAGTCGGGAATCAATTGGCATCTCTGAATTCATCAAGCCATATGAATAGAGCAAAAGTTATTGCATTATACTTACCTCAGTATCATCCGACTCCAGACAATGATAACTGGTGGGGAGAGGGTTTTACAGAATGGACAAATGTAGCGAAAGCAAAACGATTATATCGGAATCATTATCAGCCGCGGATACCCGCTAGTCTAGGTTTTTATGATTTGCGATTACCCGAAGTTCGGGAGAGACAAGTTGAGATGGCAAAGCGTGCTGGTGTTTCTGCTTTTTGTTATTATCATTATTGGTTTGGGAATGGGAAAGAGGAGTTAGAACGTCCTTTTAAAGAAGTCGTTTCGTCTGGACAACCAGATTTCCCTTTTTGTCTTTGTTGGGCTAATGAGCCGTGGTATTCAAAAATGTGGAACCAAGATGGCAGTATAGAAA
>JAEEGL015153247.1_pt1 | contig 12057 bp, 9 predicted proteins | sample 9134231 | NCBI WGS metagenome assembly JAEEGL01 (sample SAMN16246548, study PRJNA631951) | gut metagenome | biome: gut microbiome; feature: rumen; material: fiber-attached | host: Bos | place: Iran: Karaj | collected 2018-10
AATGCGGGTAAAGCTGCCGATATTGCTGTCGTTGACCTCAATGGACTGCATTCCCTTGTCCTTGGCGGCAAGCTCCTTTACGGTCATTTTGCCGTGCGGTGTTACATCCTTGGTTTGCTTTTGCTGGGCTTCTTTTGTCCTGCTTCTCAGTTTCCAGGCCGCAAGCAGCTTGGAAAGAGCTTGTCGAAGCTCCCGTGCGGTGAGCTTGGAGCAGTTGGTGATCATTACGACCACCTTATTTTCAACTTCTTCCTGCATCATTGTCCTCCTTCCTCAGTTACTCTTTCGCAGTAAACTACATACCGGCAGCGACCGCCGCTGCCGTAGGGGTGGCAGGTTATGAGCGTCAGCAGGTCTCTGCCTGGCTGGATCAGAATCTGCTCCGCCTGGTTGGGCTGGATGATTTTGATCTCCACCACCCGGTAGGTCATGGTTTCCCACAGATTTGTCAGCGTAACCTCGTCTCCGATTTCCAGCAGCTCAATGTGACGGAAGAAAAGCGCCCCGTTCCAGCCGCGATGACCGGCCAGAACACAGTTCGTATTCTCGCCTCCAATCGGCATCGAGGAAATGGAAAGCTGCGCGATCCCGTGATCCATGTGCGCCTTCGTCGCGCCGAGGTAGACGGGCTCCTGCAAATCCATTTTGGGAATCGTCAGAACTCCCACGGTTTCATTCTCCAAGCCATAGTCAGACAGTCGGAGCACCTCTGCCTGATACGCCCAGGGATCAGCGAGCCCGGCCTGTCCGTTGCGGAAGATCTCTGCGTTATATGCCTTCATTGCTTCCAAAAGATCCGCATAGGACGTTTCTGTCGGATGAAGCTCAGACGGCCCCTCAGTGGGTCCCTCGGGAAGATCCTCGGGAGGCTCTTTTACGGGCTCTGTTCCCAGATCCTCCTCTTTTGCGGTTGCACTGGGATGGTCCCGGAAAAACTCTGAGACCGCCACAGATGCTTCCTTCTTCTGCTGGAGCTGATTCACCGTTGGCTTCATAAGGACGTAGGCCCCCGCGAGGAAACAGACGATTGCCAGCATCATCAGAGGAATATCACGTTTCCGCATGACGGTTCCTCCGTTTTCTGCGGACTGCGCCGAGAATGGTTCCGACAAGGATCACTGCCAGGGCGATCCCGCCGCCGACGACGAGACCGGAAACATACTGCTCCTTCCAAGTGGATTTCACGGGTGCATCCTCCGCGGCTTCTTCAATCTCTACCGCAGCTTCATAGGGGATGCGAGATCCGCGTACCAGCAGACGGTGCGTATTGACGCCATATGGATAGCAGGTAATCAGCGTACAGAGGTCTTCCCCGGCAACCGGAGCCAGCAGCTCCGTTTCATGGGGAAGCACCTTGTTGATCTCGACCACCTGATAGGCCAGGGTTTCATCCAGGATATGTAAATAGAAAACATCCCCTGCGCGGAGCTGGTCAATGTCAGAGAACAGCCGTTTTCCGGCGACGCCGGAGTGCCCGGTGAGAACGCTGTGATACCCAGCGCCTCCTATGGGCAGCGAGCTCCCGACCAAATGGCCGACGCCTTTTTCCAGTACGGATTCTCCCGTCCCGTGATAGATCGGCAGATTGATCTGGATTCGCGGAACTTCCACGTAACCCATGATCCCGGAGCCGTTCAAGTTGAGGAGGTCGGCGTAGTTTACCGATGCCTGTTCCACCGCCTCCCGGTTATACCGATGGATGGAAAGACTGTCATTATAGGCTTTCGCTGCCTCCTTTGCCCTGTTCAGTTCGGCGGCATCCAGCTCTGTAATCTGCCTGGCATAGTCAGAACGAACCACGGATTGATACTTGTCGTTGACGTAGTTGGAAACCAATGGATAGACCGTTACGCCCGCTGCACCGAGAAAGAGCAGCACGGCGAGCGTAACCAGGATGACTTTTTTCATACTGCCTCCATTTCTGTGAGGCTGCCCCGAAGCCGGGGCAGCCATTGTCGTATCTGCTTACTGCTTGTTAGTGTTCTTCTTGCGGGTGATCAGGACGATCATACAGGCGGCGGCAGCCATCAGGAGAATGCCGTAGACGCTGTAGCGCCAAACGCCGTTATCGCCTGTACGGGGCAGCTCGGGGCCGCGGGTGTTGATGACGGTCACGGGAACCATCGCGTTGTCGGAGCCCTCGCTCTCTTCCATCTGCACCGCGTCGTTGTCGATGGCGGCGGAGGCGGTGAGCATCACGTGTGCCAGCTCCTTGTAGCCGTCAAACGTCTTGTAACGGGGATCATTCTGCACCAGGCCGAGAACGTCGGAGCCGTAGATGCCGCAGGGACGGGATTCATCCTCGTCAGCGTAGATCACCATGGTGATGCCGTCCCGGAGCAGGGTGTAGCCGTTGTCCGTCTGTACCTCGGTAATGATGTAGGTATCATCCTCCAGGCCGTAGATCAGCAGCTTGCCGGTCTCGGAATTGGGAACAAACACCGTCGCGTCCTCTTCGGCGGTCACGTGATCGGTCACATAGTACAGGCCGTCGCTTTCGAGCCGGGCCTTGACCCAGTAGCCGTCCGTGGTGTTCTGAACCTTGAAGTTGACCTTGGAGAAGTCGCCCTTGCCGTCAGAGAATTCCTTGGTGGCGTCGAGGACGTAGGTGTAGAAGTGGCAATCGTCCACCAGAGTGTCGTAGTAGTTCATGTTGCTGCGCTGCCAGGTCAGAACGACGGTGTTAGGATTACCGTCGTCGCCGTAAACTACGTCGGCGCTGGAATTGACCGTCGCCTGGTAGGTGATCCGAAGGTAGCAGGAGGAGTAGCCCCGGTCCAGAGCGCCGGCAGCGGTGTAAACGGAGGTCGCATGATTGATCTCGTTCAGACCGGCAGCGGTCATGGTAATGGTCATGGTGGTGGCGTCATCCAGATCAGCGCCAAGCTGAGCGTACTCTACGGAGAACTTCTTGACGGTATCGGTTTCCTTCCAGGTGGCGATCTTGTCGGTGCAGCCCTGATCCTTGAAGAACTCAATCACGACGTCGTTCCGGTTGTACTCAATCCCACGGGACAGGGTATCCACGAAGGTATAGGCGGTCAGGCTGGTGACGTCAGAGGTAATGGCGGGGAGCTTGGAAATGATCTGATAGTCGATCACGTCGCCGTCAGAGCCGGTGGCGTTATGATCGTAGCCGTCATCAATCGCCTCGCTGCCGTTATTCTTGCCGGTGTCGTCCTTGTTCTCACGCAGAGTCTTTTCCAGCGTGGGAATGCCGGTCTGGTTCTTGGGGTACACGGTGACATTGTAGAGCCATTCCTGCCCGCCGTTGGAGGCGTTGGTGCCGTTCACGGTGGTCATGGGCACGGAAACGAAGAAGGGATCAACGGTGGAGGTGACCATCTCGGGAATCTTGCTTTCCACAAGCAGATACAGGCCGAGCTCCAGATTGCCGGCGCTGGTGTGACCGTGTTCATCGGTCTCGGGCATCGTGGCGGCATTCTGTGCGTTCATGTAGGCCTCCATATTGTTCTTGACTGTGGTGGAGTTGGACGCCAGGGCCGCGGAAAGGGCTTCGATCAGGGTATCGCTCTCAAAGAAGTGATAACCGGCTTCGGCAAATTCAGCGGTGACAGGATAGGCGTCATTGTTGGTCAGACCAATCGCGAAAAGCAGATTGCCGGATACGCCGTCGTCGAACTTGTAGAGCACCATATCCTTATGGACGCCGTTGGCCTCGGTTTCGGAATAGGTCACGATTTCAGCCACACGGAGGTAACGGAACTCAACGCCCTTGATGGCATAGCCGTAAGAGGTCTGGCCGTTGCCCAGGTCGTTGACGGTGCCGTCGTCCATTACGGCTTCAAAGGCAGTGTCGCGGACGCCGGTGGAGACGTAGCTGTCGATCATGGCAGCTGCGGCATCGTCGGTGTTGGCCATGGTGAGGTCGTACTTATACAGGTCGATGGAGCCGCGTTTGGAGAAGTCGATGGTGGCGTTGGGGACGGTAGCCGCACTCGCGACGGCGGCGAGGGAGAAGAGAATGGCAATGGCCATCATGATTGCGCTGATGCGCTTAAAAGTGGTTTTCATAAATAGTTTTCCTTTCCTTTTTTAGATTTGTTTTGTTGTTTGATTTGAAAGTGATAATAGGCTTGTTCGTGAGGTGCAGCAGGCAGCAGGAGCATCCCGGCTGCGGTAGGCGTACAGGCGCAAACGGATCACACTCCTTTACAAAGCAAGAGGCCCCGGACGGGACCTCCGTTAATGGGTTTTCCGTTTCTTGCCTGTCAGAGCGTAGAGAAGAATGGCCAGAACGGCTCCGGCGATGGACATTGCGGCAACGGTTGCCGCAAAGCCGCCTCCGCCGGTCGCCGGAATCTTGAAGGTGGGCGTGTTGACGATTGTGAGCGCAACCTCGGTCTGACCTTCCAGCGGGAGGCTGCCCTCAAAGGCGGGGTCCGTCAGAAGGTTGTAGCCGGGCTTGGTGGAAACCTCCGTCAGTCGGTAGAGGACCTTTCCAAGCTGTGTGTCGATACACAGGCCGGTGTATTCCGCTTTTCCGTCAGAGCCGGTAGTCAGCCTGCCGTTGTTCAAGCCATCGGAGGTACAGCCGCCTGCGATCACAGGGCTGTCCGGCTCCCGATAGAAGACCGGGGCCCAGGTGCTTCCGTTATCCGCGGAGTATTCCAGCAGGAACGTCACGCCGGGCAGGGGGCGATTGTCTTCGTCCACCTTGTAGATGGGAATGCTGCCGGGGATGATGTCGTTCTCTCGTTCCTCCACGATGGTTTCTCCGTCCTCGAGAATGGAGAAGGGGTACACAGTTTCGTCCAGAGCAAACCCTTGCGGAGCTTCAAACTCTTGATAGGTGTACTGGCCATACGGCAGACCTTCGATATAGATCTCGCCCTGCTCGTTGGTGTACTCTCTGGCGACTTCCTCTCCAGCCTCATTCAGAACGACAAAGCCAGCGCCACACAGCGGCGTTTTTGTTCCGCGGTCCAGCTTGACGATGAGAAGGTTTCCGCGAATCAGTCGATTGGAGAAGCGGACGGTACTGGTGCCGAGCTGGGCGGTAAACTCCTGCACAGGCTGTTCCCCAATGTAACCTTCGGGAACAGTTTCCGTGATCCGATAGGTCGCGCCGAGCTCCAGCTCCGGAACAAAGATAGAGCCGTCTTCATCGGTCACATAGGTTCCGATCTCAGTCCAGGCGCTTCCTGTTTTCTTTTCCAGCGTGAACTCGATCCCAGCTACATGCCCGTCTTCGGAGGCTTTGAACAGCTCCAGCTCGACGATGGGATGGTTCTGGAAGGACACAGTGTTTACGCCCTTCTGCGTCGTGATTTCCTTGACCCGCTGATCTACGGTGTAGTTCTCGGGAACAATTTCGCTGATCCGCAGCTTGACGCCAACGTCCAGATCGGGGATGTTGATCTTACCGTCGTTGTCCGTCACATAGGTGCCGCGCTCCCGCCAGACGCCTGTTGGCTCATACTGCTCGACAAGGAAGCTGATGCCTGCGATGTTGCCGTCGTCTGAATGCTTGACGATTTCCAGAGAGGCAATCGGCTTGTTTGTGAAGCTGACCTGTCGGCTGGTTTCGGAAAGCGTGATCGTCTGAGGGTTCTCGCTGGTGCAGATATAATTCTCGGGGACGATTTCGGTAATCCTCAGCTTGGTGCCAACAGGCAGCGGGTCCATCAGAATCTTGCCGGAAGCATCCGTCTGATAGGTTCCCATTGTCTGCCAGCCGGCGCTGCCCGTAGACACGTACCGCTCAACTCGGAAGCTGATGCCCGAGATCGCTCCGTCTGTGGAGGTCTTGATGATCTCCAAGGGTACGTCTGAGGGCTCATTCTTCACATAGAGCTTTGCGGGGTCAGCGTCCAGGATATAAGCGACGTCTCCATAGCTGGTCGTAGGCGTATAGCCATTGGAGGTTGCCCAGTAGCTGTCCACGGTGGAAGACCCGCTTTCCGCTTGCTTCATACGCCACACGCCGACGATACTTACCAGCTTAAAGCCATCCGGTGCCTTGACTTCTTGGACACGCATGATGCCAGGTGGAATCTTGTTGGTCGGAAACAGCGTATCGGAGGTGTAGCCGGAAGCCAGGTGTGCGCTGTCCAGCGTGAAATAGCCGTTGCTGTCCGTTTTGAAATACCAGGTTCGCTCCAACTTGGTGGAATCAAACCAGCCAGCGTTGTAGTAATCAACACGGAATACAGCACCTTCCAGGGGAACATTGGACGGGTCGATCTTCTGCAGCGAGAAGGGCTTGCCGTAAGCCTTGGGATTCACAGCGGACACGTTGCTTTTGTCGGCGTCGTTCTCGACCTTGTAGATGCCCTTCGGATTGGTGGTGCTCAACGGATTTGCGCTCGCGTCTCCCCAATAAGCGCCAGCCGGCATACCCATCTGCGAGGTTTTTCCTCCACCCTGGCGAATGAAGATGCACACGCTGGCATTATTTCCTGTAGGGAGGACATATCCGTTTGCCGTCTTGATCTCTGTAACCACGGCACAGCCCAAGGGAAGTACCTCGCTCCCGTTCAGCTTGTACAGTGAATCGGAAGTATAGCCTGTTGCGAGATAGCTTTCCAGGAGCTTCACGGTTCCGTTTGCCTTTGACTGGAAATACCAGGTTTTCAAAAGTTTGGTGGAATCCGCCCAGTTGGAGCCGTAGAACTGCACCTTAAATACAGCGCCTTCGATCCGCTCACTGTCCTCATCGGTCTTCGTCAGCACAAGGCTGTTCGGGTCAAAGGTGGGTTTATCCTGGACGCTGAATACATTGGTGCCGGAGCTGATGGTCAATTCAACGGGTGTGGAATCAAGCTCGTATCCGGCAGGGGCTGTGACCTCCACCGCATAGAGCTTTGTGCCGATCTCATACTTCCGCGTGCCGGTGGCCTCTCCGTTGGCGTTGGTGGTCAGCGTCTCCACCACGGTCCCTGTTGCGGAGCCCTGATGGATCTCATAAACGGCGCCTTGCAGAGAGTACAGGGGGTTGCCTTCCATGCACGCCAGGGCGCTGTCGCTGCCCTTGATGGTCTTTTTCAGAGAGACCGTCTTACCGTTATCGAAGGTGATCTCGTTGGTGCCGTAGATGTAAACCTGATTGCCGGAGGACTGGCTTTTGTTGATCTGGAAATAGGCCATAGCGCTGGAAGAAGCGGTGCCGGATTTGACGTACCATCCGGTTGTATCTGTTACGGAATAGCCTTTGGCCTTGATCGCAGCAACCGTGTTGTCACCGGTTGTGCTGCCCGTCAAGTTTTTCTCTTTCGAGTACACCTCGCAGCGCACCAGGATTTCCAGCATCTGGGTGTTTACGGCAGAGCTGGTGGTCATAATGGGTTTCCCGTGGAAAACCTTGTCAGAGCCAAGGCCGATATTTCCGAACACGACGTTGGTAATCAGCGTGCTTGCCGCAGCGGTAACATTGGTGTTGCCGCTTTCCGTCATGCCGCCCATACCCTTGGCGACGCCATAGATCAGATTGATCTGCGTCCATGTCGCCGCCGTGTAGGTCGGGATCATCTTGGTGTAGAGAGATTCGGACTTGAAGGTCGGAACGCCGGTTGCCCGGGTGGTGTAATTGCCGTAGCCATTGACGTCCATGCTCCAGCCGGATTCCTGGCTGGGCCTGATCGGGATGGCCAAGACGCCATTTTCCGTTTTGTAGTGGATCGGGCCATCGTTGCAGTACATCATGTCAGTTCTGACGCGCTTGTTGGTATAGGGGGACAGGACGCCGGTGCTGTAAGGCCACCATTGGTTGTTGCCGTAGACCCAGCTGTCATACAAGCCTCCGGCCTTGATGTAGTAACCGTTCAGATCGCTTCCGTGTGCTCCCAGGACGTCGGAATAGTAGATGCCGGTGGGGATTGCTCTGAGCCCGGTCTGATCTTCACGCTGGCTGTCACCTTCGTCGGTGATGTCGTATGTCGGATCATACAGGACAAAAGTGCCGTCCTTCAGCAGAAGGAGCCCGGAATCCATCCAGGCCAGGGCACTAACCATATCCTCCTGGGTGATCGGCTCCTCCGTAGCGGGAGCTTCGGTGACGGGCTCTTCACGGGAGATAGGATCTTCCGTTTCAGAGACAGAATCGTTTGTTTCTTCCGGGACGTCGGTTTCCTGTTCCTTGGTCTCCGTCGACGGTTCTGTCTCAACCGTGGCGGTTTCTTTGGTTTCCTCTGCTGACACAGCTCCGGCCAGGACCGACAGCGGAAAGACGCTGACGATCAGGGCCAGAAGCAGGAGCAGAGACACCGCTCGTGTCATGTGTTTGTTGTTCATTTGTTTCCTCCTGTTTTGAGTTTTTTGATTGTTTGGTTTCATTGGGGTGATCTATCCGGGCATAGAAAAAGCGCGGTCCAATATTTCGGATCGCGCTCTTCACAAGAGAGTATTCAGTTATGGGCTTTTTACTTCGCCGCATCTGGAGCAGCTGTCATAGGCTGAGGACGAGACCTCCCATTCTTCATAGGCGTAATAACCGGCATGGGCGTCCAGGTAATCCAGATCGGAGCTGGCATTTGCGTGGGCGTCCCACTCTGCCGTAGAACGGAACTGTGCCTCGCAGTAGCAGACGATGGTCGTTACCCAGCAGCCTTCCTCATCATGGTGGACCCAGCAATGACCCAGGGCTGGTACGGTTTCCTTTGCGCCGCATACCGTACAGGTTTTCTCGCCGTTCTCAGTGCAGGAAGGCGCTGTTTCTGTCCAGGTATGCTTCCCGGTAGCTGCCACAGACCGCGTTTCTTTTGCCTCGCAGCTGTTACAGGATCGGGTTTCTTCGCCGGAAGCACCGCAGGTTGGAGCCGTGGTCTGCCTCCAGGCGCTCCAGCTATGTATATGCTGCGTTTCAGGCGGCGGGTCGGTGGGCTTTTCCGTTGGCGGCTCTGTTGGAGGGCTGGTTTCGGGCGGCTCCATGGGAATCGACGGTGACGTAGGCTTGGGTTCCGTTGGCGGCTGCGGCGGTGCTTCCTGCGTCGGCTGGGTCGTTTCATCCGCAATTGAGGCCTGTGTTTCCGTGGATGGATTTGCAGGGACGGTTTCTTCTCCGATTTCCGGCACGTCAGTCTCCTGCGAGAACGTCGTTGCTGCAGAAGCCTCATATACGGTTTCCAGAGTGGTTTGTTCCGTTTCTGCGTACACAAGCACGCGAGTGTCCTCGGCAGTCTCGGTAAACGCTATGTCTGGCGGCGACTCCGATGTGGAGACAGCCAGTGACAACCGGGAGCAACCTGTCAGCAGAACCGACGCCAGAAGAAACAAGGCAAATGCTTTTCTGTATCTCATAGAAAAACCTCCTTTTGTGATCTGGCTCCATTTTACACCGATCATCAGACCCGTGCAAGGATATGGGCCTTAGTAGCAATGCTGATCGTAGTTGTCCAGCATGGTGTAGTGATTGTCGATGGTAGAGACTGCGTTGAACAAGGCCGCAAGCAGATACGCTTTGGTGTTTCTGACCCGCGTGGTGTTCTCCGCGATCCCATCCAGGACCTTCTCTATGTGGCTGGAATTGATCTGTCGGAATCGGTGCTGCACGAAGCCTGTGGAATACTCCGCGTCGCGTCCGATCCTGGTCATGGGACTTTGGTTCATCTGAACCTCGACCATGAGCTCCACCAGCTCGTCCAGCTGCGCCTTGCTTGTCCGTAATACCATGACGTCATACTCAATTTGCTTTTTGATCTTCTCTCGTAACGCATTTCCGTCCGTCAGTCTGTCGGCCTCCGTTGTCTGTGCGGGGGCGGGCTCCGAAGGAAGGAATGAATCCGTACTTGATAGATCAGTAATTGATTTTTCTTTATTTGATTTCTTAGTATTTAATTGCGCGGAGTTTTCCAGACACGGTGCATCCAGACACGGGTTATCCATATCCGGGTTTTCCGTATGTGGGTTTTCCGGATCTGGCTTCTCCATATCTGGGGCAGGCAATTGTGGCTTTTCGTAGATGACGTATTCCACGTCTGTAATCTTGCCCTTATCATCCCGCAGCCGGTGGCGGATGAGATAACCTCTTTGCTCCAGCTCCTTCAGAGCGGAGCCGATGGCATCCACACCGTCCTTGCAGATGGCAGCAAGACCCCTTGTGGTATAATCCCATTCGTCAGGGAGGGAGAGCATCTTAGAGAGCAACCCGCAGGCCTTGCAGGACAGCTCGACGTCCCGAAGGTGGTAGTTGCTCATCACGGTATATGCCTTTGATTTGTTGATTCTGAATACAGCCATAAACATCTTCCTTTCCTCGAAACGAAGGATGTCAGGCTGAATTGGCATCCTCCCGTGATAATTGTTCCTCTAATCGGGCATTTCCTCTGGGGCCGGGGTGACGTTTACTCCTCGTAGTACGGAAGGTTGTTTTCGTCCGCATACTCGCTCAGGTATTCCAGGAAGTCGGCCAGCTCTACGAAATCCAGATCCATTCCGGCCTCTTTCCAGTCCACGCTCTTTGCGCAGCGGTATTCGCTGAACAAGGGATCGCAATCCGCACGGTAACAGGATGTGACCAGGAGGCTCATGTCCGAAAGTAGCCAGAGCTCCAGCGAGCGTCGGAAACTGTTTTCTTCGTCGAAATCCTCCTGCCGCAGATCCTCATAGATGCGGATGGCGTTATAGTCGGTCAGTCTGCTTCCGAAATACATCCCAAAGCCGCCTGCCCAATACTCATAGATCGGGTTCTCGACGAAACGGAAAATCCGGGCCAGATTCTCGAAATCCACGTTTTCCAGCAAAGACAGCATCTCTGCGTCGTCGTGCTCTTCGTCGGCGCCGGAGACAACCAGTTTCTCCAGTGCTTCACGAAGTCTCATACTCAGTCTCATATTATTGTTACTCCTCTCAGTTGTGATGACGCCGCTTCTTCTTGTCGGGCAGAATATGGCCCTCGATGACAGCGGCATGTTGAATTATTTTGATGTCTCCGTTTCCTTCGGCAAATTGAATGGCCTCAAATTCATCGTCAGCCAGAAAGCGTCGGATATACTCGCCCCTTTTACCAAGCGCCGCATCTGTCACCAACACTTTGAAAATGACCATGTGCGCGGTTTTGTTCATATACCGCTTGACGGCGAGCAAACCGTCGCCTTTGATCAGATCAGGGGGAATTCTCATAGGCAACTGCCTCGGCCTTTTCTGATCTCCTGGCCCTGGCCTTTGACCATGAGAATACCGTCCAGAGTGGTCGCGGTAATCCGCAGACGCTCCGCCATGGCGATGTCGTTCTTCATAGCCTCAGAGAGCGTAGAGCCGCAGACTACCAGAACACGGGACCGACGCAGATAGTCTCTGGCCATGCTCAGTCCGTCGTTGTGCTCCTGGGGCACACTGTCATTGAGAAACAGGGGCTGGAACAGGATGGGACAGATGGGAGAATACCCCGCCTCGTAAATCTGGCGGCAGTATTTAGCGGCGATTTCTTCGTTCTCACGGATGTTTTCGCTCCAGGGAGCGGTAATGTAAGCAAGGGGGCGTTTCATAACAGCAGTCCTTTCATAGATAGTTTTGAATTTGGGCATAAAAAATCGCCGGACAAGGAAGTTCCTTTCCGGCTTTCAGCGGTATTTAGTTTTAGCGGGATTGATCGCGCTGGCGCTTCTTCATCCAGGCGTCCAGCAGCTTGAAGATGGTTTCCTCCATCCTTGCGGCGGTGTAGGATCTCGGGAAATATTTGCTGAGCTTGTCCAGCGGGATCGACAGCTTGAAGGTCTCCGGCTTCTTCTGCTCGGACATGATCGAAAGGATCATATCTTCACCCAAATGCCCGGTCTGACTCAGCTTCTTCATCCGCTGGGCCTGGGAGACAGAGGGGGTAGCTTGTTCGCTCTCTATGGTTTCCAGCAGCATCAGCTGTTCCTGCTCATTGAGCCCGGCGAGATGGTATGCCGGAGTCAAAGAGATTTTTCCTTCGTCCACCAATGTGAGCAAGGGCGGGATCAGATTGTTGAGGGAGATCACGTTGCGGACCGTATCGCCGCTGATGCCTTCGGATAAACCGACGTCATCATCGCTTCGGAAATTCGCCGAATCATTCGGCGCATTTGTTTTCTCGGAGTTTTTGCGCCGACCGGCGACCCGTCTGACCGCCTCTAA
>JAEEGL015649371.1_pt1 | contig 12057 bp, 13 predicted proteins | sample 9134231 | NCBI WGS metagenome assembly JAEEGL01 (sample SAMN16246548, study PRJNA631951) | gut metagenome | biome: gut microbiome; feature: rumen; material: fiber-attached | host: Bos | place: Iran: Karaj | collected 2018-10
GCAGTCGCCGTCGTAAAGGAGGGACGTAGCGTTCTTTACGCCCGACATCCAGATGTCGCAGGCCGCGTCTACCCGATCCACCAGCTCGTCGTCCACGAGGGGATTGGTGTAGGACGGCATGCGCACGACGGTGCATTCCGGATACCTCGCCTTGAGCTGCTTTTCAACGGAGTTGAAAAAGATCGTGGCGTCCGGCTTCTCGCTGAGCAGCGCGATCCGTTTCCCGTTGAGGTCGGTCGGGCGCGGCGCGTGCAGCCCCTCCACCTTCGGATCGGCAAGGACGCCCTTGGGATTGAGGACTTCCAAAGTGATCTTCTCTGCCATGTGTATCATCCTTTCTAAAAAATGGTTCGGAAATAATGGTTCCGCGGCTCTCCGGAGCTTCGGCCCGCACCGTCTCCCGCGGTCAGCTCTCCCGCTCCTCCAGATAAGCCCTGGAAAGCGCGACGTAGGGCGGCGTGCCGTCCAGAAGCGCGAGCTGCTCCGCTCCGAGCTCCCGCACGCATTTCGCGGGAACGCCCACCATCATGGAGCCCGGCGGCACGACCGCGTTCTCCTTCACCACGGCGCCCGCGCCGATGATGCAGTGGTCGCCGACGACGGCGCCGTCGAGCAGGATCGCGCCCATGCCGATGAGCGTGCTGCTGCCGACGGAGGCGCAGTGGACGACGGCGCCGTGGCCTATGGTGACCTTGTCCCCGATGGTCAGCGGACGACCGGCCTCCGTGTGCAGTACGGCGTTGTCCTGAATGTTGCTGCCGCAGCCGACGGTGATCGAGCTGCAGTCCCCGCGGATGACGGCGCCGTACCAGACGGAGCTGTCCCGGCCGACCGTCACGTCGCCGATCAGAGTCGCCGTTTCCGCCACGAAGGCCTCGGGAGAGACCAGAGGCGTCTTGCCCTGAAACGGGATGAGCATGCGAAAAGCCTTCTTTCTGTGCGCCCTGCGAACGGGAAATATCAGTACTGGAGCTTGATCTCGACGGCGACCGGCGGCTTCACGCCGGCGGCAAATACGTCCGCATCCTCTTTGGTTCCGACGATCCCGCCGTAATGCGTGGGGATCGCGCATGCCGGCCGGATCCGGTTGATGAGCTCGGCGGCCTTTTTCGCGTTCATCGTATAGGTCCCGCCGATCGGGACGAGCGCGACGTCGCACTTCACGGCCTCCGCTTCCTTTGTCGCGTCCGTATCTCCGGCAATGTAGATCCGCTGCCCTTCGAGCTCCAGCACGTACCCCACCCAGCCCGCGCTTTTCGGGTGAAAAGGCTTGAGCGCGTTGTACGCGGGCAGCGTTTCGAGCTTCAGCCCCCGGATTTCATAAGAAGCGCCGGGCGCGACCGTGTGGACGCCGCTCACGAATGCTTCGGCTTCCCGGGCTTTGTCCCGCATCTTTTCCGGGACGATGAGGACGCAATCCTCTCCGGCGGCCTTTTGAATATCCTCCGGGGAAAAATGATCGTAATGATCGTGCGTGATCAGGATGAAATCCGCGTCCTTCGGCGATTCCCGCATCTGAAACGGGTCAACGTAAATATTCCCGAGCTCTGCGCGGATCCGTATGCTGTTCTGCGTAAAGACTTCAATACGGTCTGTCATGATCTGATCTTTCCTTTCTTCGGCGGGAATACGAAGCCGGCGTTTGTTCCGCTATCTGTACATTATCACGCGCCGGCGAAGTTTGCAATGGAGAGCTTTCCGGAATGCAGCCCGATCGAGCGCTCCGCAGCTCGCAGACCGTCGTGGCGGGCCTGCTTTTCTTCGGATCGCCCGCGGTTTTTCTTTCCACAGCACGGGACAGGTGATATAATACGATCCGGGAAGGCGCTGCTCGGATACCGGCCGACCGCCGAGCGGGAACGGGCGGCTGTCGATCGCCTTTACGGCAGGGCCTTCTCCATCCGAACGCATCGGAACGTGTCGCCGTCGACGGCTTCTCCGCAGACCACATAGCCCATCCGCAGATAGAAATCCACCTTGTTCTCGCGGCTCTCCAGCACGGCTTTCCGGCATCCCAGCTCTCCGGCCCATTTTTCGCATTCGCGGACGACCATGGTCCCGACGCCCTGATGCCGGTATTCCGGGAGGACGACGACTCTGCCGATCATCATGGCGCCGCCGACGAGCGGATACATGCGCGCGGTGGCGATCGGGAACGCGTCGTCGGTCACGACGATGTATCTCGTGTCCGGCGCGTCGTGCTCGTCAAACTCCTGCCGGAGCGTGATGCGGTGTTTCCTCGCCATCGCCTGAATCCGAACGTAATACGCGCCGGCCTGCTGCCACAGCTCGGTGGCCCGCAGGACGGAAAAGGCGGGCGCGCTTTGCGCCTCCGCCGGGAGATTCTCTTTTGCCGTCATAATCCGCCTCCTGAAAGGTCGTGACGAAGCGGCGTTTCCCGTGCGCCGGGCGGCCAGCCGTTCCGCCGTCTGCAAACACCGTGCGCGGCGGGATCGTTCAGGCTCCTTTGCCGCTTGTCCTCTCCTGATAGATCCGGAGCTTTTCCCGGCAGAGATCCAGCTTCCAGGTCACCTTATCCAGATACTTCTGCATCTCTTCCATGCGCGCGAGCATGTTCTCCCGGTGCGCCTGCAAAAGCTCGACCCGCTCCTGCAGAGTCCGGTCTCCCCCGCGGGCGAGCTCCACAAAGCGCCGGATCTCCTGCAGGGTCATTCCGGTGTTTTTCAGGCAGCAGATCAGGCTCAGCGCCTCCAGATCCGCGTCCGAATACCGGCGGATCCCACCGGAGCTGCGCTCCACGCCGGACAGGAGGCCCTCCCTTTCGTAATAGCGCAGCGTGTGCGCGGAAAGACCGGTCCTGACGCTCACCTCACGGATCGAATACATGAAATATTCCTCCCGCACCTGTTGACTTAGAGTAAACTATAAGGATTACGATAATAGTAGATGGAACCGCGGGAATTGTCAAGCTGACAGGGGACGTTCCCGGGAAAAAGAAACACACGGAAAAGAGAAGGAGGAGCTTATGAAATACCGCAACATGGGAAAGCTGGGGATCCAATCGTCCGCCTTCGGTCTGGGCTGCATGCGCTTCAACGGACAGGCCTCCGGGGACAGCGCCATCGACGAGGAGAAGGCGATCTCGCTCATCCGCCGGGCGATCGACGGCGGCGTCACCTATATCGACACCGCCTACGTGTATCTGGACAAGACCTCGGAGATCGTTCTGGGCAAGGCGCTGCGGGACGGCTATCGGGAGAAGGTGACCATCGCCACGAAGATGCCGGACAGCGCCGTTCACAACCGCGCGGAGATGGAGGCGCTGCTGGACGAGGAGCTCGGGAAGCTGCAGACGGATCACATCGACTTCTACCTGATGCACGGCATCAACAAACAGAAGTGGGAGTACTTCAAATCCATCGGTGCGCCGGAGTTCTTCGACGACATGAAGAAGGCGGGCAGGATCCGCTACAAATGCTGCTCCTTTCACGGCCCCTACGAGGAATTCGAGTACATCCTGAACGACTGGGACTGGGATATGGTACAGATCCAGTACAACTTCATGGACGTGGAAAACCAGGCCGGCACCAGAGGACTGGAGCTTGCGGGCAGCAAGGGCATTCCGGTGGTCATCATGGAGGGCCTGCTGGGCGGCAGTCTGGCGAAGGCCCCGGAGAACGTGCAGGCGCTGTATGACGCTTTCCCGGTCAAACGCTCCCCGGTGGAGTGGGCGTTCCGCTGGCTGTGCAACCACCCCGAGGTGTCCGTGGTGCTGTCCGGCTGCAACGAGATGGAGCAGATCGAGGACAACCTCCGCATTTTCGATACGGTGGAGCCCGGCGTCATGACGCCGGAGGAGCTGCGTCTCATGGAGGACGTGCGCGCGGCCTATGTCAGCCGCAGGAAGATCGGCTGCACCGGCTGCCGCTACTGCATGCCCTGCCCCAACGGCGTGAATATCCCCACCATCTTCTCCGTCTGGAACAACGTCTCGCTGTACGGCGTGGACCCCAATCAGAACTGGGGCTTCCGCCTGATGAAGGAGAAGGGCGGCGGCGCGGATCAGTGCGTCGGCTGCGGCGCGTGCGAGGCGGCCTGCCCCCAGCATCTGGACATCATCGAGCAGCTCAAGCGCGCCTGGGCGGAGCTGAACTGAGAAACCGACACACGGAAAAACAAGATCAGGGAGGAACGATCCATGGAATTCAAAGAAGTCGTAAAGAAACGCTATTCCTGCAAGAAGTACAGCGGCCGTCAGGTGGAGCCGGAGAAGCTCACGGCGATCCTCGAAGCCGGGCGCTGGGCGCCTACGGCGAAAAACCTGCAGGAGCAGCATATCTATGTGCTGCAGTCCGAAGAGGCGCTCTCGAAGATCGACAAGGCGACGCCCTGCCGCTACGGCGCGCCTACGGTGCTGGTCGTCGCGTTTGACAAAAACAACGTCTTCACCTATCCGGGCGGCAAGTCCAATTCCGGCACGGAGGACGCGGCCATCGTGGCCACGCACATGATCCTGGCGGCGGCGGACGCGGGCGTAGACAGCTGCTGGATCAATTTCCTGGATCCGGACGCGCTTGCAAAGGATCTGGGGCTGCCGGAGAATGAGGCGATCCTGATGCTGATGGATCTCGGCTACGCCGCGGAGGGCGCGGGGCCGCTCGCGAACCACGGCAGCCGGAAGCCGCTGGAGGAGACCGTCACCTGGCTGTGAAGGGAGCGTCGGCGCGGACCGGATGAGACAGGCCGGGCGCACGGCCCGTAGGAGAGCAAGGGAGCGTATATGATCATCAGAGCGGCCCGGACGACGGAGTTCGAGGCGGTCAGAGCCTTCTATCACGCCATAATCGACGGCATCGGGGATTCCGCCGTCAGCGCGGGCTGGAAAAAGGATATCTATCCGGCGCCGGAGTTCCTGCGCGAATCCATCCGCGGCGGCGAGCTCTTTGCCGCTGTGGAAGGGGATGCGATCATCGGGGCCATGGTGCTGAACCATCGGTGCAACGCGGAGTACGAAACGATCCGGTGGCCGACGTCGGCGGAGGCCGCGGAGGTGACGGTGATCCATGCGCTCGGCGTCCATCCCGCGTTCACGCGCCGGGGCTGCGCGAAGGAAATGGTCCGATTCGCGCTGGACCGCGCGCGGGCGCAGGGGCAGAAGGCCGTCCGGCTGGACGTGCTCAAGGGCAACCTCTACGCGGAAAAGCTCTACGCGGGGATGGGCTTTCGATATCTGCACACCCTGCCGATGTACTATGAGGACACGGGTTGGACGGATTACGAGCTTTACGAGTATCCCCTGTGACGGAGGAAAGGATATGCCAATTATCGGAGCGTATATGACGCCGCATCCGCCGCTGATCGTGCCGGAGATCGGGCGCGGCGAGGAGCGGCGGATCCGGGCGACGAGCGAGGCGTATAGGCGCGTCGCCCGGGAGATCGCGGCGCTGGAGCCGGAGACCGTCATCGTGTCCAGCCCCCACGCCGTGATGTATGCGGACTACTTCCACATCTCGCCCGGCGCGGCCGCCGAGGGCAGCTTCGCGCAGTTCCGGGCGCCGCAGCTGCGGTTTCGGGAGCGGTACGACGAGGAACTGGTACAGGCCGTGGAGCGGATCGCGTCGGCGGAGGCTTTCCCTGCGGGGACGCTTGGGGAGAGGGAGCCGGAGCTGGATCACGGCACGATGGTGCCGCTGTATTTTCTCCGGCAGTTCTGCCCGGATTTCCGGCTCGTCCGCGTCGGCCTCTCCGGGCTGCCGCTGGAGGACCATTACCGTCTGGGGCAGATTATCCGGCAGGCCGTGGGGGAGACCGGCCGCAGGGCGGTCTTTATCGCCAGCGGCGACCTCTCCCACAAGCTGCAGAGCTACGGCCCCTACGGCTATGCGCCGGAGGGCCCGCAGTATGACGAGCGCGTCATGGATGTCTGCGCGCGGGCGGCCTTCGGCGAGCTCTTCGATTTCAGCGAGAGCTTCTGTGAACGCGCCGCGGAGTGCGGACACCGCAGCTTCGTCATTCTGGCCGGCGCGCTCGACGGGATGGGCGTGGAGGCGGAGCGGCTCTCCCACGAGGACGTGACGGGCGTGGGCTACGGCATCTGCAGTTTCCGCCCGACGGAGCCGGACGAGGAGCGCAGATTTTTGGAAAAGCGGCGGGCGGCGGAAGCGGCGCGGCTGAATGACGCGCACGGGGCCTGTGATCCGTGGGTGCGGCTGGCGTGGCGCTCGGTGGAGAGCTATGTTTGCGGCCGGAAGCTGCCCGACGTTCCGGACGGCCTGCCGGAGGAGCTGACCGGCACGCGCGCGGGGGCCTTCGTGTCGATCCACAAGCAGGGGCAGCTGCGCGGCTGCATCGGCACCATCGCCCCGACACAGAGCAGTCTCGCGGAGGAGATCATCCGCAACGCCGTCAGCGCGTCGAGCCGAGATCCGCGCTTCGCGCCGATCCGCCCGGACGAGCTCCCGTGGCTGGAGATCCACGTCGACGTGCTCGGAGCGCCGGAGGACGTCGCTTCGGAGGCGGAGCTGGACGTGAAGCGCTACGGCGTGATCGTGACGAATGGCAGCCGCCGCGGGCTTCTGCTGCCCGATCTCGACGGTGTGGATACCGTGGCGCAGCAGGTGGCCATCGCCCGGCAGAAGGCCGGGATCGGGCCGGAGGAAAAGGTGACGCTCCAGCGCTTTGAAGTCGTGCGCCACAGTTGAAAGGCAGGCGGTCCCCATGGCACGCTGCGAGGTGTGCTTTCATCACTGCAGCATCCCGGAGGGCGACAGTGGCCTCTGCGGCGCGCGGATCTGCGCCGGCGGGGCCGTCGTCTCCGCAAGCTACGGCCGGATCACCGCGCTCGCGCTCGACCCGATCGAGAAGAAGCCGCTGCGGCGCTTCCATCCCGGGAGCATGATCCTGTCCGTGGGCAGCTACGGCTGCAATCTGCGCTGTCCCTTCTGCCAGAATCACGAGATCTCCTGGTCGGCGGAGGCGATGCGGTTCTCCGAAACCGCGGAGACGGTCACGCCGGAGGCGCTGGTCGAGGCGGCGGTACGCGCGAGGTGCCGCGGGAACATCGGGCTGGCGTTCACCTACAACGAGCCGCTGATCGGCTGGGAGTTCGTGCGCGATACGGCGGCCCTGGCGCACGAGGCCGGGCTTCTCAACGTGATGGTCACCAACGGGACGGCCGAGCTGCCCGTTCTGGAGGCGCTGCTCCCGTACATCGACGCCATGAACATCGACCTCAAGGGCTTTACGGAGCGTTACTATGCCGATGTGCTCGGCGGCGATCTGGAGACGGTGAAGGCCTTTGCCGCAAGAGCCGCGCAGAGCTGCCACGTGGAGCTGACCACGCTGATCGTGCCGGGAGAGAACGATTCCGAGGCGGAGATGCGCGCGCTGACCGCGTGGACGACGGGGCTTCGGGACGCGGAGGGGCGCGTGATCGGCCGGAGCATCCCGCTGCACGTCTCCCGCTTCTTCCCGCGCTTTCGCATGACGGACCGGGCGGCGACGGAGATCAAAACCGTCTGCCGGCTGGCGGAGATCGCCGGGGAACGGCTGGACTTCGTCTACACCGGGAACTGCTGAACCGGATTCAGAGCATCAGAGGAGAAACACGGACATGGAGACGCCGATACGTGCCTCGGACCCGACAGACCGGGCGATCTGCGCCGCGATCTGCCGGAGCGACGGCCTCACGGCCCGGGAGATCGCAAAAGCGCTGCGCCTGGATCGTGCCGCGGTGAACCGCGCGCTCTATCGGTCTCCCCTGATGCGCGAGCTGTGCTGGCAGGACGGGGAGTACCGTTGGCACGGCATCGTGCGGCAGTCCCGCCCGCACAGCGGCCTGTCGGAGTTCTCCGGCTACAGCGGGCTCGTGCGGGAATTCCTGTCTCTGACCGAGGACGAATGGATGCGCGCGCTCACGGAGGGCTGCGCGAATATCGGCAGAAGCCTCAACGATACCCGCGGCCTGCTGCACTCCTTCCGCGACTGCCGGATGCAGATGCTCGCGCTGTTCCGGGATCTGAAGGAGATGATGGGCGGCGGCTGTCTGGACTGGGAGATCGCCTTTGAGCTGCGGCTGAAGCAGTCCAGACACGTTCGGATCTATGCGGACGTGCTGGTCATTACGGAGGATCGCGTGTTTGCGCTGGAATTCAAGATGAAAAACGCCGTCGATCCCGACGAGGTGCTGCAGGCCGCGAAGTACTGCCCGTATCTGGAGATCCTGTTCGGGCCGGACTACGAGATCATCCCGGTGCTGGTTCTGACCGCGGCGCCGGAGCTGTTTCGCTTCGTCCCCATCGGGGAGACCGACGCCGTCCTGCCGGTCTGCTCCGGCGACATGCTGTTCAACGTCTTCAACGAGTATCTCGGGTTTCTGAACGGATAGTGCGGGAACGATTTCGGATCGTTTCATTGTTTCCGAAAAAGCGGCAAAGGGAGCGTATCGCCGCTCCGCGGCGGGAAAGGAGCACAAAATGCCAGTCGTATACGGAAAAGATACGCCGAAGCTCGGCTTCGGCCTGATGCGCTTGCCCAAGAAGGGGCTTATGATCGACGTGGAACAGGTCAAGACGATGGTGGACCTGTTTCTCGAGGCCGGCTTCACCTATTTTGACACGGCCTTCGTCTACCCGGGCTCGGAGACGGCGATCCGCAAGGCGCTGGTGGAGCGCCACCCGCGGGACAGCTACACCCTGGCCACCAAGCTGTTCGCCATGATCGCCCCCACCGAAAAGGCGGCGCGGAGAGAGTTCGCCACGAGCCTCGAGCGGACCGGCGCCGGGTATTTCGACTATTACCTCCTGCACTCGCTGATGGAGAACAACTACAAGCTCTACGAGCGGCTCCGGCTCTGGGATTTCGTCAGCGAACAGAAGGAGAAGGGCCTGATCCGCAATCTGGGCTTCTCCTTCCACGCGGGGCCGAAGCTTCTGGACAAGCTCCTCACCGAGCACCCGGAGGTGGACTTCGTGCAGCTGCAGATCAACTATGCGGACTGGGAAAACCCGAAGGTCACTTCCCGCGCCAACTACGAGGTCGCGCGAAAGCACGGCAAGCTCATCACGGTCATGGAGCCGGTCAAGGGCGGCAATCTCGCCGAGCCCCCGGAGGAGGTCAAAAAGCTGTTCCGGGCGATACACCCGGATATGTCCTGCGCCTCGTGGGCGATCCGCTTCGTGGCCTCGCTGGACGGCATCCTGACCGTCCTCTCCGGCATGTCCAACGTGGCGCAGATGGAGGACAATCTCTCCTATATGAAGGCGTTTCAGCCGCTGAGCGAGGCGGAGCAGGAGGCGATCCGGGAGGCGCAGCGTATTCTGGGCAGGGCCGCGACGATCCCCTGCACGGCTTGCCGCTACTGCGTCGAGGGCTGCCCGAAGCAGATCCCCATCCCGGACATCTTCGCGGCGATGAACAAACAGCTGGGCAGCGGCCAGATGGCGGCGGCGAAGGAGGCGTATTTCGCGGCGGCCGCGGAGGGGCACCGGGCGTCCGACTGCATCGGGTGCCGCCGCTGCGAGGGGGCCTGCCCGCAGCATCTCCCGATCACGGAGCATCTGAAAAAGGCGGCTGAGATGTTCTCCGGCGACGGCACCCGGACGGAGCCCTGAAGCGCATGGAGACGGACAACGCGCCGTTTGCGGAAAGGCTGACCGACTTCAGACAGGTGCGCATGCTCTACAGGAGCCGGATGAAAAAGGATTTTGCCCCCGACGAGCTGAAACCGCTGTCCGCCATGCGGCGCGCCTGGAAGGAGGGCACCTACGACTGCTACGGCCTGTTCGACGGGGCGGCGCTTCTGGGCTATGCGTTTTTCGTCCGGCGCGGGAGAAGCTGCCTGTTCGACTATCTCGCCATTGCGGACGACTGCCGGGACCGGGGCCTCGGCTCCCTGTTTCTGCGCCGGCTGGCCGCGTGTCTGCCGGACGCGGACTGCATCGTCTGCGAGGTGGAGGATCCCGACCGGGCGGCGAACGCGGAGGAACGGGCGCTGCGGGAGCGCAGGCTCCGCTTTTATACGCGAAACGGCTATATCGTGACTGCCCTGACCGCCGTGGTGTTCGGCGTGCAGTACCGGATCCTCGAGGCTCCAACGGGGGCGCCGCACTCGGCGGAGGAGCTGCGCGGCGTCTACACCGGGCTCTATCGAAGCATGCTGCCGGAGCGGTTTTTCCGGACGCAGTTTCGCGTGTCGCTGGACTGACGCGTTCTGCGAACGTTTTTCTTGAGTTTGCCGCGCGGCGCAGGTATAATATGAAGTAAAGTCCGCGATCCGGCTCCGCAGCCGGTTCAGATCCATCCGATCAAACAGGAAATGAGATAAAAGGAGCGTATCATCATGGAAAAGATACCCTTCAGCGAGAGCGAACTGGAAGTCGTCAAGGAAATACCGGGACTTTTCGGCTTCGGCGTCAGCCGCATCTACAACCGCCCCATCACCGAGAACGAGAACATGCGCCTGCTGTATGAGGAGGATCACCCCATGTGGATCCCCGCCGGACGCGCCGCCAACGCGAGCTTTTCGCCCGCCGTGATCCCCGACAACATCGCCCGCGCCTTCGTGTTCGACGGCACCGGCTTTGACAACAAGCAGGGCGGCGGCCCGGATATGTTCGGCATCCCCTGGGTCTACGTGCCCGTCGTCGGCGGCTCCATGGAGGACCCCGATGTTCCGCACCTCTTCGAGGACGCGAACGACTGGGAAAAGGCGCTCACCTTCCCCGACATCGACAGCTGGGACTGGGCCGGCTGCCGGAAGGCCAACGAGGAGTATCTGAAAAAGAACAGCGACAAGTGGATCGCCTCCTATCTGCTCAACGGCGCGTGGTTCGAGCGCCTGATCTCCTTCATGGGCTTTGAAAACGCCGCCCTTGCCCTGATCGACGAGGATCAGGAGGACGCGCTGAAGGCCCTGTTCGCCCGGACCACCAAGCTGTACATGGACATCGTGGACAAGTACGCCGAGTTCTTCCCCGAGGTCGACGCCCTGAACATCCACGACGACTGGGGCTCCCAGAAGGCGCCGTTCTTCTCCCAGAACACCGCCATGGAGATGATCGTGCCCTTCATGAAGCAGCTCACCGACCACATCAAGGCCAGAGGCTTTGTGGCAGATCTGCACTCCTGCGGTCACACGGAGACGCGCGTCGAGGCCTACATCGCCGGCGGCTGGCAGTCCTGGATGCCGCAGACCATGAACGATACCGAGAAGCTGTTCCAGGAGTACGGCGACCGCATCATCGTCACCGTGAACGTGGAGCTGCCCAAGGACCTCACCGAGGAGCAGCAGCGCGACGCCGCGAAGCGCTTCGCGGAGACCCACTGCGTTCCCGGCAAGAAGCTGAAGGTGACCTCCGATCCCGGCCTCGTCGCCTTTGAGCAGGAGCTGTACAAGCAGTCCCGTCTGGCTTACCTCAGCTTCTGACAGAAATCTAAAAAACAGGAGAAACCGAAATGAAACAGACAGTGCTGCGCCGCTACGCCCGCCTGATCGCGCGCAAGGGCGCAAACGTGCAGAAGGGGCAGGACGTCCGGATCTACTGCGGGCTGGATCAGCCGAAATTCGTGGAGCTGCTGGTGGACGAGTGCTACAAGGCCGGCGCGCGAAAGGTCACGGTGGAGTTCGACTATCAGCCTCTGGAGAAGCTGCACGTCCGCCACCAGACCGTCACGGCAATGGCGGAGGTCGAGGAGTGGAAAAAGGCCCGCTATCAACACTGGGTGGACACTCTGCCCTGCACCATCGTTCTGGAGTCCGACGACCCGGACGGCATGAAGGGCGTCAATCAGGCGAAGCTGGCGAAGGCCGAACAGAAGAGCTGGCCCATCATCAAGCCCTACTCCGACGCCATGGAAAACAAGTACCAGTGGTGCATCGCCGCCGTTCCCGGCGCGGCCTGGGCGAAGAAGGTCTTCCCCGGGCTGCCGAAGGGCAGAGCGATCGAAAAGCTCTGGGAGGCCATCCTCTTCACCTCCCGCGTGACCGAGGATCCCGAAGCGGAGTGGGAGGCCCACAACAGAGATCTGCTCGACCGCTGCGCCTATTTGAACGGCCTGGGCATCGCCGAGCTGCGCTACAGGGGCGACAACGGCACC
>JAEEGL016947627.1_pt1 | contig 12057 bp, 10 predicted proteins | sample 9134231 | NCBI WGS metagenome assembly JAEEGL01 (sample SAMN16246548, study PRJNA631951) | gut metagenome | biome: gut microbiome; feature: rumen; material: fiber-attached | host: Bos | place: Iran: Karaj | collected 2018-10
CTTCCGCCGCGTAATCCAGGAATGCGTCGCCGCGGAAATAGCGCACGCCGAGCAGCAGATCGGCGGCCCGGCTTGCACCGTCGTCGCCGTTGGCCCAGTATTCATCCAGCGTGTGGATGCCGAGAGACTTCATAAACTCGATGGTTTTGATCTTCTCCGCGGAGCTGAAATGCAGCACGCCGCGAAAACCGAGGAGCATCGGATCGTTCTGGTTGAGCAGAAGACCATCCTTGCGCACGCGGTAGAAATCCCCGTCGCGCCGGGCAAGCGCTTCAAACTGTGCGCGTCCATCCCGGTAGATCGGAGCAAAGCGTTCGGTGCTCAGCCCATAGCGAGCCTCGTCCTGAAAGCTCAGGGCAGCGGTGAAGCAGAGCGCCGTAAGCTGTATCGCCGCGATCAGAGCAAGAGAGCCGCGCCGGCGATAGAGCAGCGCAGCCGCAGAGAGAAGCAGCCACAGCAACGTCGGCAGGTAGAGCCGCCGTTCGAGGAAATAGGGCTGCAGACGCCAGGTGGCGAGCAGAAAGAACCCGAGCAGCAGCGCCGGGGGACCGACAGCAGCGGGACCGATGCCCTCCCGCGCGGAGAAGCTGCGTTCGGCCAGCAGCAGGAGGAAGAAGCACACGACGAAGGAGTAGCGGTAATTGAAGCAGTTGTTCTGCTCAAAGCCGTGCCAGACCAGGTTGGGCAGGTAGCACAGAAGCGAGACCGTGAGAAGAGCGAGCAGCAGAAAATTCCACTTGCGCTCGCGTGCGGGGATCGCTGTATTAAAGAAGGAACCGAGAGCAAGCAGAAGGCTCAACTGACCGACGTAGACGTTCGGGCTGCCGTTGTAGATCTCCCAATACGGCGTGACGCCGAAAACAAGTTTAGTCGGCAACAGGTTTGCCGCAAGGTCCATCTCGTAACGCTGAACATGGCGTTCCGCTGTGAAATACCAGAGCAGGAACAGCGCTGCGCAGGAGAATACGGCAAGGTACTTCCCCGCACGCGGGCAGCGCGCGGAGAAGAGACAGACCAGCAGTACGGCAAGCAGCAGCGCCGCAAGGAGCAGCAGTGCTGCCAAGGTGTGCAGTACATGCGCGTCATAAAAGGCCGCGTCCCGCCCGGGCAGAAGATGCTCCAGTACATAGAGCGCAGCGGGGTAACTGTATTGCCGGATGAAGTCGAGCGGCGCGATCTCCACACCGCCGCCGAGCGCCAGCACACCCGGCAGCAGCACGGCGGCCGAGAGTGTACCGGCCCCGAGAGAGGCGAGCACAAAGCGGCCGATGCGCTTCCAGGGCAGCGCTCTGCCGACAGGCTGTTCGAGGGCAAGTCGGTAGACGAAATACAGCACGGCAAACAGGCATAGCATGTAGCCTGTATAAAAGCAGGCGAGAATCGCAACACCCAGCGAGAACACGTACAGCAGAGGCCGATCCTCTGTAAGCAGACGGTCGATGCCGCGCGCGACGAGCGGCAGAAAAACCACCGCGTCGAGCCACATGGAACACCAGCCGTAGGCGAGGTTATACCCGCAGAAGGCGTAGGCGGTGGAAAAGAGCAGCGTGGCGGGGCTGAGTCTGCCGCGCCCGTCGAAGAAATATGCCATGGTCAGACCGCAGCAGCAGAGCTTGAGAGCGATCAAGACATTCACGGCGAGCGGGAGCTTTTCCCCGGGAAAGAGCAACAGGATCAGATTAAAGGGACTCGCAAGATAATAGGCGAAAAGCCCGGCGACGGAGCCGCCGAGGATTTTCTCAAAGCTGTACAGGAAGTCCTTCCCGTGCAGAAAAACATCCTGATAAAACGCGTAGTAGCTGACATACTGGCTGTAGCCGTCGGCGGTGACAAGCGTGCGGGAGCCGAAGGGCGCAAGCGACAGGATAGCCCCGATCAAAACCAGCAGCGCGAGCGGCAGCAGAAAGGCGGCGACAAGCAGCAAGCGGCGCTTAGTCGGCATAGTCGTCCTCCTTCAGCGAGATAAGAGCCGCGGCCTCCTTCTCGCGCGCAGGGCTTGTGAGGAACACCACGTCGTCCCGACTGGTGAGAGCGCGGACATCCTCCGGCTCGTACACGGCGCCGGGGTGGGCCAGCAGTTCAAGATCCCAACCGCGCCTTTTGGCCATCCGCACGGCGTCCGGGAGAAGCAGGCGGAATTTCTCCAGCGTGAAGCCGCCGGAAAAGAGTACGCCCATAAACAGCGAGTGCTCCAAGCCCGCAAGCTCCTTGCGATAGCGGCGGCGGTTACGGCGGCAGAGGATGCGCAGAAGAGCCGTTTTGACGAGATTGATCGGGTGGAAGGGAAAAATGCGAACAAGGTGATGCAGGTAGAGGCTGAGCGGCTCGGACGGCATACGGATGTAGCGCACAGGCAGTTCGTCCTCACGGATGACGTCCATCAGGGCGTCAAACATGATGGGGAGCATATGCCAATGCGCATGCCCGTCGAGACGGAGGGGCGCGCCGAGCTCCGCAAGGAACGGTTGAACGGCCCGGATCTGCGCGCGCAGTTCCGACCGGAGCTCGCGGCGGTATTCATCCCGTTTGCGGCTCAGCGGCGCGAGCAGCAAGGTCAGGAAGGGAACGCGGAACACACCCTTCGCATCCACAAGGAGAGGGAGCTCCTCGGCCGGGCAGAGGCTGGCACCCTCAAGAAGATTCAGATGCACCGTCAGGCGCATCCCGTCGGCATATGGGCGCAGCATCTCGAGACACTCAGCCAGATGCTCACTGTTTGGCATAAGGCTGGTGCCGTTCAGAACGCCGCTGGAGCGGCAGGCGAGTATGCGCTTGCTCTGTTCGGGGAAGAGTCCGTAGTCGTCAGCGTGAAATTCGATCATGGTGATATCCTGTCTGTCGGAAAGATTAACATAAACTATATTATTCTATCATGTCCATACGCGTTTTTCCATATCTTTTTTCCTCGATTTGAAAAATCTTTCCTGCCCTGCGGCGGAGCGCCCTTGCTTTCCCTTGAAAAGCGGAGACGGGGATGGTATAGTGAAAAACAGAATTCTGACTGCAAAAGGAGAGAATTATGAACGAGGAGCTTCGTCGGGAAATCGACCGGTTTGTTGAAGAAAACACAGAGAACATCAAGCGCGACATCGCTCGTCTGGTGGCGATCAACAGCGTGGAGAGCACGCCGGAGGCGGATGCGCCTTTCGGCCGCGGGCCGCGCGAGGCGCTGAACCTCGGACTGCAGATCGCCCGGGAACTGGGACTCGGCGCGGTGGACTGCGAGGGGCGGATCGGCTATGCCGCTCTCGGCGAAGGGGAGCGTTACCTTGCTACGATCACGCACCTGGACGTCGTGCCGGTGGCCGATGGTTGGACGGGCGATCCCTTCGTCATGCGCGAGCGCGAGGGCTGGCTGCTTGGCCGCGGCGTCCTGGACGACAAGGGGCCGAGCGTGCTGTGCCTCTATGCGCTCAAGTATTTGAAAGACAAAAAGATCCCCCTGCGCTATCCCATTCGCGCCCTGCTCGGCGCGAATGAGGAGACGGGTATGGCGGATGTGGAATACTACCTGGCCAACTATACCCCGCCGATCTTCTGCTTCAGCCCGGACGCGGACTTCCCGCTGGTCAACGGGGAGAAGGGCATCTTCCACGGCGCACTGCGTGCGAAGGTCGCACGGGAGAACATCGTGGACATCCACGGCGGTGTCGCCGTCAACGCGATCCCGCAGAAGGCGGAAGCGCTGGTGAAGGCGGAGTCGCTGGCTTCCTCCGGCCGCGTGACGGCGGAGAAGGCAGGCGAGAACCTTTGGAAGCTCACGGCCGAAGGCGTGGCGGGCCATGCCTCCATGCCGGAGGGCACCGTGAACGCGATCGGCGTGCTGGTCGATTATCTGCTGGAGAACCGGGTCTGCCGCGGCGAGGAGAAGCAGCTGCTCGAACTGCTGGCGGCGCTGCATCGGCATACCGACGGCAGCGGTCTCGGTGTGCAGGCGGACGACGGGCTCTTCAAGCCCCTCACGATCGTGGGCGGTTTGATCGGGCTGGAGGACGGGAAGATCGTCCAGTCGCTTGACAGCCGTTATCCCACCAACACCAGCGGGGAGCAGATCGCCGAGGGGATTCGGGCTAAAGCCGGAGAACTGGCTGAGGTCGTCGTAAAACACGACGCCGCGCCGTTCTATATGCCGCTCGATAACCCCGCTATCCGGGCCTGCATCGACGCATACAACACCGTGACCGGCGAGAACGCCGAGCCCTTTACCATCGGCGGCGGTACCTATGCCCGCGACTTTCCGAACGCCGTCTCCTTCGGACCCGAGCATCCTGAACGCCCGGTGCCGGACTTCGTCGGACCGATCCACGGCGCGGACGAAGGCGCCTGCCTCGACTGGCTGCTGGAGGCGCTGAAGGTCTATATTCTGGCGCTGATCGAACTCGAGAAGCTTGATTTCTGACCGGAGAGACTCTGCGAGGGAGGGGGGAGCCCCTCCCCGTTTTTACATTTTTTTAACCTTTGCTCCGCGGGACGCGGTATAATACCATACAGGAAACTCATACTGATGGAGAAAAGAGGAGATTGGGAATGAGCAAGCGCGCGCTGATCGTGGAAGACGACGCCAATATCGCGGAGCTTCTGCGTCTGTATCTGGGCAAGGATGGCTTTGAGACGATGATCGCCGCGGATGGCGGCAAGGCTGAGTCGATGTTCGATCTGTTCCAGCCTGATGTGGTACTGCTGGACATCATGCTGCCCGTGAAGGACGGCTGGCAGGTCTGCCGGGATATCCGCAGCAAGTCCTCCACGCCGATCATCATGCTGACGGCGAAGGGTGAACTGAGCGACAAGGTCAGCGGTCTGGAGATGGGCGCGGACGACTATGTCACCAAGCCCTTTGAAATCAAGGAACTGCTTGCCCGCGTGCATGCGGTCATGCGCCGCACCGATGCGGATGCGCCGGTCGAAAAGAAGCTGACCTTTGACAAACTCGTCATCAACCTTGACTCCTACGAGCTGATTGTAGATGGGAAGAAGATCGATACCCCGCCGAAAGAGATGGAGCTTCTCTATCATCTTGCCTCCTCGCCCAACCGTGTTTTCACACGCAACCAGCTGCTCGACGAAGTCTGGGGCTTCGACTATTTCGGGGACTCCCGCACGGTCGATGTGCACATCAAGCGTCTGCGCGAGAAGCTCGAAGGCGTGAGCGATAAGTGGAGCCTCAAGACGGTCTGGGGCGTGGGCTACAAGTTCGAGCTGGCCGAGTAAATGAAAAGCATCTATCTGCGCAGCTTTGCCGCTACCGCGGCGACGGTTGCGATGTGCTTTCTGATTATTGCGCTCTCCTTTGTCGGGATCGGACGCAACTATGTCATCAGCGAGTACCGGCAGAATATGGAGAACACCGCCAACGAGGTGGGGCGTATGGCCTCGGCCGTCGCGCACAGCGACTCGCTCTCCAGCTGGGTGCTGAGCATGTCGATCAGTTCGATTGCAAAGGCGACGGGGGATCATGTGTTCATCACCGATCCGAATGGTACGGTGCTGACTTGCTCCGACCGCGCGCCGGTCTGCGAGCACCTGGGTATGACGGTGCCGAAAGAGCCGCTCGAGGCAGCGAAGAGCGGGATCTATAACGAGCGCTCTGATCTCGGCGGTATGTATGCGCTTCCGCGTTATGTAGTGGCCGCGCCGGTCTATCCCTCCCAGGGGAGCGAAAAGCTTCTGGGCTTCGTGTTCGTCTCAAATGCGGTGGACAACATGCTCGGTTCCTGGTCGGCCTTCCTCGTGATGGCGGCGATTGTGGCGGTCGGCGTGTTCTGCGCGGCGCTGCTGGTGTCGCTGCTGTACTCGAAACATATGGCCCGGCCGCTCGACGAGATGGCCGCCGCCTCGCGGAAATTCGCGAAAGGGGATTTCTCCTCCCGCGTCCGCCAGACGGACGACCCGTCGAACGAGATGGGCACCTTGATCGACTCCTTCAATAAAATGGCCGACTCGCTGGAGCAGTCCGAAAAACGCCGCAGTGAGTTTATCGGGAACATCTCGCATGAGCTGCGCACGCCGATGACCACGATCTCCGGTTTCGCCGACGGCATCCTCGATGGGACGATCCCACCGGAGGAGCAGACCAAGTATCTCGTCGCGATCCGCGACGAGACAAAGCGCCTGAGCCGTCTGGTGCGCGAAATGCTCTCCCTGAGCCAGACCCGCGCAAATGCCAGCGACCAGAGCCGGCGCACGGTCTTTGACCTGACCGAGCTGATCCTCCAGACGCTGCTGAGCTTTGAGAGCCGGGCCACGAAGAAGAACCTCGACGTAGATCCGCAGCTGCCGGATAACCACATCCTGGTACATGCGGACAAAGACGCGATTACGCAGGTGATCTACAATCTGCTGGACAACGCCGTGAAGTTCGCCGAGCCCGGGAGCTGCCTGATCCTGCGGCTCTACAAGGACAAGGGGAAGGCCTATGTGTCGGTCAAGAATTTCGGGGAGACGATCCCGCCCGAGGATCTGCCCTTTATCTTCGACCGCTTCCACAAGTCCGACCGCTCGCGCAGTCTGGACAAGGACGGCGTCGGCCTGGGACTGTATCTGGTCAAGACGATCCTGACCAGTCATGACGAGGATATTGCGGTCAAGAGTGAAAACGGGGCTACAGAGTTCGTGTTTACGCTTGAGTTGGCCGAGCAGGAAAAATAAAATCGCGTGTGCAACGGCACGCGTTGAATGGGGAAAAAACCATGAGCAATAAAGAATGGAAGGAAGAGAGCGGCTGGTATGAGCCGCTGGAGCGCCATGAGAGCGCAACCGGAATCCCGACCGGAAAGAAAAAGCATCGGGGGTGGACACCGTGGCGTGTGCTGGGTGTGATCGGCCTGGTGGTCCTGCTGATTCTCGGCAGTTCCGTCGCCTTTGCTATGCCCTACAGCGCTGAGGAACTGCAGAGCAGCAACCGCTCGAAGGCGGATACCCCTTCCTCGCAGGAGGACGGACCGAGCCGGAACAGCGACAGCGGCGGAATGCCGAAGGACTGGACCGAGTTCTTTGAGAACTACTACGAGACAGTAGAGGACAGCACGACGGATATCGGGATCGAGCACGCCGAGCTGCCGATCGATTTCGCACTGGAGTTGCAAGAGGACTCGGGAGAGCAGTTGAGCCTGCAGGAACTCTATCTGAATTGCGAGCCTTCCATTGTCGGCATCACTGCCTATCGGGTCGGAGATAACAGCTACAGCTGGGGCACAGGCATCGTTCTTTCGGCAGACGGCCTGATCCTCACGAACACCCACGTTATCAACAAAAGCGACCACGCTACCGTTACTCTTGCAAACAATGAAGTCTATGATGCGCTGCTTGTCGGAGCCGACGCAATCAGCGATATCGCCCTGCTGAAGATCGAGGCGCAGGATCTGACACCTGCCGCCTTCGGGCAGAGCGGATCGATGCGCGTGGGCGACCCGGTCGCCGCGATCGGCAACCCACTGGGTGAGGAGTTCCGCAGTACGCTCACCAATGGCATCATATCCGGTATTGACCGCGGTGTGGTCTACAGAGGCCGCACCATGACGCTGCTGCAGACCAACACCGCCCTGAACGAGGGCAACTCCGGCGGCGCCCTGTACGACATGCAGGGCCGCGTGATCGGCATCACGAACATGAAAATGATGTCTGACTACTCGAGCATCGAAGGCATCGGCTTCGCGATCCCATCGAGCACCGTGCAGAACGTCGTACGCGCCCTGGTGCGTGACGGCGAGGTGCGCGGCCGGCCGGCGATCGGCATCACGGTCGGGGCTATCCCGCCGGATGCGGCGAGCCATTACGAGCTGCCGGAGGGGCTTTATATCTCCGCGGTATCCAAGGGGTCGGACGCGGAGAAACAGGGCGTCCTGCCCGGCGATATCCTCATGGCCGTGAACGGCACCCCGGTGAAGACGACCAATGATGTGAACGCGATCAAGAATGAATTGCAGGTCGGCGATACCATGACCTTCCGGATCTGGCGCGACGGTGAGGAGCTGGAGATCACGGTCATGCTGGTCGACACCATCGACATCTACGGCAAATAACACCGCAGCGAAGAACAAGTCCGATTCCCCCGGCTGCGGCCGGGGGAATCTCTTGAAAGCGGCTGTCATTTATTCCCGGTCGATAGCAATTGACTTTTCCCACGAGATAGGGTAGAGTACCCTAATAGGAGTTGGTTATATGGGTTTTGCGGAGCTGCTGCTGATTGCCGTCGGGCTGAGCATGGACGCCTTTGCGGTGTCCGTCTGCAAGGGCCTGAGCGTGCGGCGGCTGAGTCTGAAACATGCTCTGCTGGCGGGGCTCTATTTCGGCGGCTTTCAGTTCCTGATGCCGGTGCTCGGATGGCTGCTGGGATATCGGTTTGAAGCGCTGATCGCGAGCGTTGATCATTGGATCGCCTTTGTCCTGCTCGGACTGATCGGTGCCAATATGATCCGGGAATCCTTCTCGGATGCGGAGAAGCTGGACGATGATTTCGCGTTCCGCACGATGCTGCTGCTCGCGATCGCGACCAGTATCGATGCGTTGGCAGTGGGCGTGACCTTCGCTTTTCTGGAGGTTCGGATCCTGCCCGCGGCGCTGATTATCGGGGTAACGACATTTCTGCTCTCGGCGCTCGGCATCTATATCGGGAACCTGTTCGGGACCCGCTATAAAGCGGGGGCGGAGCGGCTCGGGGGCGTTATCCTGATTCTGATGGGACTGAAGATTCTGCTGGAACATCTGGGAATCCTCAACGTCTGATACATAAGGTCTGAGCAAATGGCAAAAGTCAAGGAAAAGAAAAAGAGCCGTCTGGGTCCCGTGCTGACGGCGGTGGCGCTCATTGCACTGCTGCTGGGCGTGGGCATCCAGGTCGGCCTGGGCTTCTGGCGCTATCAGCAGAGCCGGGAAGCGGCGGGCCTGGCGCTCGGAGCCGTACGGGAGACGGCGCTGACGCAGGCAGCCGGCGAACGGGGACGGCGTATCCTGATTGCTGAGGACGCCCAGGAGAAAGCGGAGAAGCGCCTCAGCGCGCTTGCTGCGCAGAAGGGCGAGATACAGCGGGAGAAGCATCTGGAGCTGCTGCTGTTGGTGAATCCCTGGAACGAGCTGCCCGAGGGCTACGTGCCCGAGCTCGCACCGGCCAGCCACTGGAACCAGATGACGAGCGGTTATCAGCTCGACGCCCGTGCGGCGGAGGATCTGACGCAGATGCTCAACGACTGCATGCTCGGCGGCGGCATGCCCTGGATCTGTTCCGCTTACCGCACGCAGGACTACCAGCAAATGCTCTTCAACGACAAGATCGAGCGTCTGATCGAAGAGGGCTGGAGCCCGTAGGCGGCGCCGGAGGAGGCTGCCACGACCGTGGCGCTGCCCGGTACGAGCGAGCAGCAGCTCGGTCTTGCGGTCGACATCATCGATGAGAACTATCCCTATCTGAACGAAGCGCAGGAATGGACCCCGACCCAGAGCTGGCTCATGGAGCACTGCTGGGACTACGGCTTTATCCTGCGTTATCCGAACGGAACGAGCGACATCACCGGCATCATCTATGAGCCCTGGCATTACCGCTATGTCGGGCATCATCATGTCGAGACGATCCATGAGCTGGGTGTGACGCTGGAGGAGTATCTTGCACTGCGCCGCGGCCGGTAAGTCCTGGAGGATTTCTTAAAATTTCTGAAAACCTCCGCATACGACTGTCAATTGACGGAAAACTGTGATATGATAACAACATCGAACTCCTGGGAAGGGGGAAACTCTATGCGCCAAAAATCAAACGGCAGAACACAGGCCAAGGGACGGGTCCATCCGGTCGTGCTCATTGTGGTCCTGATTTTGCTTCTGGTCGTTGCGGGCCTGGTTGTGCTGCGGCTGCACGGATGGAGCGGGCAGCGTGTTGAAGGTACCCTGACCTCGCTGGTGAACCCCTGGAACAGCGTGGATGCGGCTGGTTACCGGCCTGCTCTCACGACCGTGGAAGATGTCTCGGTGGACCAGAGCTGTGCACAGCCGCTGGAAAACCTGCTGAATGCCTGCCGCGCGGCGGGCAACGCGCCGACCCTCGGCGCGGGCTATATCAGCCGCGAGGATCTCGAGAAGGGCAACGGGGCGCAGGAGAGTGCGGAACCCGGTTTCTCCGAACATGAGATGGGGCTCGCCGTCGACATCCTGGATTCGGCCGGCAGCGATGCGGCAAGCAGCGCCGTCGCCTCCTGGCTGCGGGAAAATGCCTGGCAGTACGGGTTCATCCTGCGCTACCCCGAAGGGAGCGAGGAGAGCACCGGTATGGCCTCCAATCCTTGGCATTACCGCTATGTAGGTGAGGCTGCCGCAGCACAGATCCAGCAGCTGGGGATCACGTTGGAGGATTATGTAAACATGTTCTACAACGATTCTGCTGCGGTCGTGTTCGAGCGCTGACAACAAAACAGATCAAAAATCCGCGGGTCTTCGGACCCGCGGATTTTTTGTCAGATATACTCGTTCAGTTTTTCATTGAGCTTGGAATAGATACGCTTCACAAACCAAGGCTCGCTGCAGGCGCGCAGCGCCTCCTCCGGCTCGAACCAGCGCACGCCGCTGTTTTCTGCTTCGCAGATGCGCAGCGCATCGCGTTCGTCGGCTTCGATCAGGTAGGTCACGTTCAGGTGCAGGTGGCTCGAGATATAGTCTCCGTTCTTCTCATGGCCGTCGACTGTCAGCGATTCGAGCGAATAGATGGCCTCGCTCACCGGATAAAGATGCTCCACACCCGTCTCCTCCCGCACCTCCCGCAGGGCCACGGCAAGCAAGTCGGTCTCCCCGTCGGCATGCCCGCCGGTCCAGGACCAGGAATCATAGAGACGGTGGTAGACCATCAGCACCTTGCTGCGGGCGGGATTCACAATCCAGGCCGATGCGGTCATGTGGGCAAGACGGTTTGAGCGCAGGAAAGCGTCAGGATTGCGATCGAGGAAATCCAGGATCAGGACCTTGTCCTTCTCCTCCTGTTCGTTATATGGTTTGAATGCGGCGATCTCGTCCCGGATGCTCCTTCTCATTCCGCCACCCCATACACGTCACGCCGCAGATGCAGGAAAGTAGGCAGCTGCTGCCGTACCTCGTCGATGCGACTGAGAACCAAATCGCTGTACAGGATCTGCTCGGTCTCATCGCAGCTCGCGATGACCGTGCCGAGCGGATCGACCACGGTGGAGTGGCCCCAGCACTCGTAGGAGAAGCCCACGTAGCGTGCGGCGGAGGCACCGACGAGAAAGAGTTCGTTATCCACCGCGCGGCTGCGGAGACTCAGCTCCCAGTGTGCAGGACCGGTGGTGAGGTTGAACTGTGCCGGCAGAAAGATGACCTTGGCGCCGCGCACGGCCATCGCCCGAAAGAGCTCGGGAAAGCGCAGGTCAAAGCAGACGGCAAGCCCCATCGTGCCGAAGCGCGTCTCGAACGTAGTGACCGCATCGCCGGGTGTAAAAGTATTCGATTCCTTGAAGCGCATGCCGGGCAGGTCCACATCGAAAAGGTGGACTTTCCGGTGTCGGGCGAGCTGACGGCCCTGCTCATCGAAAACATATGCCGTATTGTAAAGTCGCTCCCCCTCGCGTTCGGGCACCGAGCCGCCGACCAGGATCAGCCCGAACTCCTTGGCCCAGGCGGAGAGGGCGGCGACCGTCTCCTCGTGGCCGCGGGCGGCGAAATCCTTGAAATAGCGTCGGCTGTACGGGCAGGCGAACATCTCCGGCAGCACGGCGATGTCTGTGCCGTGCGCAGCGGCCTCGGCCAGCATGCGGTGTGCCTTCTCCATGGTCAGTGCGTAGTCGGTCTCGGTGCGCACCTGCAGCACGGCCAGACGGATGATCGGTTCACTCATAGGCTGTTTAGATACTCCTCAATGTCAAACGTGCGTGTGACCTCGTCCTTGCGCAGATACAGCGGATGGTGGGGATGGCCCTTGGCGGAACACTTCCCGGCGCAGAGCCAGTGACCGCCGTACCGCTGCCCGAGCCGCACCATCTCCCGCACGCAATCCGGGAGATAGGGGCGTTTTTCGATGATCGTCCCCCAGGCTGCCCAGATCGCGGGGGAGACCCCGTTCTC
>JAEEGL017299288.1_pt1 | contig 12057 bp, 11 predicted proteins | sample 9134231 | NCBI WGS metagenome assembly JAEEGL01 (sample SAMN16246548, study PRJNA631951) | gut metagenome | biome: gut microbiome; feature: rumen; material: fiber-attached | host: Bos | place: Iran: Karaj | collected 2018-10
AAGTGCCGTGCATATGCGTCCATTTCTGGCGAGAGGCGCACGCAGTGGCTGTCCGCGCTTACGCAGGATACGCTGGTCATTGGGTTTGCCAGACGATTCGCGCCCTATAAGCGTGCAACCATGCTGTTTGCCGATCCCGACAGGCTCGAGCGGTTGCTTTGCGATCCTAACCGGCCCGTGGTCATCGTCATGTCCGGCAAGTCGCATCCAGCTGACGGCATGGGCATAGGGCTTATCGAAGAAACCATACGCTGGTCTCTGGATCCGCGTTTCTTCGGCAAGATTTTCTTCGTGGAAAACTATAACCTTGAGATTTCGCGGCTGCTCGCGCGCGGTTGTGACGTCTGGCTGAATACGCCGCGGCGTCCCTATGAGGCCAGCGGCACGAGCGGAGAGAAAGTACCGGTCAACGGAGGCATAAACCTCAGCATCTCTGACGGCTGGTGGGTTGAAGGTGACCACGGTGACAACGGCTGGACCATAGGTCCTAAAGCAGGCTATGAGACGCTTTCAGCCGAACAGAACGATTACGAGGACGCAGAGCACCTCTATGAAGTGCTTGAGGAGAAGGTCATACCACTCTTTTTCGAAAGGGATGCCGGCGGATTGCCGCGCGGCTGGTTGGCCATGGCGAAGAATTCCCTTCGTAGCCTCGCCCCGATGTACAGCAGCCGCCGCATGGTCCGGGAGTACATGGAAAAGATATACTGCCCGGCGGCGCGCCGCGGATCTGTCATGGATGCCGACCGGCAGTCCAAGGCGCGATTTATGGCGCAGTGGCTGAAAACGGTTCCAGGCCGCTTTAATACCGTTGTCATCCAAGATATCGAGCTGGAAGGCGTGACGGAAGACATCGTCTGCTGCGGCGAGCCTTTCAAGGTGCGGCTTGAACTGTGCCCGGGAGACATGAAACCGGAGGAACTGCTCGTCCAGATGGTCTTGGGCGCCACCGATGGGACTAACTTCATCAGCGACCCGGAGATCATAGATCTTGAGCAAACGGGCGATTATGACGGGATTCTTGTCTACGAAGCGACATGTAAGGCCAGGGTCAACGGGCCGCACGCATATGGCTTGAGAGTCGTTCCATGCGTCGACCCGCTGGATAATATCATGCACGCCGGGCTTGTCCACTGGGCATAGGTCTTTTGCGGGTGACGCCAGCGCCTTTCATGGGTGCGGGAGCGTACGGCAGCGATGAAGAAAAAGCAGTACTCCATCGGCGAGATAAGCCGCCTGTGCAACGTATCCAGAAAGGCTCTAAGGCTGTACGACAGCATTGGCCTCCTTTCTTCGCTCCGCAACGGGGAAAACAACTACCGCACCTATTCCCATAACGACCTGCTCATGGTGCTTGTGCTGAAATATTACAAGCAGATGGGCTTCCGTTTGGAGGAAATGAAAGGCTTTTTAGCCGGTGGCGGCGCCGCTGAAGGATTCATGCGTGAATCCTTTGAGCACAAGATAGAAGAGCTCACGCGGGCTCAGGCTGAATTGCGTCATTGCGAGCAGTGCGTGCGTGACTGGCACTCACTGCTCGCTGAGGCACGCCTTGTGCGCGAAGCTGCCGTCAGCGAAGTATCGGTTAAGTATGTTGAGCCGAAGGATTTTCTTTATCAGGAACAGCTTTTTGACGGTGATATAAAGTCCGCTATCATCAACCTTGAGTTTATGGACTATGCGGAACGGTCCGGTGACGCTGTCACAGGCCCGGTCTTCATTCAGTACCAGAGTTTGTCCGCAAGGATTTCCGGGGAAAGCCAGCCCATCCGTGTCATGCAAGACTTCCTCCGTCCCGGAGGTTTCGGAGAAAAAGGCGGGTACGGGGGGAGGATGGTTGCCTCATGCTACCATATGGGGCCGCTTGACGAGATACCGTCTTCGTATCCGCGCATTCTTGAATGGATCCGCAGGCATGGCTATGAGGCGGGCGCAGGCTGCTGCGAGCGCTATGTCTCCGATTACTGGACCGGACTGGACGCACGGTGGCATGTCGCCGAGCTTATGGTGGATGTGCACAGGAAGAACTATGCGGGCTGGCATGGTGACGCATAGAAATGGCAGAGAGGGAGTTCTGAGAGATGCCGGAAAAAGCTTTGGATCTAATCTGTATCGGGCGTTCCTGCGTTGATATGTACAGCGGCGAGTTTGGCGTGCCGCTGCAGCGGGCCATGACGTTCAGCAAGTCCGTAGGCGGCAGCCCCATGAACATTGCCATTGGAACGTCACGGCTTGGCCTGAAGGTCGGAGCCATAACGGGCGTGGGCAAAGAGGGCAACGGCGACTATATCAAGTGGCAGATGGCCTGTGAGGGTGTGGATGTGAGCCATGTGAAGACCGACCCTGCACGCCTTACCGCCATGGTGATCCTGAGCATACGCGGCAAAGATGATTTCCCCCTGATACAATACCGTGAGAACTGCGCGGACATGGGTCTCACGCCTGATGACATTGATCCGGACTACATCAAGACAGCCGGGGCCGTACTGGTGACAGGCACGCATCTTTCCAGGGAGGGCGTGCGGGCAACAACCATGAAAGTCCTTGAGATCGCCAGGGAAAATGGCATCAAGTGCATCTTTGACATTGATTTCCGGCCCAACCTCTGGGGATTGCGCGGCCATGACGCCGGGGCCAGCCGCCTGGCGCAGTCGGACTGGGTTTCCGAAGAATACCGCAAGGTGCTCCCTTATTTTGACCTGATTGTGGGGACGGAGGAAGAATATTTCATCGCAAGCGGGAAAAACGACCCTATCGAAGCGCTGCGTGAAGTGCGCAGACTGTCCGGGGCCGTGCTCGTCCACAAGCTGGGTGACCGTGGCTGCGCCGCATTGGACGGGGATATCCCGGATAGCTTTACGGATGATGTGGTACAGCCTGGATTTCCGGTCAAAGTGTTTAATTCCATCGGTGCCGGCGACGGGTTCATGTCCGGGTTCCTGCGCGGATGGCTGCGCGGTGAGGACCTGCCCACATGCTGCCGTTATGCAAATGCCGCTGGTGCGTTTGCTGTTTCCCGCCTGGGCTGTTCCTCTGCGTATCCCAGCTGGGAGGAGATGCAGTATTTCCTTACGAACGGGAGCAAGGAAAAATGGTTGCGCAAGGATTCCGCGCTCAACCAGATACACTGGTCGACAAACCGCCGCGTCGCTTGGCACAGCCTTGCCATACTCGCGTTTGACCACCGTGCCGTCTTTGATGACCTCGCCCTAAGGTTCAGGCGGTCCGCCAAGGATATCGCTCGGTTTAAGGAGCTTGTTTACAAGGCAGTGCTGAACGTGCAGCAAGGCGGTCCTCATTTTGAAGTCGGCATCATTGCCGACGATGCCTATGGGCAGGATATACTGCTGGACAGCAATAAATACCCCTTGTGGGTCGGCCGCAGCATCGAAAAATCAGGTTCCTCATCCTTGGAGTTCGAGGGACTGCCGGATGTTTGCGCCACGCTGGCCAGCTGGCCGGAGAACCATGTGGTGAAGTGCCTTTTCAGAGTTGAAGAGAACATGGAAACAACCATTGCCGACGAGCAAAAAAAACAGCTTGCGCGGCTGTTCTGCGCGACAAGGGAGACCGGGCATGACCTGCTTCTTGAGCCCGTTACCGATGGTCAGAGCAGAGACACATTGCTGCTAGAATGGATGGATGGCTGCTACGCGATGGGCATTTATCCCGATTACTGGCAGCTACAAGCGCCAGTAGAACCCGCGTTCTGGGAAAACATTGCTGCGGTCATACAGAAAAACGATCCCTACTGTCGAGGCATACTCCTGCTGGGCAACAGCAGTCCTGCGGAGGAACTAGAGCATCAGTTCAATTCCATCCCCGCTGGCGTGAGGATGCTGGGCTTTGCCACTGGAGGCAGTGTGTTTATGGAGCCAGCCACGCGCTGGTTTGCAGGAGAATTCCAGGACAGCGATGTCATCGACGCCGTGGCAGGCACGTTTGCACGCCTGTGTGCGGCCTGGAAAAGACGGTAGCGACTTGCCATTCCACCATAGTTGATTGGTATTGAAACTTTTGGCTTGTAGTGGCAAGATAACGACGTCAGTGCACCGGTGACAATATCCGGATGTGCCATAAGAGGAAGAAAACATGAGTAAAGTCAGAGTTGCTATTAATGGTTTCGGCCGTATAGGCCGACAGGTCTTCCGCGCCATGTATCAGCGCTACAAGGATAAAATCGAGATTGTCGCCATAAATGACCTTATGGATGCTTTCACGAACTTCCATTTGCTGCAGCGTGACACTGTTTACGGTCCGTCAGGATTCGACTGCGACGTCTCATCGGTCAAGTCCAACATCGGCGGCGTGGATTTCACCCATGTCCGCGCCGGCGGCATATGGGATGTTGCCTGCCTGGCGGAGCGAGATCCTTCGCGTCTGCCATGGAAGGAATTAGGCGTGGACGTCGTGGTGGAATCCACCGGTATTTTCCGCACTGCGCAGCAGGCAGGCGTGCATATGCAGCGCGGGGCGAGGAAGGTCGTCATCTCTGCTCCCGCCAAGCAGCCGGACCTGACTGTCGTCATGGGCGTCAATGAAGAGATGTATGATCCGCAGAAACACCATATCCTTTCCAATGCGTCCTGCACCACCAACTGCCTTGCACCCGTGGTCAAGGTGTTGGACCAGGAGTTCGGTGTCAAGCTAGGCAACATGGTTACGGTCCATTCCTACACTAATGACCAGCGTATCCTCGACCTGCCTCACAAGGATTTGCGCCGCGCCCGCGCGGCCGCACTTAATATCATCCCCACAAGTTCCGGCGCTGCCAAAGCCGTAGCGGAAGTCATTCCCAGCATGAAGGGCCGCTTCACCGGCTACGCCCTGCGTGTCCCCACGCCTACGGTCTCCGTGGTGGACTTCACCGCCATTTTGGAGCGCCCGACGGATACGGAAACCATGATCAACGCCTTCCGCACTGCCTCGCAGACCTACTTGCGCGGCGTGCTCGGAGTGAACGAGTTGCCGCTGGTTTCCATGGACTTCAAGGGTGATTCCCGCTCGTCCATCGTGGAGGCTGAATATTGCCTCATCCAGGAAGGCACGCTTGCCAAGGTGGTGTGCTGGTATGACAACGAATGGGGTTATTCTTGCCGCCTGACGGACCTTATCGCGCACATGCAGGAAAAAGGCATATAACTATTCTGGATGCCGCAACCAATATAGCCCCGCTTCGGCGGGGCTTTTACGCGGGCATAAAAGCCTTGCCTTGGCGGGCTGGGCGGGGCATACTGTATCTATGAGCTTTTTTACAGACAGGTTCAATCGCCTTTTCAAAGAAAGAGAAACAAGGCGTAACGTGGTATATGTGGCGCGGTTTGCCGCCGCCCTCACCCTGCTTGTCATTGTGTTCAGCGTGCTTTTCCATTGCATCATGTTGCTGGAGGGGCGCGAATTCAGCTGGATAACAGGTGTATACTGGACGCTCACCGTCATGTCCACGTTGGGTTTTGGCGACATCACATTCCGGTCTGATCTTGGATTGGCTTTCTCCATATTGGTGCTGCTTACGGGCATCGTGGGATTGCTTATCGTTTTGCCTTCTGTTTTTTTGCAGTTCATCTACAATCCGTGGCTGGAAGCACAGAAGAAACGCGAGGTTCAGCACAGTCTGCCGGTAAGCACGCGCGGACATGTCGTGATAGTGGGAGTGAGCCCTATTTCAAAGAACCTGGCCCAGGTGCTCACGCGCTACGGCGTAGGCAACGTGCTGCTCTGCGGGAACACGCAGGAGGCGCTGGGCCTCATGGATCAGGGGCTGCATGCCGTTGTGGGGGACTACGATGATGTGGAGGTATACCGCAGCCTGCGCACAGACCAGGCGCGTATGGTGGTCGCGCTTGACACAGACGTGCGCAACACCAACGTAGCCTTTACTCTTCGCGAGCTTACCAGCTCCGTGCCCATGGTTTCCCGAGCGGAAAAAGAAGAATCCATCGATATCCTGAGGCTTGCCGGCTGCACTTGGGTCTTCCAGTTCCGTAAGCTTTTGGGGCAGGCACTTACGCGACGCGTGGCGACCGGCAGGCTGTGCGTAAGCCAGCTCGCGGCTGTCGGTCCTCTTGTCATTGCCGAGGCCCAGGTCAAGCATACCACTCTTGGCGGCAAGACCCTGCGGGAGAGCGGTCTGCGTGCGCAGATGGGCATCAACGTCGTAGGGCTGTGGAATCATGGCTTATTTGAACAGCCTGGTCCGGATACCGTACTGGAAGAACAGAAGGTCCTTGTCATTGCCGGTTCTCGCGAGCAGGTTGACGCCTTCAGCCAGCAATGTTCCCGCGAGCGCGAAGACGCTCCTGCAGGCCCCGTGCTGGTGCTGGGAGGCGGCAGAGTCGGTACGGCCGCTGCTCTTGCCTTAAAGGACCGCGGGTTGGACGTGGTCGTGGTGGACAAGCTGAATGTGGCGCCGCAGATGCCCGGCGTGCGCGTCCAGGTCGGTGACGCCGCCGATCCTGCGACGTTGGAGCGGGCGGGTATTAAAAATGCGCCGTCCATCATCATCACGACGCACGATGACGATATCAATATCTACCTTACTATTTATTGCCGCCGCCTGCGTCCCGATGTACAGATCATAAGCCGCACCAATCTGGACCGTAACGTCAAGGTCCTGCATGCCGCCGGGGCGACACTGGTGCTTTCGCTGGCTTCGCTGGTCTCCAACAGAATTATCAATTTGATGGAGCCAGGGCGCGTATTCATGATCAACGAAGGCCTGAACATTTTCCGTGCTACGGCCGGGCATGAGCTGGCCGGCAAGACGTTGATTGACAGCGGCATCCGCAAGAACAGCCGTTGCAATGTCGTGGCCGTGAAAAAGGAAGACGGCGAGATGCTTATCAATCCCGATCCGCGCAGGGTGTTCAAGGCTTCTGACGAATTGTTTCTCATCGGAGATTCCGATGCGGAAAGCCTCTATTACGAGCTGTACTGGTCAGACAGAGGATCGGAGCAGACGGCGGGCTGAGCGCATTGCTTTCGGCATGTCTGAAGAAACATGCAGTATCCTCTGGCTGCTTATCTGAGCAGCCAGACATGAAAGGACAAGCCAAGAAACATGAGCCTTCCGCGTCGGAGCCTCAAGGCATAACAGTGTGGCAACGTTGATGGACTGAACGTTACAGCGCAAGCAGCGCGGCGCGCACGGCCTCGCCCATTTCCTGCGTGCTGCTGGAGCCTCCCATATCTCGGGTGCGGATTTTCCCTTCTTTAAGAATCTGCTGTTCAGCTGTCAGCAATGCCTCGGCAGCGGCTTCCTCGCCGAAATGCTCAAGCATCATGCGCGCAGATTCGATAGATGCCAGAGGATTGACCACGCCTTTACCGGCGATGTCCAGCGCCGAGCCGTGGATAGGCTCGAACATGGACGGGAAATCCTTTTCGGGGTTGAGATTGGCACCGGCGGCGAAGCCCATGCCGCCCTGCAGCACGGAACCGAGATCGGTGATGATGTCTCCGAAAAGGTTGGAGGCAACGATGACGTCGAACCGCTCAGGTTTCGTGACCATGAACATGGTTAGGGCGTCCACCAGCAGGTAGTTGCTTTCTATGTCGGGGTATTGCGCCGCCACTTCCCTGAAGATCCTGTCCCAGAACACCATGGAGTAGTTGAGCGCGTTGGACTTCGTGCAGTTGGTGACCATGCCCCTGTGCCCTGCGTTCTTGCGCTTGCGTGCGAGTTCGAAAGCATAGCGGATGACACGCTCGCAGCCTTTACGGGAGAAGACGGCCAGCTGCGTAGCGAAGCCGTGCGGTTCGTCCGGGGAAAAGATACCTCCAAGGTGGCTGTATTCGCCCTCGGTATTCTCGCGTACGACGACAAAATCAACGGTTTGTGGCGTGGCTGTAGCGATGGGGCTGTAAACACCATCGAGCATGCGTATGGGGCGCAGATTGACATATTGCTGGAAGCCCTTGCGGATGGTCAGCAGCGGTTCCAGAGAAATATGATCGGCCACTTTGGACGGATCGCCGACAGAACCGAGAAACACGGCATCAAAGGCTTTCAATGTTTCAAGCCCGTCTTCAGGCATCATGCGACCATGGGTCAGGTAGTAGTCGCAGTTCCAGTTGAAGGTGGCGCATTCGACGGCAAAGGAGAATTGCTGGGCACACGTCTCCAGTGCCAGCTTGGCTTCGAGAGCGACTTCAGGACCGACACCGTCGCCCGGAATGAAGGCAATCTTGTAGGTTTTCATGCTATGGCTCCTGTAGTATGTGCGCCCATTCAGGGCATGCAGCATCGTCAATACTCCTGCATGATAACCGCATCGCGTTCCAAGGCAAATAAAAAAAATGGTATGCGCAGCATAAAAGATGCCGCCAGGCGTTCTCATTGATGAATATGCGGCGGACATAGCCCTTTTTTTTTCAGAACAAGAAAAAAGCCGAAGAAAAAGCTTGACTCTGCCAAGGGGTAAAGCTAGAAGAAACGTTGCCCCTAATGGGCGTATCCCTGATCGGAAGGGAAGGGCAGCCTGTCTGCCCTGTTGTGCTCTCCCAAAGTGAGAGTTTTGACATTTGCAGGCGTCACCACATGCCTAAGATGTCAGGCCGGACGGTTTTCCGTTTGGCGTCCGAAATCTGGGCAATCCGGGTTTCGGGTATGTGTTGGCCCTGCGGGACCACCTGTTTGGCGGAAGTAATTCCGAGAGTGCAGGTTGGCGGCCAGGCCGGCTTTATTTGTGAATGTTCAGAGGGCGCGGAGGCTGCCAAGGTTCCATCCTCTCATTCCCCGAATATTCATAAAAAAGCCTCCCCAGAGTTGCCTGGGGGCTGTCCTGCGCTGGGTGTAGGAAAGAAAGAGTATCAGTTTCGCAAGGTGAGCGAGACCGTATGCTCTTGCAATGGCCGGCAAGAAACCGGCCAGCCGCCCTTAGGGCGGTGGATTCTCCGGTTGAAATAGCTCTTTGAGGATCAGCCGGAGCGGGTTTGCCAGAAAATGGAGATTCGCAATGACGACAGTTGGCAGTGATCGTATCCGTATCAAGCTTAAGGCTTACGATTACCGCATCCTTGACAAGGCTGTGGCGGAAATCGTGGACACGGCGCGCAATACGGGCGCCAATGTGGCTGGGCCAATTCCTCTGCCCACCAACATTCATAAGTACACGATTCAGCGCTCGGTGCACGTTGACAAAAAGTCACGTGAGCAGTTCGAGATGAGGGTGCACAAACGCCTTATGGACATCCTTGAGCCCACGCAGCAGACCGTGGACGCCCTTGGCAAGCTTTCCTTGCCTGCCGGCGTGGATGTGGAAATCAAGCTTTAGTGAGGGGCGTCATGTCTGAGAAAATGGGTATTATTGGACGAAAGCTGGGCATGACTCGTATCTTTGCCGCAGACGGCAGCGCTGTTGCCGTGACCGTGGTCAAAGCCGGGCCCTGTCCCGTGACCCAGGTCAAGACGGTGGAGAAAGACGGCTACAACGCCCTTCAGCTCGGCTTTGAGGAAGTGGCTGAAAAGAAAGTGGTCAAGCCGTTGCGCGGGCATTTCGCTAAGGCCGGGGTTGCTCCTTGCCGCGAAACGCGTGAAATCCGTCTTGCTGAACCCGCCTCGTACGAGGTCGGGCAGGTCGTCACCGCCGAAGTGTTCGCCGCCGGCGACATTGTCAAGGTGACGGGTACCAGCATCGGCAAAGGCTATCAGGGCGTCATGCGCCGTTGGAACTTCCATGGAAGCGATGATGGCCATGGCGACGAAAAGGTGCATCGTTCCGGTGGTTCCATCGGCAACAACACCTTCCCGGGGCATGTCATCAAGGGCCGCAAGATGGCCGGCCAGTGGGGCGCGGAGCGCGTGACCCAGCAGGGGCTGACCGTCGTGGAAGTGCGTCCTGAAGATAATGTTCTTCTTATCAAGGGTGCCGTGCCAGGGCCAAAGAACGGTCTTGTGCTGGTGCGCAAGCAGTAGTGCGAAACATTGGAGATGAAGCAATGGCTGTTGTGAAAGTTTACGATCAGAACATGCAGGAAGCCGGGGACGTCGTCCTTGCGCCTGAGGTGTTCGAAGTCGAAGTGAGGCCGGAGATTCTGAACCTTGTGGTTCGCGCTTACCGCGCCGCCCTGCGTGCGGGAACGCACGCGGCAAAGACGCGTGCATTTGTGTCCGGCGGCGGCAAGAAGCCCTTCAAGCAGAAGGGCACTGGTAATGCGCGTGAAGGTTCCAACCGCTCGCCGATCATGCGTGGCGGCGCTATAATTTTCGGACCTCAGCCCCGCGATTACAGTTTTAAGGTTAATAAGAAGGTTCGTAGCCTTGCCCTCCGCATGGCTCTTTCCTCCCGTCTTGCCGACGGGCTCATGGTCGTCAAAGGCATTGAGCTCGCTGAAGCCAAGACCAAGCTTTTCGCAAATGTGGCAAAGGCTCTCGGCCTGACCAAGGCCCTTGTGGTCGCCGGATCCGCCGAAAGCGGGCCCGATCCCAAGCTGGCGCTTGCTGCGCGCAACCTGCCCGGTGTCACCGTGGTCACTCCCGATGCCGTCACCGTGTACGATGTGCTCAACTGCAAGCAGCTCGTACTGCTGGAAGGCGCTCTGCCCCAGCTCGAAGAGAGACTGAAGTAGTCGCTCCCCGAAAGGAATGGACATGGATTACACTACAATTCTTCTAAGGCCCGTCGTGACGGAAAAGGCCACAGCCCTGCGTGAGCAGGGGGTGTACGCTTTTTTTGTCGCCCCGAAGGCCAACCGGATCGAGATCGGTAAGGCAGTGGAAGAAGCCTTCAAGGTCAAGGTCACTGATGTCAATGTCGTCACGGTCAAGCCGCGCCGCCGCGTGCGCCAGGGCCGTGTGAAGGGGCGCATCGCTGGTTACCGCAAGGCGTATGTTACCCTCGCCGCTGACAATAAAATTGATTTCTTCGAGGGAGTCTAGTCAATGGCAGTCCTTAAAATGAAACCGACCTCGGCTGGACGTCGTTTCCAGACGGTTTCCGACTACGCGGAGATCACCAGATCAACGCCGGAAAAGTCTCTGACCGAGGGTTTGAACAAGAAGAGCGGCCGCAACAACAACGGACGCGTCACCAGCCGCCGCCGCGGTGGCGGGCATAAGCGCCTGTACCGCGTGATCGACTTTAAGCGCGATAAGGCAGGCATCCCAGCCAAGGTGACCGAGATCGAATACGATCCCAACCGTTCCGCGCGCATTGCGCTGCTCACGTATGCTGACGGCGAAAAGCGCTACATCATTGCACCGGTCGGCATCCGCCAGGGCGATATGGTTGAATCTGGCGACAAGGCCGATATCAAGCCCGGCAACGCCCTCGCTCTTGGCCGTATCCCCGTTGGCACCAATGTGCACAACATCGAGATGCATCCGGGCCGCGGCGGACAGATGTGCCGCGCTGCCGGAACCTATGCTCAGCTCGTAGGCAGGGATGGCAAGTATGTCATCGTCCGCCTGCCTTCCGGCGAGGTCCGCAAGGTGCTTGGCACCTGCCTGGCCACCGTCGGCCAGGTCGGCAACGTGCAGAACGAAAATATCAGCCTTGGCAAGGCCGGCCGCAACCGTTGGCTTGGCCGCCGTCCCAAGGTGCGCGGCGTCGCGATGAACCCTGTTGACCATCCCCTGGGCGGCGGTGAAGGCCGCAGCTCCGGCGGTCGTCATCCGGTCACGCCGTGGGGCATTCCTACCAAGGGTTACAAGACCCGCGCGAAGAAGAAGCCCTCCAGCCGCCTCATCATCAAGAGCCGCGATAAGAAGTAAGAGGAGCCGGACATGCCAAGATCTCTTAAAAAAGGTCCCTTTGTGGACGGCAGCCTTATGAAGAAGGTGGATGCGGCCGTTGCCAACAACGACCATAAGGTCATCAAGACCTGGTCCCGCCGCTCCATGATTTTGCCGGAAATGGTTGGTTTGACGTTTGCCGTGCATAACGGCAAGAAGTTCATCCCGGTTTTTGTGACGGAGAACATGGTCGGGCATAAGATGGGCGAGTTCGCGCCCACGCGCACCTTCCATGGTCATTCCGCCGACAAGAAGACGAAAGCGGCCACGAAAAAATAGCGAGTAACGTTCATGGAATCGAAAGCAATCTGCAAGTTTCAGCG
>JAEEGL011996167.1_pt1 | contig 12056 bp, 10 predicted proteins | sample 9134231 | NCBI WGS metagenome assembly JAEEGL01 (sample SAMN16246548, study PRJNA631951) | gut metagenome | biome: gut microbiome; feature: rumen; material: fiber-attached | host: Bos | place: Iran: Karaj | collected 2018-10
ACCAAACCATCATGCTGATACTTTCCATCATCACCATGATTCTCTATGGTGCCAACAAATACTACCATTACGCCCCATATATCACCTATCATGGACTGATCCGTTGCCTCTGTTTCTTCTTTATGGGCAATCTCTTTCAACAGAAAGGTTATCTCCAAACACTAAATCTACGAAAAGATGTAATAATCGGAACCTCTACCCTACTTCTCAGCCTCATCTTATTTTATTGGCACATCCATGAAAACAGATTCGAACTCCACATTATATTATATTATGTGGTAAACTTCGTATCTGTATACGCATTCATATACCTTTCAAAATCGCTCAACAACATCAAGAGCCGCATCATCACGCTCATCTCCATCGGCACCATGCTCATCTTCGGCCTCCACCGAATAATGATTGGCATGATTGATTTCGGAATAGAAAGAATCCTCCTTCACCCAAACATTCTGTATAATTGGAGCGAATGCCTTATCATAGCACTCGTCATAGAAATTATGCTATTACCTATCATAATCAACAGAGGATATATCAGTATCTTATTCGGGAAGAAACTAACATAAAAACATCAAATAAATCATCAAGTTTTTCGTATTATTTTCAGAATCGGAAAAAGGATGAGAGTAATCACAAGCTTCCACGAATATAAAAAAAAACTCCATAAGATTTGGAGATATCTCAAATAATTATTATATTTGCAGAAAAAATGATTATTATGAGCAAAAGTAATGCTAAAAAAATAATGTTATTAGGTGGTATACACTATCTAATTCCTGTGATTGAGACTGCTCATAAGAATGGTTATTATGTAATTACAGCAGATAACATTCCTGACAACATAGCCCACAAGTACTCTGACGAATTTGTGAATGTGAGTATTATTGACAAAGAAGCCGTCCTAAAAGTAGCTCAACGCCTAGAAATTGACGGCATAATGTCATTTGCTTGTGATCCTGGGGTTATTGCAGCATCCTATGTGCAAAATAAGATGGGACTTCCATCTTTTGGCCCATACGAATCTGTTGTTATTCTACAAAACAAAGATAAGTTTAGAGAATTTCTCAAGCAAAATCATTTTAATGTTCCTTGGGCAAAAGGCTACTATGATATACATGAAGCATTAAATGACAAAGACAAGTTGCCACTACCAGTAATTGTAAAACCTACAGACTCTGCAGGAAGTAAAGGGGTTACCAAGGTTGAATCCACTGAGGAAATTCTTCCAGCCATAACGTATGCTAAAAATCACTCCATTTCGGGAAGATTCATTATCGAAGAATTCATTGAAAAAGAAGGTTGCTCTTCCGATAGTGACAGCATATCCATTGACGGGAAATTGAGGTTTATAAATTTTAACGCTCAACACTTTGATATAAAGGCATCTAATCCATTTACCCCGGCATTCTATTCATGGCCTTCAACATTCACAAAAGAACAAGAAGACTATCTTACATCTGAGATTCAGCGAATTATCGATTTGCTTGGAATGAAAACTGCTGTTTATAATATTGAGACTAGAATAGGTAGAAATGGAAAACCATATATTATGGAACTAACTCCTAGGGGAGGCGGCAATCGCCTATGCGAAATGATAAAATATGCAACAGGTATTGATTTGATAACTGCCATTACGAGATATACAGTTGGGGATTCTTTCGACGAAGTTAATCTTGCTCCTTATAATGATTACTGGGCAGAGATCATACTTCATGCTGATAAAAATGGTATCTTTGACAATATCGAGATAATGAATAATTCTCTATTTGAGGTTATAGAGAAAGATTTGTGGATAAAACAAGGAGACGAAGTCACTACATTTAATGGAGCAAACAATGCTATTGGAACATTAGTATTGAAATTCAAAAAAAATATAGAAATGTGGCGTACAATTAACCATCAAAAAGACTGGTTAAAAATCCATGTAAAATAATAGTAAATCGATCATTATATGATTAATAAAATTGCTATCATAGGAACAGCACCAGGCCAAAAGGATTTATACTTAGAGGCGAAGAAAGCGGGGTATTATACAATCGGCTTTTCTTGGGACATTTCGTCTGAGTTAAGATCCTATGTGGATAAGTTCTATGAAATTTCAATCCTTGAAAAAGACAGAATCGTTGAGATTTGTCATCTTGAGAATGTAAAGGGTATTGTTTCAAACGGTTCAGAATTAACTATTCAAATAGTATCTTATGTTGCAGAAAAACTAAATCTACCCTGTACTCCATATCAGACAATCCTCAATATACAGGATAAATTCTTTGTTAGAAGAATCACTAGTAATATATCAGGACTAAATCAAGTCAAATTCAGTTTATATGATGGCAATGTTACATACTCCACTCCATGCGTTGTTAAACCCACAAGAGGTGGTGGAAAGGCAGGAGTGTCATATGTATCAAATATAACAGAATTCAATAATGCAATTGCATATGCAAAAAAAATCAGTAATTCTATCATAATAGAAGATTATATAGACGGGCAAGAGATTTCTGTAGAATGCATATCTTTTAATAAAAAGCACTATGTGATACAAATAACTGATAAAGAGACCTCTGGGCCACCTCATTTTGTTGAGCTTGGACATCATCAACCATCATGCATAACAAAAGAGAACAAAAATAAAATTACAGAAATTGTGCCTAAAATCCTAAATAAAATAGGATTTACTAATGGTGCGACACATATAGAAATGAAATTATCCAATAACAGAATCTATCTTATTGAGGTAAACCCAAGAGGTGGAGGAGATGAGATTTCCAGCAAGCTAGTCAAACTAAGTACAGGATTCAATTATTTGCTAGCGATGATACAAGTCGCTTCTGGAGATTTCAACTATTTAATGCCCCAAGAGCACAACTTCTCTGGCATATATTTCCTTACGAAGCAATCAGAATCACTATTACCATTTTTTTTAGCAGCTCCCAACAAACCATGGTACGTTAATGGAGCAATCTTCTCATCTGAACTAAAAGAGTCACTTGGTAATTCCATGAAAGACGGCTATTTAATCTACAAATCAGATCACAAAATATCCCCTAAAACATACAGGTTATGACAAATGAAATAATAAAGAATAAAAAAATAATCATATTTGGTGCTACAGGAACCTTAGGCGCACCAATTGCTGTTTTTTTGTATAATAACGGTTTTGAAGTTATTGCAGTTGGACATCGCAAAAGTGATAATCATTTTTATGAGAAGATGGGGATTCCATACTATTCCATTGATATATCAAAGCAAGACGATTTTAAATTATTACCTAGTGATAACATATATGCTGTACTCAACTTTGCAGGCATGTTACCAGCATCAATGGAAGGTTTTGATGCGAACCCCTATATTTCATCCATTATTCAAGGTACTTATAATGTTTTGGAGTATACAAGAAGAATTCATGCAGACAGGATTCTTTTTCCTCAGACCCTCTTTGACATCAGTTACTTGTTTGGCACAAAGACACCAATACCTGCAGATTCTTTAAGACGTGCCCCCCTAGAAGGTGATCATTCAATATACGTGATTGCCAAGAATGCTGCTGTAGACATGATCGAGCATTATCATCAAGTATATGGCATAAAACGTTTCATTTTAAGGCTTTCTAGAATTTATCTCTACCATCCTAATCCTTATACATATACAGACGGAAAGAAAATCATGATTTCAGATCGATATTTAATTTATCGAGCTATGCAAGGTAAATGTATTGAATTATGGGGCGATCCTTATCGACTTTTAGAGACAATTTGCATAGATGATTTTCTGCAAATAATTGAGAAAGCTTTAATTGCAGATATTGAAGGCGGCATATACAATGTTGGGAGTGGCGGGAGCACTTTAAAAGAAAGGATTGAAGGTATTGTGGAGATTTTTTCTCCTGAAGAAAAAAAATCTCAAATTATATACAAGCCAGAAAAGAGAAGTGCTCAACAATTTGTTCTTGACATTCACAAAACAACATATGAACTTGGATATGTACCAAGGTACACCTGGAAAGACTATCTCAAAAAGTTTAAAGAAGAAATGAATGCACAAAGATTCTCCCTTATCTGGGGAAGGGAAAGTGACTACATAAGCAAAGAAGAAATAAACAATTTATAAATATATGAATAATAAGATAATAACCGTTACATCCCCACTGCTTCCCAATCTAAAAGAGTTCGAAAGTCTACTCTCAGATATTTGGGATAGTCGATGGATTACAAATAATGGACATTTCCATACAAAATTGGAATCAGCTCTAGCTGAATATCTGAAAGTTCCATACATTAGTCTGTTTACCAATGGTACTCTCCCACTAATAACAGCCCTACAAGCTTTACATATTACAGGAGAAGTTATAACAACTCCATATAGTTTTATTGCCACCACACATGCCTTATGGTGGAATGGCATAAAACCCGTATTTGTAGATATAGATCCTGAAACAGGCAATCTTGACCCTCAAAAAATTGAAGCAGCAATTACTCCTACAACTACTGCTATAATGCCTGTACACGTTTATGGTCAGCCCTGCCGTATTAATGAGATACAGGAGATTGCAGACAAATATGGTCTTAAAGTTATCTATGATGCTGCACATGCTTTTGGAGTAGAGATTAAAGGAGAAAGCATTTTAAATGCAGGTGACCTTTCTACCTTAAGTTTCCATGCCACAAAGGTTTTTAATACTATTGAAGGTGGAGCCATGATTATCAAAGACGAGAAAACCAAAAAGAGAATAGATTATTTGAAAAACTTCGGATTTGCGAATGAAACAGAAGTTGTTGCTCCTGGCATCAATAGTAAAATGGATGAAATTCGCTCTGCATATGGACTACTTAATCTTCAGCAAGTAGATAAAGCAATTGAATCACGACATCAAACTGCAATAAAATATAGAAAAGCATTAGCAAACATAAAAGGTGTTAAGTTCTGGAATGACACCCCTGGTGTTAAACACAACTATTCATATTTCCCAATTTTTATAAATGTAAATGAATACGGAATAACAAGAGATGAATTATACTTTAAAATGAAAGAACACAATGTATTTGGAAGAAGGTATTTTTATCCACTAATTAGTTCGTTCTCTACCTATAGAGGGTTACCAAGTGCAGGAAAAGATAATCTTCCGATCGCATACAAAATGGCCGAAGAAGTCATATGTTTGCCAATGCATCACTCTCTTACAGAAGAAGATGTTAATAGAGTTATAAGCATAATTATCAAGAAATCGTGAAACATGGATACAAATAATAGTCAAATAATGGTGACAATCAAATGTCTAGCATATAATCATGAGAAATATATCCGTCAGTGTCTTGAAGGAATTGTCCACCAAAAGACATCATTTAAATATGAGGCCATCATACATGATGATGCATCTACAGATAATACAGCATGTATAATTCACGAATACGAAGATAAATATCCTAGTATTATCAAGCCAATTTACGAAGAAAAAAACCTATACCAAAACGACGTTATTACCTTAAGAAAGAAAATGAATTCTGCAGTTAGAGGGAAGTATGTCGCGTTTTGTGAATGTGACGATTATTGGACAGATGAGAACAAGTTACAAAAGCAAATTGATTTTCTTGAGGCAAACAAGGATTATTCTATGTGCTTTCATAATGCTCTTGAGCATTTTGAGGACAAAAGCGATGAAGACATGTTATTCTCTCATATTGAAGATCGAGATTATACTGGACTTGAGATATATGAAACATGGCAGATTCCTACCGCTTCTGTCGTTGTTAGAAGAATAGTTTTTGAGAGTGAATTATACAAAAAGCTGCTTTATGAAAAAGACTTTATCTTTACAGATATAGTTCTATTCTTGACTGCATCGAAATTTGGAAAACTTCGTGGAATGTCGGATGTAATGAGTGTATATAGAAGACAACCCTCTGGCGTTACATCAAAAGCGTATTTTGGGAAAGAAAGTACTCAGATAAAATTAGCCGAGCAATTTCTCGAACTAGCAAATATCTTTGGAAAAGAATACAGACCACAAGCTGAGAAAAACTATTCCCAAAAATATCTAACTTTATTCATGCTTTCAAAAGAAAAAGGGGAAACCAATTGGATGTATTTATGGAATGCGTTTTTCAAATATCCCAAAAACATTTTTCGTTTTTCTCCTCAAAAGCATACACATTATATTAAGAAACTAATCTATATGATTACCAAAAGAGGATAAAAAATTTATAACAAAAAAAATATTCTGCCGACTTAACTGTAGATATCGCTGTATCCATACCATGCTAACGCAGCGATTGGTACAGTTTTGCCATTATTATAAACTATGTAATCTTATCCAAAACCCTTTCAATTCCACCTAATACCACAGTCATTCTGTGGTATTGGTTTCTGACAGCAGAAATCTTATAGATATTAACAATAGGCTTAAAGCCTGTTATAAAAAACAACGACAACAACAAACGGCCTGAACATAAGGCCTCTTTAACTAAACGAGCCTTAACTTTATACAACAATCTTCGCATCTCGTCAGTACAAGGAAATTGAGAAACCATATCTATCGTTCGTAAAAGGATTCCGAAACAATAGATTCGGCAATCGCTTCGGATTTCTTTAGATATATTATCCAAGATATAATTAATAATATAACAGAAACTATAAACCACTCTATTAATCTTTGCTTCAGTTGTATTCATTATTGAGTTTTCGTTGTACTCATAAATATAAGTATTATTCGGCAAAACCAACATAGATGACATTACAGTGACCAACTTATATGTCCACGGCATGTCTTCATATAATAATCCTTCCACAAAATATAAATCATTATTTACTATCAAATCTCGACGAACCAATCTATTCCATGCATGGAAATGAAGATTTGCAAAAAAAATCTTTAATAATACATCATTCTTATCGGTCAATAATGTTGGTACAGAAACTGGTGGAAAGAAAGGACGCCCATATTTACAAGAGTATGCATTCCCCAGCACAACATCAACACCTGGATAAGATTCCAGAGCACCTATCATTAATTTCAAACAATCGTCACTTAAATAATCGTCAGAATCAACAAAAAAAACGAAGTCACCAGTAGCTTTTTTAATTCCTGTGTTACGCGCTTCAGAAAGACCTCTATTCACATCATGTTTACAGAATACAAAATGAATATTTCCATCATAATCAGACAAAACACCATTTATGATTTCCATACTATTATCTGGCGTGCAATCATTGACAACAACACACTCTAAATTACAATTAGCACTCTCCTGAGCCAAAATAGAGCAAATACATCTCTTTATATATTGTTCTACTTTATATACCGGAATTATGATAGAGACCTTTACCACAATCTATGAAGATGCAAATAAATATACGGAAAAAAACGAAACATAACAGAAATCAGAAACTGTTTAATACTCCCATAAAAAAACAACCTCGAAGGAGGGATTTTCGATTTTAAATCTGAAACGATTATCTTTCTTTCATGATATAATGTTTCAGTATTTGCAATACACCATATCCCATACGAAAGCGAGGAGAGAATATTATCCGCAAGTTTTCTTTTCACGGGAATCGAAATCTTCGTATTTTCTTTTATCCTAATCAAAGCCGATAGACAACTATTCAAATCAAGCATCTTCTTAAGATTCATAGATGATGTAAAGGATCCTGAACGCAACCGATAAGCACATAAGAAAAGATCTGCTTTAATAACATTTCTGGCTTGAATCAAACATTCCTGACAAAAAAGAGTATCTTCGTATCCAAACGGTTTAAAGAAAATATTTTTTTCATACAAAAAACTACGTTTAACAATCATTTTCCAGATATAGCATTCATACGGACTTAAATCTTCAATATAAGCTTGTTCCCCTGTTTTTTTACAACCAGAGTATTGTTGAATTACATGTATTAGACTCTCATAATCATCACCATCATTAAAACGACGATGATCTGTCATCAAAACGTCAACAGACGATTCAATTGCTTTAGGAAGAAGAATTGAAAGAGCATCATCAACCAACAAATCATCAGGATCCATAAAATACACATATTTCCCTTGAGATTTTTCAAGACCTGCATTACGAGCTATAGACACACCTTGATTTTTCTGATTTAAAACAATAACATTATCATGGTCATCAACAAAATCAGAAATTACACCTATACTATTATCAGGTGTACCATCATTAACAAGGATTATTTCAAAAACATTATCCGACAACCCTTGCTTGAAGATGGATTCCAAACAATCTCGTATATATCTTTCAACGTTATATACAGGTATTATTATGCTTAATAACTTCATCTATAAATCATTTAGCTATACAACTATTATACAACCTTATCCATTCTGTCATAACCACATGAAGTTGGCGTGTTGCAGCAAAATCCCTTGCTGCATGTCCCATTCTTTTACGATCATTTTCATGAACAATCATCCATTCCATTTTAACAGACAAGTCTTCTACATCACCATCCCTTGACAAGAGACCATTAACACCATCCTTAATAATCTCACGGGGGCCACGGGGGCAATCCATAGAAACACATGGAACGCCACAAGACATTGCTTCAACCAAAACCAACGAATAAGCTTCATGCTCCGAACATAGAACTAGCATTTCACTACGTTTATATTCATCATAGATTGCATTAGTTGGTTCATGAATTACGACTCGACCTTCTAAGTTCAGCTCTAATATCTGAGTTAATAAGTTTCTTTTCTCATTGCCTTCACCAAAGATATCCAAATGCCAATCCGGATACTTGTCTGCAATCATCGAAAAAGCAGATATTAACCTATCTATACGCTTCTCTTGATTAAATCGACCAACAAAAATAATACGTCCATGATCCTTTGGTATATCATCTATCACGTATGGATAAAAAGTCAACGGATTAGGAATAACCGTGACGTTATTAAAATAACGTCTCCAACACTTTGCATCACCATCTGTCAAAGTTACAAGTTGAGCGCACTGTCTCAAGTTCTTAATTGTTTGACGATAATACAGCTTAGTCAACCTAGTCTTCAACCACCCCTCAGATGTACCAACTTCCCGCATAACATAGTCGTATGTATTGTGAAATTCAGCAATTACAGGTATAGGATAAACAGAATCAACCACAGTTCCTATCAGAATTTGCCAATCAGAAGCCAACACAACTACCTCGGGTTTAAATTTATTAACAACCAAACGTAGATTGTTCTTAAAAATTTTTTTCAAACGAAAATATAGATACAGATGTTTGGGAGCCGAATACTTAGACAAAGTAAAGAAACGGCAATCCAGATCCTGAAATTGTACAGACGGATGAAGTTTATAAGGGAGAAGATGATCACCTTGTTCATAACTGATAAGCATCAACTGATGACCTTCGTTAGCCAGATAATTTGCCTTATCGGTAATGACACGTTCTGCGCCCCCGACTAATGCAAAAGACCGATGTATGATAAGTATTCTCATTCAACTTGTTTATTTCTTAAATTTCCAAGGCATAAATGTTACCTCTGCCTTACGGACAAATTTCTGTCCCAAAATCTTCACCAGGAAAGCTCGAGTACGGTAATATGCTTTTGCCTTTGGAGAGAACCAGGAGTTTTGATAATGGTGAATGGCGTATGTATATGGTGTTATTTCCACCAAGCGTGAATCGAAGACTTTTGGAGAGAAGAATACGTCATTAAACTCTAACACTTCTTTTTGCATATCCAAATTCCGAATACTCAAACTATCCTCTAAGGAAAGTACTCGAACAGGTTTGAGCTGCTCAATCTGTCGAATCATAATATCAGGTACCGTTTGAATATTCAGGCTTCCATCCTCATTGATAAAAGGGCGATCCTGATAATAATCCAAACATGCCTTAATCCAGTCACACCCTTTCTCAGCTCCAATAATAGCAGCCTCTGGGGTTTGTGCTTTCTCAGCACCCATAAAATATGGTAAATCCAACAAATCATCAAAGCTCTTTAATACCTCCACATCTGAATCCAAATAAATACCACCATAGGTATACAAGGCATAGAAGCGAATATAATCTGCAGCAAAAGCGTACTTTTTCTTTTCGAATGCTTGTCTAACCCAAATTGATGAATCCAGATTAAAACGATTAGTATCCCAAAGAATAACCTCATACTCTGGAAGAAACTTTTTCCAAGAAGCCAAACATCTTGAAATCTTTGGTGGATAAGGATCGCCACTCAGCCAACATAAATGTATAATCTTAGGTATCATTATTCTATATGAGTATTGATGAAACTAATAATTTCTGCAAAGATAAGACAAATAAATGACATTTCCAAATAAAAATGAAATATTATTTCTTAAGAGACATAAACAGTTTTATCCATTGAGGCATAATACTTGTGTCTTTGTAACGAGCTGAAGATAATATACCATTCTTACCCATTTCGACACGAAGATTATAACTACCCATCAACAGACAAACTTTTTCCGCAAACAAGTTTATATCACGATTACCAACAACAAAACCATCTATTCCATCTCGGATAATATCACGTGGTCCATAGGGACAATCAAAAGCCACAACAGGCAAACCACAACTCATAGCTTCAGGCAACACCAAACCAAAAGGCTCGAAAAGTGATGTCAAAAGCAAAATTGAACTTTCACGATACTTTTCAAATATAGCGGAAGTTGGAGGACATGCTTTGATATTTATATCCATTTTATCAATGGCATCAATTATAGACTCTTGCTCCTCACCAAAGCCCCCATAAATATGTAATTCCCAATCTGGAAATCTATAATGTACAATACGCCATATTTTCAAGAGACTACCAATATCTTTCTGACGCGAATACCTGCCAACAAAAATCGCGGTTTTATTTTTACAGTCGCTGTAACTTCCGCTGGTGTTTAAATGAACAACATTTGGTATAACACAAACATTTTTCGTTAACTTTCTCCATTCGAATGCATCGCCGTTAGTCAAAGTAACCAACATATCTACATGCTTAACATTTCGATTTCGTAATTCTGATTTCATTAAAGAAAAGAAACCATCAGACAAATATTGATGAGCGATATACGAAGAATGCGACTCATAGACTAAAGGAACATCCCCTTTTACAGCTATAATTCCAGGTATTAATTCTGTGCGTGCAGTAAGAATTATATCTGGTTTTACTTTGTCCACATATGTTTTCAGCCTATCTACAAACAGTTTTTTCAGCTCCCATCTTTTTTTTAGTCGAGAGATACCACGAAAATCATATTGCTGATGAAATCTAATATCCAAATCTACATAATGAACTTTTTCACTAAGTGGAAAAATAACTTGATGCGCCCCCTGATTCACTGTTACGAGATGTACATCATAGTTATAGTTATCAGCCAAACAATTAGCCTTCTCAACCAGAATACGTTCTATTCCGCCCCATATGGCTAATGCATCAGTAATATACAACAATCTCATATCGTTGGATTAATAATATTATCACGCTTATCCTCGTAATGTTCTTTTTTGTAGAAAATACGAGATAGACCCCTACCTTGTATTTTTACATGCTGAACAAAACTCTGCCATAAAGATTGTGAGCCTATAGTTCCATAGCCCGTGACGGGGCGCGCCTTGCGATTATAAAGGAACACAATTTTACCAAATGGTTTTAATGATAATGCCAAAGACCCGTCCTCACCACGGCGGATATCTGTACGAATCTTTACCTGACGAGCATATTCTGCATTAAAGGCAAACACCATTCCGCGAACACAGAGCTCTGGGCGCTTAAAGTGCTGTACAAATAGGAACATATCACGAATCAACTCAAAAAGGAACAAACCGAAACGCGAATGGCTTTCGTCTGGGAAGAAACTCCAGAAAGAACTGACACATGACACATCCGGTCTCACCAATTTGGCCATCATTAAGTCAACATAACGAGGAGGATAAAAAGTATCTGCATCAATACAGAAATGATATTTACCTTTAGCATTCTCTAACCCACATTGCCTTGCAAAACCAGGGCTCTGATTTGCCTCATTAAAATACGGCAGGCTCAAACGCTGATACATTTCTTCAGTTCTGTCCTTAGAGTTATTATTAACACC
>JAEEGL012023977.1_pt1 | contig 12056 bp, 10 predicted proteins | sample 9134231 | NCBI WGS metagenome assembly JAEEGL01 (sample SAMN16246548, study PRJNA631951) | gut metagenome | biome: gut microbiome; feature: rumen; material: fiber-attached | host: Bos | place: Iran: Karaj | collected 2018-10
GAAAGCTTCCCCTTTCATATTTCGGCAAAAAGAATATCGCTGATCTTACCACGAATATAATGGGGGAGTGCGCCATGATAGAGACAGCCTCCAGCCATTGGATCCCAGAGCTTATCGGGGCAGTTATTTCCGTGATAATCGTTGGAGTCAGCCTCTTTTTCTTCTTCGACTGGAGGATGGTGCTGGCAAGCTTCTGGGTTATCCCGGTGGCATTTATAATTGTCATTACCTGTTCGGGTGCAGAGAAGAGAGCAGTTCGTAAGAACACGGCAGTTAAGCTTGATATGGCGGACGGCATCCAGGAGTGCCTGGAGTCCATAAGGGACCTGAGAGCCAACAATGCCCAGGACAGATACATGGAAGAGCTTGAAGGAAAGATAAAGAAGGTTGAAAAATTTGCCCTCTTTACCGAGCTGAAGATGGCAATCTATGTTAATTCCGCGGCAATCATTTTAAAGTTGGGAATGGGTACCACGGCTGTGGTGGGAGGAATCCTTTTTGCAGGTGGGCAGATCGATCTTCTTACCTTCTTTATGTTCCTTATGTTGGTATCAAGGCTCTATGCCCCCATGGAGATTACCCTGCAGAACTTCGCGGCTATTATCGCTACAGGTATCCAGTGCGAACGTCTGGATGAAGTATTATCTCATGATATTCAGACAGGTTCGGAGACACTTAATAATAAGGGCTATGATATTGAATTTGACCATGTAGGCTTTAAATATGCTGATGACACGGATGTGCTTACGGACGTAAGCTTTACCGCTAAACAGGGTCAGGTTACGGCCCTTATCGGCCCCTCCGGCGGAGGTAAGACCACCATTTCAAGGCTGGCGGCCAGGTTCTGGGATGTTAACAGCGGAAAGATTACTTTAGGCGGTGAGGACATATCAGGAATCGATCCCGAGACCCTGCTTACCAATTACTCAATTGTATTCCAGGATGTAACCCTCTTTAATAATTCCGTCATGGAGAATATCCGTATTGGAAAGAGCGGAGCCACCGACCAAGAAGTCATGGAGGCCGCAAGACTGGCTAACTGTGATGAGTTTGTAAACCTTCTTCCGGATAAGTACAACACGGCTATAGGCGAGAACGGAAGCGAACTCTCCGGTGGTGAGAGACAGAGAATTTCCATAGCCAGAGCCTTCTTAAAGGATGCCCCGGTTATACTTCTTGATGAAGCAACGGCATCTCTTGACGCAGAAAATGAAACAGCCATCCAGGAGGCACTTTCAAGACTTATCAAAGACAAGACAGTTCTTATCATTGCTCATCGTATGAGGACTATTGCCAACGCAGACCATATAGTGGTCTTAAAAGACGGAGTAGTGGCAGAACAGGGAAGCCCGGAAGAATTATCAGCATACGACAGCATATACAGCCGTATGACCAAGCAGCAGCTCATATCACAGAACTGGAAGATGTAGGAGGAATACTATGGATTTAAAATTCGGAGATGTACAGGAAACTGCCCTTATACCCCTTGCCATAAAGGCAAGCGAGACCGTAAGGCCTAATGCAAGAATTAGAGATTATAAGGCAAAAGAGATTATCGACACCCTGGGAGTTGATGTCAGCAAGTTCGACCCCTTCTTATCTCATGAGGGAGTTGTGGCAAGAACCCTGATGTTTAGAAGGGCCTTAAAGAAACTTATTGAAAAGTACCCGGATGCTTTATGCATTAATCTGGGCTGCGGTTTTGACGATAAGTTCTCACAAGTGGATAACGGAAAGATAACATGGTTTGACGTAGACCTTCCGGATCAGATAGAGGTGAGAAGAAAAGTCTATGAGGACAGGGAAAGATGTACCATGCTTCCCGGAAGTGCCTTGGACGGAGAATGGACAAAGGACCTGCCAAAGAAGGATATGACTATCGTTGCCATGGAGGGTGTGTTAGAATATTTCTCGAAGGAACAGGTAAAGACTTGCCTAAATATGCTTTGCGACAGCTTCCCCCACGGATATCTTCTTGCGGAGCTGCACTCACCCTTCCTCGAGAAACACGGCGCACATCATGATGCGGTGAAAAATACTAACGCTACCTTTGGCTGGGGCACGAAAACAGGAAGAGAATTCTTACCCCTTGAACCCCGCATGAGTTTTGTTTCCGAGAGAAGCTTCAACGAAGAGATGAAGAAGTACACTATACGTGGTAAGATCTTCGCTATAGTAGGCAAGAACATTAATAACAGGTTGGCGATCTTTAAATGGTAATTACAGGGTTACTTATCCCTTTCGTCGGAACAGCGGCGGGAGCAGGATGCGTATTCTTTTTAAAAAATGATTTAAGTGTCGGATTGCAGAGGGCCTTAACCGGGTTTGCAGCCGGGGTAATGGTAGCGGCATCCATATGGAGTCTTATCGTCCCGGCTATTGACCAGTCGGAAGATATGGGAAGACTGGCCTTTCTCCCTGCTTTTATCGGATTCTGGTTTGGTATTCTTTTTCTCCTTTTGCTGGATCACGTAATCCCTCATCTCCATCTGGGCATTAACCAGGCAGAAGGGCCGAAGAACCATTTGACAAGGACTGCCATGCTGGTGCTGGCAGTTACGCTTCATAACATACCGGAAGGTATGGCGGTAGGTGTTGTATACGCAGGAATGATAAGCGGTTCCGCGGGCATTACAGCAGGGGGAGCATTAGCGCTGGCTTTGGGAATTGCAATTCAGAACTTCCCTGAAGGAGCCATTATTTCCATGCCCCTTTATGCAGAGGGAAAGAGCAAAAGCAAATCCTTTCTCCTGGGAGTCCTTTCAGGTGCTGTAGAACCTGTCTTCGGAGGATTAACTGTTCTTGTGGCAGGACCGGTTGTGCCTGCAATGCCTTATCTACTGTCCTTTGCAGCAGGGGCCATGCTTTATGTTGTAGTGGAAGAGTTGATCCCTGAGATGTCCGAGGGCGAGCACTCCAATGTCGGAGTGGTGGCATTCGCCGTGGGCTTTTCCCTGATGATGGCCCTGGATGTGGCACTGGGATAGAATAAAGAAAAGAGGGTAGCGTATTTAAACTAACTCTGCCATATTACACCCAAGTGCATCTGCCAGTCTGCTTACTGAGTCAGCTGAAGCATGACTTAAGGATTTGCGGCCCTGCTCGTATTGCTCTATCATTCGCTGTGATACTCCGGACCTGGCGGCAAGCTCTTTTTGTGTAAGCTTAGCGTACATACGAAGTCTCTTTAGTCTGGATTCTTCAAAGTAGGATTTCATTTTTTCGTCTATGGCGATAACAAACTGCATCACATCCATTTCATGATAGGGATGATACATAGACACCACTTTATCTGCAGGGATTACACGATAAATATCCTTAAATGAATTATTACTGTACCAGGAATAATAGGCAAGAGACCATCCGGCAAAGTATTCCGGAGATTTGCCGTAGACATAATCCGGGGTAATCTCACACTCTGAGCCGGTAAGGCGATAATATACCTCGTAAGCTGCTTCATATCCGGACATACCGACAACAAATCGCGGGGTTCCTCTCTCGATTGACCCGGCAACTCCTGTGGAGATGAATGCCTCGAAGTATTTATTTATATCCCATTTCATGTCATGTACGGCAAAATGAAGCATGCTACCCATGACCTTCTGGGTGCTGTTAAGATATATCTCATCGTAAGCGTGGGTCATTTTTTTTCATCTCCTCATCGATAATGTTAACCACATATATTCCGCCCGGGACGTATTGGTCTTTGTCAATTGTAAAGTAGGTCTTTCTGGCCATCTCGTCACGATTTGTTTTTAGAACAAGCCATGGGTCTCTTGAAACAGCCTCTGAGAAAGAAAATCGGATATATTCGTAAGCGCTTCTGCTCTTTAATACAACCTGTTCTCCAAGATCTCCGAGATACATGGCCTTCTTTAATTGCTCAAAGGATAATACATTGTTCAAAAAATCCTGAGCGAAGGAAAAGTAACTGTCATCCGCCCTGTAACCTTTAATAATGTCAAAGCTCGAATAATCTATTCCAAATTCAGAAATAATATAATCTTTTGCTGAAGCGGCCAGAGGTGTGTCTATCAGAAAAGTCCTGTTTTGAAGCAGTACGGAAAGCCAGGTCAAAATAGAATAGTCATTTAGATTCAAAAACGATAATCCGTCCGGCTCAAACTCATAACAGTTTAAAAAGCCGTCGTGATCGTCACTTACCGACCATTCTCTTGCCAGATCCGCAAATTCAGTACAATAAAACCCCTGTCCATAGTCGTTATGGATTCTTCCGCCATTGTAGAATGGTTTCTCTATTTTTTTTTCAGATCCATGGTATAATAACATGCCGGCACCTTCTATACATCTTTAGATGTATATATAATACATCCGTAGATATACTAAGTCAACAGCTACCTATAATCCTTCTTTTTAAAACCTCTTGAATTTTTCTTTGTTCTGATATAAGTTAGAGATAGCTAACCAATATTAAAGGAGGTAATGATCATGAAGTGGCACAAATTTTTTGCGTGGGCAACTGTTGCTTGTTTTATTTTAACAATGTGTACAGGATACAAAAAGAAATAAGAGGGTAGCAAATGTCAAGAAAAGCATCTAATTTTCAAAAGGTAGTTATGTCCTGGGGATACCGGGGAAAGGAAATCTTCAAGCCTCTGAATACAGGGTGGATAGATGATAACGTGGCCTGTGTCAGAGAGTGGATAGCGAATATATTCTTTTACACAAAGAACGGTACGACTATTATGATCGATGCCGGGTATAACTATGAAAGACTGAAGGAGAAAATGGGATGGTTGGATATAGAGCCATCGTCTATTCAGCATATCCTTATCACTCATCAGGATACGGATCATGTGGGAGCTGTGGAACGCGATAGTGACGGTTTGTTCAGGGACGCGAAGCTCTACCTAAGTGAAATTGAAAACCGCTATATGACCGGAGAGAAGAGAAGAAAGGTTATTTTCGGAATGTACAAGCTTCCCATGGTTAAGAGCGATAATGAAAGGCAGCTCCTGCAGGACGGTGACGTATTTTATATCAACGATATCAAGGTGGAGGCTATCCTTATTCCCGGACACACCTGGGGTCATATGGTCTATCTGATAGACGATGCTTATTTATTTACCGGGGATACCATATGGTTCGGGGCTGACGGAGGATACAGCTTTATTAATTCTCTCGCAGAAGACAACAATCTGTCGAAAAAGTCTCTCGTAAAGCTTGAAAGACTCCTTCGTGAAAGAGGACTTTCGCCCAAAGTAATTACGGGACATACAGGCTGGTCTGATGATCTGGACTTTGTATTTGCCCATAAAGACCAGGTATGCAACAGTATGAAAAAGCAGAAGCCTCACGATCCCAATGCACCTTTTGACGGTTATGATGAACGGGAAGATACGGAAGAGCAGGCACGAAGTCAGCGGTTGGTAAAAGCTGAGCCGGTATCAGACCGTATACAGGATGCCTATCATGCGTCTAAAAACATATATGATGATGTTTTGACACAGGGTAGTATCTTTAGTAAGACGTACATTAGATTCTTCTGGAGCGGGACTGATGATAATGAGATAGCACAGAAGATACTGTCATATATTCCGGATGATTTCAGTGGACGGCTTTTAGATGTACCGGTAGGGACAGCGGTATTTACCGAGAAGAAGTGGAGGGCTCTTTCCGGCGCTAAGATTACATGTCTCGATTACAGTGAAGATATGCTTGAGAAAGCAAAAGCCCGCCTTGGGGATTGCACGCATATTTCCTTTATTCAGGGAGATGTTGGGGCTCTGCCTATGGAAAAGGAAAGCTGTGATGTAGTAATAAGTATGAACGGTTTTCACGCATTTCCACATAAGAAAAAGGCCTTTCTGGAAACCAGACGAGTCCTTAAAACCGGAGGCAGTTTTATCGCCTGCTTCTACATCAAGGGAAAATCCAAACGGACAGATTGGCTGGTTAACAAGGTCCTTTCGAAAAAGGGTTGGTTTACCCCGCCATTTCCCACGGAGGAACAGCTTCTTAAGATACTTCATAAATTGTATTCCGATGTGGAGTATCATGTAGATGGTTCCATGGTGTATTTTAAATGCGTAAAATAGAGGAAAGGTGGGGATATCCCCACCTTTCCAAGTTGTTATGAGTTATTAGAGAGAAACGTGTATGTTATGCGATTGCCTCGCCGAGGCTCTTACAGTTAGCCAGGTCTGCATCTTCGGGAGTGTTGTTGGCGATGACGCCTTCTTTGATCAGATTTGCCCCGGCTTTTTTACACCTGTCTTCCCAGGTTCTCATCCACTGGCCATCTCCCCAGTCGTATGAACCGAACAGGGCAATTTCCTTTCCTGACAGGGCACCTTCAACAGAAGAGAACATGGGCTCGAATATTTCTTCTTCCAGCTCTTCATCTCCCATAGCAGGGCATCCGAAAGCCAGTCTGTCAAAATCTCCGACTTTATCTGCGGAGAAACCTTCGGCAGAAAACATGGTTACATCAGCTCCCTTATTCTTTGCACCTTCTTCAACAGCTTTTGCCATTTCTTCTGTGTTTCCGGTGCCGCTCCAATACACTACTGCTACTTTACTCATTGTATTACCATCCTTTCTGAGAGTTGTGTTTTATGATAATCCCGCACAAGCTGCATCCTTTGACGGAACCACAAGCTGTGCCAGGGATTTTCCTGATTTATAGAGGTTTCTGTAGTTTTCGGTACATTTTTTGTATAAGGAAAATGTTTTCTCTGCCTCTTTTTCATTGGAATAAGCTTTCCAACATCCACGGCATTTAACTCCTTCCCAGGGGCTTTCCATAAAGCATTTGACGTCTGAGGGAGGATATCCTAGAAATAAGCCAATTTCATGGGGAAATACATCGTCCGTCATAAAATGCTTAATAAGCTGTTTTAAACAGCATTCCGGCCCCTCGCAGATGTATCCTTTTTCTTTCAGGATTTCCAGGGCCTTCGGGTCCTTAAGATCTCGTGCCAGGTAATCCGGTCGGTAAACATATACCAGGACGGAATTCGAACGTTTTCTTACCAGGACAGCCCGAAGTCCCTTTTCTCGGATAATACCGTTGAGTTTTCGAAGCTCTTCTTTGATATCCGACCCCTTTTTAATCTTTACAGGAAACAGACTTCCGGTTTTAATCCCGGCAAGAGTGGGGGAACAGTGCTCAATCAAATATTGTTCTGACATGAATTCTTCTCCTCAAAGAATATTGGTTAGCTATGGCTAACTAGTCCCCAAAAACTATGGCCGCACCCGCATTGCGACCATAGTTAGCCATCGCTAACCTAATAATAGAATACCATATTATGAAACAATGTCAATGAAAAAATACTGACTATGTAGAAAATGCTTGAATGGAATAAATGTGGTATAATGAACTTTGTTGAGAGAGTTTTTGCTTGAGTAAAGCAACGGAGGAAGTAAGAATTATGAATTACGGGGATATTATTCACAGTGTTTATTCGGAGCCTGCAGCCATCATTTCCTTTAAAGACGGGCATTTAAAATTGATGGATATTAATGATAAGTTTATTCCTGAAATGTGGATGAACATTTCAAGAGATGAATTCTTAAGCGCTGCTGTCGGAGACGGGTTTAATGATGATAATCTTAAAGCCATTATAAGCGCCGCTGAAAGATGTATAAAAACCGGAAAAGAGCAGCAGGTTGAGACATGGCGCCATTTAATCTCTGCATGCTGTGGACTTGAATGGGTTTGTATAAGGAGCAGGCTAATCCTTGTAGAGAAGAAGCCGGATATGGCGGTTCTCTACGAAGGTATAAGAAATATTACCGATGAGATTAATGCCAAAAAGAATCTCGAAGACACGGATTACAGATACAAAAGTACTCTGGAACAGAACAATATATATAACTGGGAATACAATATAGCAACTAAGGAGATGCGTCCCTGTTACCGTTGTATGAGGGACTTAGGTCTTCCCGCCCTTGTTGAAAACTATCCGGAACCGGCTATAGAAGCCGGAATCTTTCCGCCGGATTATGCGGACATGTACCGTGATATTATGAGGCGGGTTGAAGCGGGGGAAACAGGTATAGAAGCCGATATTCCCCTTACCGTAGGGCGTGTTCCCTTCCGCATAAAATATACCATAGAAACTGATGAAAATGGAAAGCCGGTTAAAGCCTTCGGTTCTGCGACCCTTATATCAGATACTGAGCAGGGCCGTCAGAAGCTGGACAGGGAGATTATTGAGAATCTGGCAGAAGGATTTCAGAGTATTTACATGGTATCCCTTGAGGACGATACGATAAAGGTCATTAAGGAAAGCGGTTTCTTTTCCGTGAGTCGGGATATGACAGCCGAAGAGCTCTTAAAGTATATTGTTTCAAAGATTAAAGTTGATGATATTCCGGAAGATCAGAAAAAGGAGATGTCACGGCCGGGATTTGTCCAAAAGATACTTTTTAAGGACAGCGTTCACAGAGAGCTGGTATATAAGGATGAAGAGAAGAACTGCTGGGTCAGGGTTCATTATCATGTAATAGAGAGAAAAGAAGATGAAGTTACACGCCTGTTGATATCTATCTCTGTTATGGATGACTTTACCGCTCAGAAGCTGGATGCGGACCGGCTCATTACAGCCCAGAAACAGGAGCTTGAGAATAGGCAGAAGATGCTTATAGAGGCCGTTGATGAGGCGAATAAGGCTAATGCAATGAAGACTCAGTTTTTCTCCAATATGTCTCATGATATCCGTACTCCCATGAATGCTATCACGGGATTTTCCCGTCTTGCTTTGGAAGAGATGGATAATAAGGAGAATCTGAAGGACTACCTTAAAAAGATTTCTTCAGCCGGAGACCATCTCATGAATCTCATAAATGATATCCTGGATATGAGCAGGATTGAGAGCGGGAAAATGGAACTTACACCATCTCCGGTAAAGTTAAAAGATCTGTTGAATGAAAATGCGGATATGATCCGGGGCAGGATGGAAGAGAAAGGCATCTCATTCAACGTGGACCTTGAAAAGATGGGGGACGACATAGTTGAATGCGATAAGCTGAAGTTCAACCAGGTTGTTTTAAATCTCCTTTCAAATGCCTATAAGTTCACCCCGGAAGGAAAAAGTGTGTCCCTTAAGGGCGAGCTGGTGAAGAAGGATGACCTGATAACTTATGACATCCGTATAAAAGATACTGGAATCGGGATGTCAGAAGAATTCTCAAAGAAGATCTGGGAGCCCTATTCAAGAGAAGATGCACGGACTGCGGGCAGTATACAGGGAACCGGTCTTGGAATGGCCATTGTAAGAAGTATCATTAATCTTATGCACGGGGCCATCAACCTTCATACAGAGATTGATAATGGAAGCGAGTTTGTAATTGAGTTGTCTTTACCCCGGGCGGCGGAAGAATCTGAAAGAACCGCAGATACAAAGAATGAAAGCTTTATCAGAGATTACTCGGGAACCAGAGTCTTAGTGGTTGATGATGCTCCCATAAACCGCAAGCTTGCGGAGAGGGTATTAAAAAAATACGGATTTACGGTGGACCTTGCCGACAGTGGATTTAAGGCCATAGATATTGTCAAAGATTCCAAGCCTGGAGATATAGATCTTATCCTTATGGATGTAAAAATGCCGGTTATGGACGGGCTTGAAGCCACCAGAAAGATAAGAGCCCTTGATGATCCGGGGCTTTCGGGAATACCCATCATTGCCCTGACAGCCAATGCCTTCGCATCAGATGTTAAGGAAACCCAGAGCGCCGGAATGAATGGCCATGTCCCTAAGCCCTTTAAACCGGAGGACTTACTGCAAGCCATAAATAATAACTTAAAGAAATAGCAGATTAAAAAAAGAGGAGAGGCGGAATAATCCGCCTCCCTTCTCTTTATGAGATGTAATTAAAGATAGGTTACTGTTTCGCTTAAGTCTTTTCTGCTGCTGTGGGTTGAGAGAGGACCTGCTCCCTCTGCTGCGTATCCAAGATCAAGCAGCATCAGTATTTCTTCATTCTCCGGAAGTCCAAGCTCATCATGAGCCTTATCGGGATCGAAGAAATTAAGCCAGCAGCTATCAACACCTTCGTTTGCTGCTGCAAGCATCAGATGTGTTGCAACGATGGAGGCATCTTCAACACCTGAATCCCTTTTCTCTCCGGGATAGGTAAATACATTGTTTTTATCAAAGGCCACCACAAGAACGGTGGGTGCGCCGTACCTGCAGGGTGTCACTGCGTCAATTTTGGCAAGACAGGCTTCAGACTGAACTACATAGATATGCTGTTCCTGAAGGTTCTTTGCTGTAGGTGCCAGCCTTCCGGCGTCTAAGATAGCATCAAGCTTATCCTTCTCCACCTGCTTCTCCGAATATTTCTTACATGAATAACGGTCTCTTATTACATTTTTAAACTCCATATTAATCTCCTTTCATATACCTTTTGCTAAATTATATTTCATCAAATATAAAATGTCAAGAGGTTTTTTTTAGTTTTTTTGATTGTAGAATTTAATGTCTTTTATTATAATAATCGGGGTGGTGGTCACTTAAACCCTTGATTTTACTGAGATGCAACCGGCGGTTGACAAATTGAAAAGCCCTCTTTATAGCGTGCAACCATCATTTTTTTTAGGATGAGGTCATCAAAGACATGGAGCGATAAAGTTCCGGAAAGGACAAAAAAATGATATTAGCAGACAAAATTATTAATGAAAGAAAAAAGAACGGATGGTCCCAGGAAGAACTTGCAGAGATGCTGGAGGTATCCAGACAGTCTGTATCAAAATGGGAAGGAGCCCAGAGCGTTCCCGATCTTGCCCGAATAATAAAGATGGCAGAGATATTTAATGTAAGCACCGATTACTTATTAAAGGATGAGATGGAACCGGAGAACACTCCGCTGTCCTATCCTGCAGTTAGTGAAGAACCTTCTATAGATATAAAGGAAAGACGTAGAGTAACATTAGAAGAAGCATCGGAGTATCTCTCTATAAGAGCAGACGTTCTGCCAAAGGTAGGCCTGGGAGTATTCCTTTGTATAACATGCCCTGTAATGCTTATATTCCTTGCTGGTGCCAGCTCATCAGGTAAATGGGGTCTTACCTCGCCGATAGCAGCCGGCCTGGGATTATTCTTCCTCTTTGCCCAGATAGGCATAGCAGTAGCCCTTTTTATAAGAAGCGGATTAAAGCAGGATAAGTACGAGTTTCTTGAAAAGGAAACATTTGAGACAGCTTATGGAGTAGACGGTATGGTTAAGGAAAAGATGTCCGCATACGAGCAGAAAAACTCCATGGGACTTGTTATCGGGGTCTTGCTTTGCATATTCAGTGCTGTACCCCTGGTGGTATGCTCAGCCCTCGGGGCAAAAGGCTTTGCCGTTGTATGTCTGGTATGTCTTCTTCTGATCATGGTTGGTACAGGAGTATATTCATTTATCGCTATCTGCGGGATGTATTCATCATATAAGATACTTTTGCAGGATGGAGACTATACCCCTGAGAAGAAAGCCGTCAGCAATAAGATCGGACCTATAGCAGGGGTTTATTGGATGGTTATCGTGGCTGCCTACCTGGCTGCAAGCTTTATTACAGGAAGCTGGAAAATGACCTGGATAATATGGCCTGTGGCGGGAGTACTCTACGCTGCACTTCATACTATACTGTCCCTGCGGGCAAGATAAAAAATATGAGAGCCAAGGGATCCCTTGGCTCTTACTTTTACTTCTATTCTTTAATCTTTATCCTTCCTTGTCCGTAAGGATCTGCGTATTCTTCCGATACAGTACCTTTAAGGTTCTTGGTAATATAATCAATAAGCAGCTGATTATCAAGCATAAGCTGGTCTTTTAATACCTCAGCCCCGTTAAATGCCGTAAGGCCGTCTCCGTTCTTTTTCAGAACATAATCAATACCGGCAACGCTGTACTTCTTATTGGGATCTATTGGAGTGTCCCCTATCTTAACATTTGATACTCGTCTCTTTCCGGTAACGCCGGTAAACATATTATTGGCGTCAGCAGTACATGTGCTGGGAATAGAGGAATCTATCTCATATGTAAGTCCGGAAACATGGATAAGTCCTCCGTTTTCGTTGGGAATATCCTTGGCACCCCATTCC
>JAEEGL012066638.1_pt1 | contig 12056 bp, 10 predicted proteins | sample 9134231 | NCBI WGS metagenome assembly JAEEGL01 (sample SAMN16246548, study PRJNA631951) | gut metagenome | biome: gut microbiome; feature: rumen; material: fiber-attached | host: Bos | place: Iran: Karaj | collected 2018-10
GTGGGTGCAGGGCGCGGATGCCGGCGGCAACATCTACCTGGCCCGCATCGATTACGACGCGGTGCTGGAGGGCGGAACGGCCTCCGTAAGTTTCCTGTGCGCTGAAATCCCGGGGGACAAGCACTTCGTGGAAGAAGCCTTAATGCTTCCCGGCAACCGCTTCGTGATGGTCGGAGGCGTGGAAGTGACCAACGCGGAAGGCCGGCCGCAAGTGACCAATTTCAGCACGACTTCCCTGGCGTACATACTCCATACGGAGGCGCCGGAGGCGGCTTCCGTCCCCTGGACGACCGCCGCTGCGGTGGCCCTCGCCGTGCTTCTGGCGCTCATCCTTCTGGCTGTGCTCCTGCGCCGCCGGAAAGAAAATGAGGGCGGCGGAACGCCCGCTCCGGAGGAACCCGCCTACAGGGGCGACCTCATGTCCCGCATCATCTCGCTGATGGAAGAAAAGGAACTTTTCCGCCGCAGCGACCTCAAGCTCGCCGACATCGCCGCCGAACTCGGCACCAACGTTACCTACATTTCGGCCTGCATCAACGGCCAGGCCGGGGTTTCGTTCAACGAATTCGTGACCCGCTACAGAGTGAAATATGCCCAGGCGCTGATGAAACAGCACCCGGGCATGAAAGTGTCCCAGATAAGCGAGGAGGCCGGATTCTCGGGCGAGCGCTCGTTCTTCCGTAATTTCAAGAAGGTCACGGGCGTAACTCCCCGTCAGTGGGTGGAATCGTCGAAAGACTAGAAATCGGCAGCGATACCGACAGTCCAATAGCTGTAGTTCAAGCTGCCGGCCGCGAGGGGCCTGGAAGACTTCGGGTAGAACTTCGCGAACACGTCGACGCCGTCGACACCGACGAAACCCATAAAATTGTAGGTGAAGGTGTTGAGGCCGATCTTCGTAGTGGAGACGGAAGTGTTGGTGTCGCCCCTGTCGTATGAGTGGCGGACGCTTCCGGCGAGGTTGAAGTTGAGCTCAGCGCCGCCGCCGATATCGAACTTGTCGAAGCTGACCTTGGCCATCACGGGAAGCGCGAGGGAGAAGTAACTGAAGCGGCCGGAGAACTTCTCGACCCCTATAAGTGAAACGACATCAGGCACTTTCATGGCCTGGACGGTCTTGTCGTCGGCGCGGAAGAAATAATCTTTCTTGGAGCCGAAATCGTCCCACTTGCAGTCCACGCCGAGCTTGAGGGTGAGCCCCTGGACCGGACGGACCTTGAGCGCGAGCACGTTGATGAAGTACTCTCCGCAATATGCAGGAGTGAAAGCGTCGGTGGTCACGATATTATAGCCCCAGCCCACGTGGTCTGCGATATTGAAGGCGAAGATGCCGTTGGTGTAGATGTCCCTGGAGTCTCCTTCCTGCGCGAATGCCGGAGCGGCCAGCGCGAGGGAAAGGATGAACAATGCAATTCTCTTCATAATAGTTGATGAATGTTTTGATTTTTCAGGTCGCAAAGTTATCAAAATAATTTATCTTTACACGATATGAAACGATTACTCCTCATAGCAACAGCCATCCTGCTTCTCGCCGGATGCAACAGATACGACGATTCCGCCATCAAGGCCGAGCTGGAAAACCTCAAGGGGCGCGTGGCTTACCTCGAGGGCCTCTGCGACCGGATGAACACCAACCTGACCACCTTCGGGACCATCCTGGACGGCATCCAGAAAGGGAAGATGGTGACCGGGATGACCCCGATCAAACAGGGGGACGCCGTAATCGGCTATACCCTCAGTTTCTCGGACGACAGTTCCATCACCCTGTACAACGGCAAGGACGGCGGGACGCCCGTGATAGGCGTGGCGGAGGCTGACGGCCGCTACTGGTGGACCGTGGACGGAAGCTGGCTCCTGGATGCCGCCGGAAACAGGATTCCGGCATCGGGCACGGACGGGGAAGCCGGGATCACCCCCCAGCTCAGGATAGAGGACGGATGGTGGTTCGTATCCACCGACAAGGGCGCCAGCTGGACCAGGCTCGGAAAGGCCACCGGAGAGGACGGGGACTCGTTCTTCACCTCCGTGACCCAGGACGATGGCGGCGTGTATCTCGTCCTCGCGGACGGCACGACCATCACCATCCCCAAGGACAGGCCGCTCCAGCTCATTTTCGACGGCACCAGCCTCCTTGCCCCCGACGGAGCCGGCACCATTCCCTTCAGGATCACCGGTGCATATGACGACCTGCAGCTCCTCGCCTTCAGCAGCGACTCCCTCAAGGTCGGCATCTCCGTGAACGGGGTAGAAAAAGCCACCCCGGCGGACACCCTGCAGGCCGCCCTGGACATCCAAATCCTCGGAGGCGCATTCGGCGGCGGAATAATGGTGGCCGCCACCAGCAAGGACAAGAGCGCCGTCAGGATCATCGACATCGAGCGCCGCCTGGTCCTCCTGGACAAGGAATACTTCGAGATAGGCCGCGACGGCGGAGTCATCCCCTTCACGCTCTTCCGGAACATGCCCGTGGAGATCGGCACCGACGCGGACTGGATGAGGGTGGATCCCGTGACCAGGGTAATCGAAGAAAACTTTGCCGTCACCGTGGAGGAGAACGCCAGCGGGGAGGACCGCACGGGCATCATATTGATAAAGAGCGGCGCGGACGGGCCGCAGGCGACCCTCACCGTGAAGCAGTGGGGGAAGGACGTGCTGGAGGTCGGCTCCGTGTCCAACCGGCTGGATTTCGTTGCCGGAAGCACCGCTACCGTGGAAATGACCTGCTCCGGCAGCTGGACGGTGGAAGTCGAGGACACCACCAACTTCGCCGTATCCCCGGCTTCGGGCGGGAGCGGAAACCATACCCTGACCTTCACCGCCCGCACGCCGAACGAGGGCAGCAGCACCCGCAGGGGCATTTTCAACATCCGCTCCGGCAGCCTCTCCAAGAGGGTGGTCGTCTGGCAGTATGCCGCATTCAACATCACCGGAAAGAACGTCAGCGTGGCCGCCTCGGGCGGGACCGTCCGGGTCAATTGCACCTTCAACAGGCCAACTCCCGATGACGTGGGATGCGAGGAAGCCGAAGGATTCGATATCCTTTACGACAACGTGAAACCGTCGGTCTTCGGCGGCAGCAGCAGCTTCAAACCAGGAAAGCCTACCGTGACCTGCACCGGCACCGGAACGCAGTGCAACCTGTCTGTAGATTACATCGTGCCGGTCAACTACACCGGCAAGGAACGCTCGGGAAACATGCGTTTCGTCTGCACCGCGGACGGACAGACCATCTGCTCCGAATGGTTCACCCTGACGCAGTCGTCCGGAGGCTATTCCTCCGACTATTCGCAGGACGGGGCCGTAACCCGGATGCAGACCCACAGCAAGGGGGCGGGAGTGCCTTTCGTCCTGATGGGCGACGGCTTCAGGGACACCGACATAGCCTCGGGAAAATACGACCAGGCCCTCTCCGATGCACTCAGATACTGCTTCGACATCCCGCCGTACAACGGCCTGAAAGAATACTTCGACGTCTACAAGATCACCGCCGTATCGCCGAGCGCGAACTTCGACGGGTCCACCACCCGCTTCGACTGCGAGTTCGGGGACGGAACCCTGATTTCCGGAGATGACGACCTCGCGAAGAGATACGCCAGCCGCGCCACCCCTTCATATGCGGCCAACAATACGGTGATATTCATCGTGCTTAACTCCGACCGCTACGCCGGGACGGCCTACCTCTATACCACCGGCGCCAGCCAGGACATCCCGGAAGGCCTTTCCATAGCCTATATCCCGATGACCAACCCGTCCAACAATGCCTTCAATGCCGGATTCCGCGAAGTCCTGCACCACGAGGCGCTCGGGCACGGCTTCGGCAAGCTGGCGGACGAGTACTACAGCACCAAGGCCCTGGATGCCAGCGGCAGGAACAAACTCACCACCTGGCAGGGCTACGGCTTCTACAAGAACGTGTCGATGTATCCCTCTCCGGCACAGACCACCTGGGCCGCGTTTGCGGCCGACGAAAGATATGCTTCGGAACACATAAGCTGCTACGAAGGCGGATTCTCCTATTCCTCCGGAGTCTACCGGCCGACGCAGATCAGCATAATGTATCACAACACGGGCGGCTTCAACGCCCCGTCCAGGGAGGCCATCTACAAAAGGGTGATGTACCTCGCGAACGGCCGTTCGTGGACGTATGACTACGAAACCTTCGTGGAATTCGACCAGGCCTGCGCCGCTATGGCACCGTCCGCCGAACCCGCTCCTGCAAGGCACACGGTCTTCCCGGAAGCGGACTTCATCCCCCTCGCGGAGCCGAGGATAATTGTCGTCGACCCCGCGGAAGGACGGTAGCCGCTACTTGTTCCTGAGGATAACTTCCCCGTTCTCGCAATCGACCTCGATCGCGGAATCCTTGTGCACCTTGCCCTCGAGGATTTCGCGGGCGAGCTGGTTCACCAACTCCCTCTGGATCAGCCTCTTGACGGGGCGTGCGCCATATTCGGGGTCGTAGCCGTCCTGCACCATCAGGTCCTCGAAGGCCCGGGTGAAGCTGAGGCTGACGTTCTCGTCGGCGAGTTTGGCCTGCAGGATGTGCATCTGGATGCGCACGATCTCGCGGATGTCGTCGCGGGTGAGCTGGTCGAAGCGCACGATCTCGTCAATACGGTTGAGGAATTCCGGCCTCATCCTGAGGCGGAGCTCCTCCTCCTTGAGGTTGGAGGTCATTATGAGGATGGTGTTCTTGAAGTCCACCGTGCGGCCCTTGTTGTCGGTCAGACGGCCGTCGTCAAGCACCTGCAGGAGGATGTTGAACACGTCGGGATGGGCTTTCTCAATCTCGTCCAGCAGCACCACGGAGTACGGCTTGCGGCGCACGGCCTCGGTAAGCTGGCCACCCTCGTCGTATCCCACGTATCCCGGAGGCGCGCCGATGAGGCGGGAGACGGTGTGGCTTTCCTGATACTCGCTCATGTCGATACGGGTCATCATCGTCTCGTCGTTGAACAGGAACTCTGCCAGCGCCTTGGCAAGTTCGGTCTTGCCCACGCCGGTGCTGCCCAGGAAGAGGAACGATCCTATGGGACGGTGCTCGTTGCTGAGACCGGCCCTGCTGCGCCGCACTGCGTCGGACACCGCCGCGATGGCCTTGTCCTGTCCCACGACGCGCTTGTGGAGTTCGGACTCCATGCGCAGCAGCTTCTCCTTCTCGCTTTCGAGCATGCGCGCCACCGGGATGCCGGTCCAGCGGGCGACGACCTCGGCAATGTCTTCCGGGGTGACGGCCTCGGTGATGATCGGGTCCTTGATGGCGTCCTGCTTTGCATTCAGTTCGTCGAGCCGCTTCTGCGCCTCGGCCATCTTGCCGTAGCGTATCTCCGCCACCTTGCCGTAGTCGCCGGCACGCTCGGCCACCGCCGCTTCCTGCTTGTAGTCCTCTATCTGCTGGCGCAGGTTGTTCAGTTCGGTCACGATGCCCTTCTCCGAATTCCAGCGCTCCATCAGGGCGTCCAGCTGCTTGCGGGCGCTCTTCAGTTCCTCGTCTATCTTCTCGCTCTTCAGGGTGGTTCCCTCGCGCTTGATAGCCTCCTTCTCTATCTGGAGCTGGCGTATGCGCGCGTTGAGGTCGTCGATGGGCTCGGGCACGCTGTTCATCTCCAGACGGAGCTTGGAAGCCGCCTCGTCCACCAGGTCTATGGCCTTGTCCGGCAGGAACCTGTTGGAAATGTAGCGGTGGCTGAGGTTCACCGCGGCTATGAGGGCGTCGTCCTCGATGGAAACGCGGTGGTGGTTCTCGTATTTCTCCTTCAGTCCGCGGAGGATCGCTATGCTCTCGGCAGTGCTCGGCTCGTCCACCATAACCTTCTGGAAACGGCGTTCGAGAGCCTTGTCCTGCTCGAAGTATTTCTGGTATTCGTCGAGGGTCGTGCTGCCTATCGTGCGCAGTTCGCCCCTCGCGAGCGCCGGCTTGAGGATGTTGGATGCATCCATCGCACCCGTGGAGCGGCCTGCGCCCACGAGGGTGTGGATCTCATCTATGAAGAGGATGATCTCGCCGTCGGAGTCCACCACTTCCTTGACTACGCCCTTGAGCCTCTCCTCGAACTCGCCCTGGTACTTCGCACCGGCTATGAGCGCACCCATGTCCAGCGAGAAGACCTTGCGGTTCTTGAGGTTCTCAGGCACCTGTCCGTTCACTATCTTGATGGCGATGCCTTCGCTGATGGCCGTCTTGCCAACGCCCGGCTCGCCTACCAATATAGGATTGTTCTTGGTCCTGCGGGAAAGGATCTGCAGGACCCTTCTGATCTCGTCGTCCCGGCCTATGACCGGATCGAGTTTCCCTTTGGCGGCCGCCTCGTTGAGGTCGACCGCATATTTGCTCAAGAATTCGTATTTGTCGTTTGCCATAATAAAAAATCCGCCGGCCCGGTTTGCGGGCCGACGGACTATCGGTCAAATTATGTTCCACTGACAAACTGTCAGCGGCGAGGTGCTACTCAGCGTTCTCTGCGGGAGCTGCCTCGGGGCTGGCCATATCCACCGGAGAGGAAGGGAAAGCCATGGGCTGGTCCTCCACGTTCTCGATCTGGTCGGTGATGTCCACGCCGCTCGCGTTGCGGTTGACGGTGAAGGAGGAAATCACTGAAACCACGAGGATGAATGCCACGAGGCCCCAGGTGATCTTCTCAAGGATATCGGCGGTCTGGCGCACGCCGAAGGTCTGGTTGCCTGCGACAAAGTTGCTGGCCAAGCCCTCTCCCTTTCCGTTCTGCAGAAGCACCACGAGGATGAGCAGAAGGGACGCCAGGATGATGAGGACGATGAGAATTGTGAATACTACGTTCATATCAGTTTCTGTTTATTTCGTCAATAAGGGCTGCAAAGTAAGCACTTTTTTCTGGATATCGCAAACTTAATTTTGAATAAATCTTCTTTGCCTCAGCCAGATAGCCCTGCTCGAGGTAGATCTGGGCGAGGGTCTCGGTGCAGAATTCGTCGCTCGATTCCCCCTCCGGCTCCACGTAGCCTTCGGAGCGGGCCTTGGTGGCGAAACTGGAGAAGATGTTGTCGTCGGACTTCCTGACGCCGGTGTACTGCGCCTGCGAGAAGTAGTCGCCGCCGGCCACGAAGATGCGCCTTTCCTCCTGCGCCGGAGCCTTCGCCACGCCGCCGTCCTCGGTGCGCCTGGGCACGTTGGCGTCGTGCGCAAGGGCCTTCAGGGTGCCGTGGACCATGTCGTACAGAATCCTGCGGCTGCCCACGTAGAGGGCGGTGCTCTGGAGCATCTCCGAGCTCAGCGCGCCCATCTGCCGCATGCGGTTGCACAGCTCCACGCGGGCGCCGCCGTACCAGGGGTAGATGTTCACCACGCCGGACAGCTCCTCCAGGGTGAGGCTGCGTATGTCTATGCTGTTGCTTACCATTGGGCGACCGTGGCGTTGAAGATGTCTTCCACTATCTTGTCTATGATCTCGACGCACAGGCTGGACTCCACCGCATCGAGGGAGTTGCTGGAGTCGTAGACCGCATAGGCGGAGAATGTCTTGTCGTTGAAATCCTCTTCAGGATGCTTCTTGTCCGCGAAACTCACCTTCACGGTCACGGTGAGCTGGTTCTGCGCGGCCACTTCGTCGGCGGTCACGGCGGTTGCCCTGACGTCGTATCCCACGATGGAACCGGTGATCTCCATGTCGCCGTCCATGTCCACCTGCTCGAGCCTCGTCATCTTGCGGAACTGCGTCTTGATGGCCTCGGTGAGGTCGTTGGACAGGGACGGGTTGATCTTCGGAGCCTTGTTCTCGAAGAAGTTGATGGTGATGGTGTTGACGTCCGGCTGGATGCTGGTGCCGGAGAAAGAATAGATGCCGCAGCTGCAGAGCGCGAGCAGCACGATGGTCAGTGCAAGTATCCTTTTCATCTGGACGAGCGTTGTTTGGCGAGGAAACGGTAGATGGTGCGTTCGGAGATCCCGAGCTCTTCGGCGGCCGGCTTGACCTTGCCGCCGTGGCGGGCGAGGGCCTGCTCGATGAGTTCGTTGCCGGCTTCCTTGAGGTTGAGCGGGGGCTGCTGGGAAGGTGCGGTCACGAGGCGCTCCGGATGGGCGGACACGGTGGCGAACTGCTCCTCCGGTTCCTCCTCATACCTTTCGTGCGCATCCGCGTGCGCCGGGGCGATGGCGTTCGCCGCAGGGACGGCCCCGCTTTCTATCATGCCCTTGAGCCGGTCCACTTCCTGCTTGAGGTCGAGGATGGCCTTGATTATCATCTGCTTGTCGGAATCGCTCATCCCGGAGCCTGAGCCCTGCGCGCCCACTGCGGCCGGCAGCACTTCGCCCTTCTCCTGCGGGATGTACTTCATGATGGTCGCGGCGCCTATCTCCACCCTCTCCGAACCCGGGGAGACGGGGCGCGACTCGACTCCGGTGACGGCCTCGGCCACGTTCCTGAGCTGGCGCACGTTGCCCGGCCAGCGGTAGGAGGTGAGCAGGCCGATGGCGTCGTGGCTGAGCGCGAGCTTGCAGAGGTTGAACTTCTCGGCGAAGTCGGAGGAGAACTTCCTGAACAGCAGGTAGATGTCGTCGCGGTTGCGTTCGCGCAGCGCCGGGATGGAGATCTGTATGCCGGTGAGGCGGTAATAGAGGTCCTCGCGGAACTTGCCGGTGGCCACGGCGTAGGAAAGGTTGACGTTGGTGGCCGCTATCACGCGGACGTCGGTCTTTTCGACCTTGGACGAGCCTACCTTTATATATTCCCCGCTCTGGAGCACGCGCAGGAGCATTGCCTGCGTCTCGCGCGGGAGTTCGCCTATCTCGTCGAGGAAGAGGGTTCCCCCGTTCGCTTCCTCGAAGTAGCCCTTGCGCTCGCCCACGGCCCCGGTGAAGGCTCCCTTCTCGTGGCCGAAGAGCTCGGCGTTGATGGTGCCCTCCGGGATGGCCCCGCAGTTCACAGCGAGGTACTTGCCGGTGCGGCGGCGGCTGTTCTGGTGGATTATCTGCGGAATGACCTCCTTGCCCACGCCGCTCTCGCCGGTGATCAGCACCGTGAGATCGGTGGGCGCGACGGCCACCGCGGTCTCCAGGGCACGGCCGAGGGCATCGTCATTGCCGACGATGTCGTACTTGTTCTTGAGTTTCTGCAGTTCCTGGGTATCCATAGTTATTATCTGCGCAAAGTTACGGAATTATTTTTATCTTTGTCGGATAGAAGATAAAACAACATCCATAAAAATTATGAAAAGAATTCTCGCATTCGCAGCACTCACAGTGCTCGTACTCTCAGCATCCTCCTGTGCAAAGTCAAGGGCTGAGAAGATGGCTCTCGCCGAAAACGTGAAAGTCACCTGCAACCCCGAGGTGCTCCAGCTCGTGGGGGACAACATCCCCGCCGAGATTACCGTCACCTATCCTGAGGATTATTTCTATCCTAACGCTATTGTATCCGTCACTCCCGTCCTCGTGTACGAAGGCGGTTCCCAGGTCGGCCCGACCTTCACCTATCAGGGCGAGAACGTCAAGGACAACTACACCGTCATTTCCCACGACAACGGCGGCAAGGTAAGCCAGAAGGTAAACTTCAAGTATGACAAGGGCGTGGAGAAGAGCTATCTCGAGCTCCGCGGCAAGTGCACCTACGGCAAGACCACCATCGAGATCGCTCCTTTCAAGGTAGCTGAAGGCGTGAACACCACCGCTCAGCTCGTCGACCTCGGAGGCACCTTCGCAGTTGCAGAGGACGGCTACCAGTATGTGCTCCACAAGAGCACCGAGGGCGAGATCCACTATGACGTGAACTCCGCCGTCGTGAAGAAGAGCGAGCTCCGCAACCAGTCCATCAAGGAACTCCAGGCTGCACTCGAGGCCATCGAGAACGACGCCCGCACCAATGTCACCGGAACCCAGATTATCGCCTACGCTTCACCCGAGGGTGGACAGAAGCTCAACGCAGAGCTTTCCGACAAGCGCGCCGGCACCGCCGAGAAGGCTTGGAACAAGCTCAACGACAAGAAGGCCGACGACGTCCAGGTGAAGAGCATCGGTCAGGACTGGGAAGGCTTCCAGACCGCCGTCTCCGAGTCCAACATCAAGGACAAGGAACTCATCCTCCGCGTCCTCAACATGTACAGCGACCCTGCAGTCCGCGAGAGCGAGATCAGGAACATGTCCCAGGTCTACACCGAGCTTGCCGACAAGGTCTTCCCTGAGCTCCGCCGTGCACGCTTCGTGACCAACTACGACTACAAGAACTTCACCGACGAGGAGCTTGCAGAACTTGCCGACAAGGCAGTCAACACCCTCGACGAGACCGCTCTCCTCAAGGTCGCTGCCAACACCGAAGACACTCAGCGCAAGGCTGTCCTCTACAACATCGCCGAGCAGAAGTTCGGAAGCCAGAAGGCTCTCTACAACCTCGCAGCCACCTATCTCTCCAAGGGTGAGCCTTCAGTCGCAGAGCACTATCTCGACAAGCTTGCCGACCAGAAGGATGCCGCTACCCTGAACCTCAGGGGTGTTGCAGCCCTCCTCAAGAAGAACTTCGACGCCGCATCCGTCTACTTCACCCAGGCCGGAACCCCTGAGGCAAAGGCCAACCTCGGTGCCATCGACATCGCAAAGGGTGACTACGCAGCAGCCGTCAAGAAGCTCGCCGGCACCGGCTCCGTCAACGAGGCCCTCGCCAACATCCTCAACGGCGACCTCGGCGCCGCCTCCAAGGTGCTCACCGGCAAGGACGGTCTCACCGACTACCTCAAGGCCATCATCGCCGCACGCAAGGGTGACATCGCCAACGCCAAGGCCCTCATCAAGGCCGCAGGCGAGAAGGTCAGCGCCCTCGCTACCCGCGCAGCCACCGACATCGAGTTCGCCAACGTCCAGTAATCGGCAGGCAACCCGCATAAATATAAAGGTCGGCCTTCCCTGGCCGGCCTTTATTGTGCTCCGCCGGGACGCGTTTTTATGTGCGTAACCTGTTGATAACTTTGTTAATTCCGCAATTTTGACTATATTTGCAGCCCCCAATAATGGGGAAATTTATTTAATACATTTATTATCAACCATTTATGCCAACAATTCAACAATTGGTTCGCAAAGGACGCGAGGTCACTGAGGTAAAATCTCAGTCTCGTGCGTTGGATTCTTGCCCTCAGAAGCGCGGCGTTTGCCTCAGGGTGTACACCACTACCCCCAAGAAGCCTAACTCCGCTATGCGTAAGGTTGCACGTGTGCGCCTTAGCAATGCCAAAGAGGTCAATGCTTACATCCCCGGCGAAGGTCACAACCTCCAGGAGCACTCCATCGTGCTCGTACGTGGCGGTCGTGTAAAGGACCTTCCGGGTGTACGTTACCACATCCTGAGAGGAGCTTTGGATACCGCTGGCGTGGAAGGACGTACCCAGTCACGTTCCCTCTACGGTGCCAAGAGGCCGAAGTAATTGCCTGAAGGATGGTTTAATCACTTAATTTTTTCAAACAATGAGAAAAGCAAAGCCTAAGAAGAGGATTCTACTTCCTGATCCCAAATTTCACGACACATCGGTTACCCGTTTCGTGAACAACCTCATGTTGCAGGGAAAGAAGAGTATCGCGTATTCTATTTTTTACGATGCCATTGACTTGGTAGGCGAGAAGATGAAGGATTCTGACAAGGCTCCTCTCGATATTTGGAAGAAGGCACTCGAGAACGTGACCCCTCAGGTCGAGGTCAAGTCACGCCGTATCGGTGGTGCAAACTTCCAGGTCCCGACAGAGTTGCGTCCGGAGAAGAAGGTTTCTGTCTCCATGAAGAACCTCATCATTTTCGCACGCAAACGTTCCGGCCACTCCATGGCCGAGAAGCTCTGTGCTGAGATCATCGCAGCATACAACAACGAAGGTGGTGCATTCAAGCGCAAGGAAGACATGCACAGGATGGCCGAGGCCAACAAGGCCTTCGCTCACTTCCGTTTTTAATTAGTCACAAGTCAGATGGCTAAAAGAGATCTAACCAAAACGAGGAACATCGGCATCATGTCCCACATCGTTGCCGTCAAGACCACAACGTCTGAGCGTATCCTCTCCTACACCGGTAAGACCCACAAGATCGGAGAGGTGCACGAAGGGGCAGCCA
>JAEEGL012380989.1_pt1 | contig 12056 bp, 11 predicted proteins | sample 9134231 | NCBI WGS metagenome assembly JAEEGL01 (sample SAMN16246548, study PRJNA631951) | gut metagenome | biome: gut microbiome; feature: rumen; material: fiber-attached | host: Bos | place: Iran: Karaj | collected 2018-10
AGTGGTCCAGCTACCCCGAGGGCTTGTGGATTCTGCGGAACTTTCAGCCGCCTATGGCTTATAATGACCTGGCAATAAAAAAGCCAGCCTTCTGAAGAGCTGGGCAATTGACCGATGCCCGACGGAGTTCACTAGAACCACTGATTTCCGCCGGCAAAGTTATAATGCTTTTTCTTAACAACAAAAAAAAAACGTTAAGTAATTTTAAATTCACATTATTCTATGGAATAGTTCTCATTGTGGCAGATCTGTGGCATTTCTTGGATAAAAATCATTATTTGCGATGGCTGCTAGACAATTCTGAATCATTATCTTTTCTTTTTTATTAATGTTTCCCAATATTAGGATATTACCATGATATGGATTGTTCTTCAAAGGTTTCCTTTCAAAATCTAGATATTTATGGGTAATCATAGACTTTAGAGTCATTCTTACTAAATTCAATGGCAAACGTGCATATCCAAATTTGAACATTAGCTCTTCTGTCCCTTCCTTTTTTTGTTCAAGAAGTAAAGTGACGGCTTGTGGATCATCTTCCCAGTTTATAGATGCTTCGTGATATTCATCAATTCTATACTGAGTATAATCACTAAATTGAAATGCTCCAACAGCAATGTTTTGTTCTGCCGTAAAGCAATCTTTCATATTGAATCCTCGTAAGAAATACTCTGGTAATGGCTTACTAGCAATGTCTTCCGTTTCTGTATTATCGGACTTCTTGCATAACTTCTTCTGCCACCATTTTATAATTATCTTTTTTAAGTGGACCAGTTTTGCTGTCATAGATTTCTGTTTTTTCATCATATTTAGTTATGCAAAAGTAATCCTCATCACTTACACTGAAAAGAAATGATACTCTGAAATATTGGAAAATCCAATCCAATTCAATATCAGGTAATTCGTTCTTGTTTTGTACAAATTTGCTATATGCTCTATTAGGAACCTTTTCTTTAGCAAATACTCTTGTAAAAATGGCGACAAATTCAGAAGCCTTTTTATACGCCGAGCTATTTTCTTCTGTCAGGTATATCTCAGAGAAAATATTGTCATCCTCGTTTAATACAGGTACCTCATTGTTTTCTTCAGCCACGCCTATATCTGTTCTATAAGCGACTTCAACAGGAAAATATGACTGAAAATCATCGGATTGAACCGTATCATATCTATTATCTTTTATGTAGCTGACCATGGCTCTAATTCTTTTGGCTGCATTGCCTTGAGTAATACTTCGTTGTGAGATTCTTCAATAAATTTCTGTGATAAACTATGTAATTTATCAGAAAGACAAACAACTTCATCTGTTTTGAAGAATCCTGTATAATAATAGTCGCAGTCAAGCATCAAAGACAATTCCCCAGATGGTAGTTCTCTCACCAATTCATAATGACGGTTGGTGCAGCTATCATCACTATTTTTTAATTCAAAAAAAGTCTTATAGCTCACAATATCATCACGAACCGACAATGGTCCTAGTACGCTTGCATCGAGTAACTCGGACCAAGGTTTCTTTTCTAATCCCAACTTGCTTCTAGTTATAATATTTTTATATCTTAAACCTATTCTTTGAATGCCAGGAATAGTGTAGCAAGAATAAAAATAGTTCAGTACATTTTCGACTTCCTGCCTAAATTCCTCCCATCGTTGATACTCTAAGGTGGATAAAGCAATAAATGAACTTGTTAGATTAATTTTGGTTTTTCCCGATCCACTTATAAAACAATGGTTATTCTCGTTTAACTGCTGTTGTTGTTTCCCATTAATCTCGAAAACCGTCTCGTTCTTTTGAACACTATAGATGGGATACTCTTTTATTATTTGCTCTTGAAAAGCAGCAGGTGCTTCACTTAATAGTTTCAGGATCTTTGGGAAACGTATTTGGTAAATAACCTCTTGAAGAGTAGATTTTAGATATTTAACTCTTGCCATAATTGTATTGTATTTAATTGAAACAAATCATCATGTCTCTATATGTGTAATCACTCTTTTATGCAAAATAATATGAGTAACTGACAATGTTAATTTGTTTGCAAAGATAGCAAAATACAGCAAAGAATGATGGCATTTTTAATAATTATAATGTTTTTTAAATAAAACAACTATATCTCCATATCATCTGTAACATTCTGAAATATGAAAGCATTTTGATGAAAACAGAGATAATTGCTTTTTGAGACATAGTCATAATTTGGTAAACATTTTTCCCGATAGAAAGGCACAGTCTGCGGACTTTTTCTTTTTTCATCCAAAACGGGAGGCAATCGTCCGTCAGCGTATGGTAATTGGTACCGTTTTTCCGCTTTGGGCCCCAAATTGACACCTCGAAGAGTGGCAATTAGGGGCGTTTTTTATCAAAATTCCACGGTCGCAAAACTGTGAAGCCTTTTAAACAAAGGGGTTGCAGCGTGAGCGAAAACGAAAAAGCCCCACCCGTTCCAAACCCCAGCCCCCACCGCCCTATGCTCCTGAGGCAATTGCCTCCCCTATCCGAGCGGTATATGTCAGGATTTTTCCTTTTAGAAACAGACCCACCGCACCCAAAAACAGCCGCCATCCTGATAGAGGACGACAGCCGTCACGAACAAACAATTATTGGGAACAAACAATTAATCCGGGATTATTTCTTCATAAAAGAACCGAGACCGCCCATCTTGAGCTGCACCCTCTGGAACTTCTCGCAGCCGATACAGATAGTATCAAAGGCATCGGATCCGTCTGTGCGATACTCCAGCTTATCCTCCTCAGTCTCTGCCAGTTTCTCTCCACGTTTGTCTTTCTTGCCGTTGTATGTACCAGCTGTCTCGATGGAGATGAGCAGATCCTCGTTGTTGTCTTTGTTGATGAGCACCTGATGGCGGGCACGGCCAAGGAGCATGCGGTTGACGAGCAGGTTCTTCTCAACGTGCCCCATGGGTTGCCCGATATACACATCATCGACGAGCCAGCCATGTTGACGGAAGAACCGTTTGATGGCATGGGCAAAGTCATCGTTCTGCAGGGCATAGTTGTTACCTACGAAAGTGGCATCATAGTAGAATATAACTTTCTTGGTCTTATGGTAGCTGTAATACTCACACACATCATCTACCAGCTCAGGCAGTTTGCGCTCGTATTTGGTGAAGAACGACTTGAGGATGCGCAGCTTGCCGTCGTCACCCACCTGCCCTACCACACACCAGTTGATGTTGGCATTGGCATCGAAGGCAACAATCAGCGGTAAATCCTGATCGATGTCATCATCCATCCGGCAGTCAGCCTTGTGCTGTTTGGGATTGAAGGCATAGTCCAGGGAATCGAGATATGCCATGTTGGGTGCAGAATAGAGGTTTACATCCTCACGCAGGGCGTTGTAGAATCCATCCTGAGCTATGCCAATGCGCTTGCACATGATACTGGAGAGGAAGGTCAGCGCAGGCAACTGCCGCTTCATCTGCCGGATAAAGTCTTCACCCAATATCGCCAGGTTCTCTATACTGGAGTATTCCTTATATAGGGTTGCGTTATAGCGCAACACTTTCAGTTGGGCATCAATAGCCTTCAGCTGCTTTTCGTAATAGGCCTGGCGTTCCGGATGCTTTGCCATGCGCTGCTGGATGACCCATCGTTCATAGACGGTACCCTCGATAACCTGAATGAGTTCCGGATCCATCTGCTTCTCGTAGTCCAAGAACCAGGAGCCTTTCTTAGTCACCGGCATGTCACAGGTGATGGTAAGCCCATGATGAAGAGGAAGACCACCGAAATACTGTTCGTTACCACGGTTTGTCTGGAAGGTCTCATTCTTCAGTTTATTATAATCCACGAACTTGGCTTCGTCCACGAAGATATGGTCCAGCGACAAACCGTTGGAGGCTCCTTCACGGTCTTGTGTGATGAGCTGCACCACAGAGCCATTGTAGAACGATATCGTGTGCTCCCACGATTCCGGCGTGAAGATAGGCTTATCCCAGTGCAATGCCTTCCACGGCTTTTTCCCGACGGTGTAGTGAATGTCACGGCGATAGCCAAGACGCTCGAAATGCACGACAATGGAAGGAATGACAGAGGTGAGCAGTTTCTTGTATGACGGCCCCACGAACCCGGTACCACTTCTGGGCATGCCTTGTACGACCTGCATCATGCGCATACTCTGAACCATGCCTTTTCCGATGCCACGGCCTGCAACCATGATGAGGAAACGTGTCATCATGGAAAGCACATACATCTGCGCATCGTTGAAGTAAACCTTTTGTTTATTCCGCATCCTCTACCTCCTCATAATCAACGTATTCGGGATTTTCTCTGCTGTATTTGTTTATGAGTTTCATCTTCCTTTCCCTCAGGTTAGGAATCTTCTTGATGCCCAATACTGAAGGATCGTCGGTCGGCTCAATCTGCAAGGGAATGATTTCATCGAATGCCATTTCCGGCGTGTCTTCCTTGTCAAGCTGATTTGCCTTGATGAAGTTCTTCTCGAGAGATGCAATGGCCCGATAATCTTTGGCGCGCTCGGCTGCCTTGATGTGCCGCTCGTTCATCTGATTGAAACGCCACCGTGCGAAATCCTTGGTCATGCGCTGGATATCCCCAAGCAGAATCTCCACCAATTGCACATCCTCGTATGCCTTCGACTGGCAAACCTTAAACAAGGCGATGTCTTGTTGCACAACCTCCGCCTTTGTCTTGTTTGGAAACTGGAGCCAAAAGGCATATAAGCCCCGGATGCGGTGCAGACGCTCCAACATGAGGGGATTCACTTTCTGCTCCCGGAGTTGCTCATCACTCAGCGGCAACAGCTCTGCATATTGATCGGTGTTGACAGGAAGAGCCATAACTTTAAATTTAAGGTATGAAGCCCCGTGCCCAGATTCACATGGACAGGGGCTTCACTGCGAGGCTTCCAGATAGAAGAAATGAAGCACCACTACTCTGTGACGGGTGCTGCTTCATCGGAAGGCAACAGGCCGACACCCTGAAGACGCTGGCGCATTTCGTCGGTCATGGGAGCATTGGCTGCCACGAGGAGGTCAACACGCTCTTTCAAGCGTTCATACCAGGTGCTGCTGTCTGCAAGGTCTTCCGGCTCGTTACTCTTCTGCAGGTCGATGAGACGCTGCAGGTTCTTGGAGATATAGGCGCGGGCGTTGGTCACCTCCTTCGACTCTGCCGATGGGGCTTCCTTTGCATCTTCGCCAGGACTGGCGGTCACTGCCGGTGCATTTTTGTCAGTGTTGATGACGTACTCATCGTAACTCTTGAGCAAGGCCTTGTACTTATACCATGCCTCTTTCAGCGTCTTCAGCGACTCGTAGCGGTCGCAGGGCGCCGGCAGATCCTTACAGGTCTGGCAAAGTGTCTTGATTTTCTTCCACAACTCTGCGGCATCATCCCACTGTCTGCGGATGTCTTCCGGCAGCTGGTCGTGGTCGGTACGCTTGCCAAGGGCATCCTTAGCCAATTCCTGTCTAACCTGAGGCACCAACTCTGCTTCCATGGCCTTCACATCCCGAAGGTCGAGATTGTCAACGAGGTACTTCACGTGTTTGCCCAGTTCGTACTTCACCTTCTCGATGCTCTTAGGACGGTCAGGATGACGGGAAAGGGTGTTGATGAGACCCAAACGGTTGGGTATCACCTGACGCAACAACTCAACGCCCTCTGATGCTGACTGGGCGTCGTGGGTTTCTTTTTGCAGCCAATCCTTGATGCGGTTGGCCAGTTCACGATTCTTTTCCATTGTTATACAATTTGATTAATAAAAAAGGCACGGTGCCCAGGTAATAGAGCGCCGCACCTCCTGCTTAAACCATATAATTCACTTCGGTGATTCTAAGGATTGGATTTCACCTCGCCGGTCTTACCATTCAGGATGGTACCGTCCAGCAGTTTAATGTCTCCATAATAGAACGGAGCCACGGTGTCCTGACCTTCCAGAACCAGGTTGATGCCTGTCTGGTTGTCGTCGCCTGTTGTCGCACCGGTATTCTGATCTACCTGTACGTCAACCACATCATCAGGAGAACCGATCAGACGATAGGGACCTTCAGGGGTGGGAACCAGGAAGATGACGTCATCGTTGATAAGCGCAGAGGCATAGCCGCTGGCTTCCTCGGCTGAACCTGCCATCACGGTGTTGGCAGTGTTGGTGAACGACTTCGAAGGCCAGTTTCCCTGACTCTGGCACTGCAGCGAGCTCTTCTTGGGAACCAGTTCGGTTTTAAAGAAACCTGCTTCAGATGCCAGCACGAAACTTTCCGTTATCACGGCATAGCCGTCGATGGCTTCTGCCGAGTCCTTCTGGGGCTTGGGGAACGTGGTGATATCACTCTTACGGATACCGAGCACATGGTTCTTCAGTCCAGGCTTGCTGGCCTTTCCACGGCAATACTCGATGTCGGCGTAGAGGTTGTTTTCCTCCGAGCAACTGTTTGAGTTTGGCATATCTTACACTGTTTATTGGTGATACAATAAAACCGGGAAGGCCGCGCGTTATGCGCTGACCTTACCGATGAGAAGTCTTTCCTTGCTGATGCTTTCGAACTGGCAGCCAAAGAACATAGCAGCCACGAAGTCGAGCAGGAAGTGAGAGTCGAGGGCCTTTTCCACATTGAAGCGCTCTTCCTCGCCACGGAGGTTGAGACCGATCAGCACATTCTCCTTGGTGGAGAGCTGCATATAACCGGCAGGAACATTACCCAAACCAACGATTTCAACGTTAGGCTCACCGTCAAGGTAAGTCTTCTTGAACTCGTTGTTGTAGTGGAGCGAGCCGTGCTCAGAACGGTATGCACGCTCATACATGCGCTTGTAACTGCGCGGAACGAGAAGATAACACTTCTGGTCCGTGAGTTTCTCGTCGGCAGCATCCACAAATTCCTCGAAGAAGTCGATGACGTCAGCCTCGGTCGGGGCAGCAGCCATCAGCTTCAGGTTGCCATTTGCTTCAGCGATGGCGCCACCGGTGATTTCACTCTCGGCAATAGTCTTGAAACCATTGAAGAGCGTGGCGGTGGTGTCGCCGTTCTCATTGCGCTCGGCGGTGAAGAGATCCAGATACAGATGCTCTCCGAGCTTTGCCATCAGGTAGGCTGCCACCTGCTTGGTGATAGGCACATTCTTCAGGCCCTCGCCCATGACGATGTCGGATCCGTAGATAGAGTCCACCACAGCGTTGGGATTGAAGCCCTTCACGCAGTTGCCGAGGAAGGTCTCGAGGGTACGGCCCTTGATGTTCACATCAGAGTCGTCATGACGGCGCACCTTGTAGGGAGCAAGCTGCATGTCGCCCGACAACTCACCTACGACCTCCTTGTAGCGGATACCGAAACGGCAGGTCATGTAGGGAAGCACCTTGTTGAGGGCATACACCGGCATGGTGAGCAGTTCCTTGCGGTACTTGACGAACGATTTGTTCAGCGATTCCGGAGTAATCGCAACATTCATGTCTGGCATAATCGCTTAGATGTTTTCGCCACTTACGGCATTATACAATGCACGGGCAGCGTTGAAATCAACGGCTGTCTCGTCTTCATCCTGACCGGCATGCTCCTGCTGATCACCTCCAGCGGTCTGCTTGAGGTTCTTGATGTCCTCCTGAGCCTTGTCAAGCTTTGTCTGGAGGTCGGTCACCTGAGCCTCGGCTGTAGCCTTGGCGCTGTTGGCGGTCTCCAGATCGGTTGCCTGTTTGGCCAGTTGGTCTTCCACAGTCTGCATCTGGTCCTCGGTGAGTGTCACCTTCGAGTCGGTGACCTCGATGTCCTCAACCTTCAGTAGGTCACAGACATTTTTGAAAACCTTTTTCATTTTGTTGGAAAGATTATTAGCGGGTTCGTTATGAAACAGGCCCTTGATGGCATCCACCGTCTTCTGGAGCACACCTTTGGCTGGAGCACCCTCACTGTCGTTGTCGTCTGGGATAACACTGGTGAAGGTGGGGAGACCCATTTCTTTTATAATTGAATTGGTGAAATCGTTATGGATGGAGTTCATGGCCTGTTTGGTGACTTCCTCGTCCAGAATCTCATCGCAGAGACCCCATTCCCTGGCCTCGCTGTCGGAAAGCCACATGCCGGCCTTCATCTTCTGAAGGTTCTCATCGACTGTCTTCCCGTTACGGTCTGAGTAGATGGAGGCAATGACCTTGTCGATGGTGTCAAGGTCCTTCCGGTCTTTATTCAGTTTCCGGATAAGCTCGTCGAGCTGCTCCTTGTTGAATCTCCCCCACTCCAGTACGCCGGTACTGGCATTGTGGATGAGCATCAGCGAGTTCTTGGCCATCTTCACTGTCTTGCAACCCATCAGGGCTATGGTTGCGCTGCTTGCAGTCATTCCGTAGGCAACACCTGTCACCCGGCCATGGTCGCGCAACATCTGGTACATCTCCAGACCATCGCTGACATAACCGCCAGGAGAGCAGATGCCAATCACCAGGTCTTCATCCTTGTGACGGTTCAGAAAATAGCGCAAGTCTTCAGCCGTGGTACCAGACCACCAGCTGCCGATTGTGCCGCGAATGATAAAATCGTATTTCATTGCTTGCCTTTGTCTTGTTACGGCAAAGGTAAGCAATGGCAATTGCGTAATAAAATACTATATATTACAGGATATTGGGGCAAAAATGGGCTGAAGTCCACGTCACGGTAACCTCACGCGTCTGATTGTCGGTAGGCTTCGAGGGGTGTACATCCTGGAATGTTCCTATAGGCCATGGCCGCTCATCAGCGCCGATGAGACGCGTCTGGCCGTCGGTCAGCTCCACTTTGTAAGCCAGTTTCGACTCAGGCTCAAAGTCCTGGCAGGTACGGAATGTGAGTGTCACCTGATACACGGTAATCTTGTTCTCTACCTTCGACGCTATGGTCAACGAGCCATGGGGAATGATGCTGATACTCTCCCAGGCGATGCCGTTTGGGATGGAAACACTTGTTTTGTTTTTTCGGATCATCGAAGTCAGTGATGCACAACTGGCCACGCTGACCGAACGGACGGGTTTTGTTAGAAGGATACTCATTTTGATGTTCTTTTTATTTGCTTCGCTTTACTTCGCAATACTTTGCATTACTTCGCAATTCTTCGCATTTCTTCGGATATTTCGCTATTCTTCGTTTTGGGGCATAGTATCCATACGATTTTCGCACCGAATTAACGCTTTTTATGATTTTTGTTTTTCTTCTTGAAATCCAGCCCCCGGCGCTCCATCTGCTGCTTCCATCTGTTGAAGCGCTGCCAAAGGGTGTTGTCGTAGTCAACGTCGATACCATGGCGCTCACAATAGGCATGGATGGCAACACGGTCATTCACCTGGTCACGCACCAGATAAAGCAGTTCGTTCTGCCAGTTGATGGTGAAAAGCGCCTCGATGTAGGCTATGAGTTCTTCCTTTCCTGTCTGGTTCATGTAGTTGTAGGTCACCGGGGGATGATGCTTTGAGTCTGGAATGCAGATGGGTGTGAGCCCTTCGGCTGCCGTTTCCACTGGCACACCATCCGGACGGCGGAGCGTATTCCTGAGGATACAGGCATTTTCCCGGCTGCAGTCAGGAAAACGCACTGGATTGCCAAATGAATGAACAAGCCACTGTGCAATAAACGGTTTCAGTTGAAGGTAGATAAGGAAATTACTCATTATTAGAACTTTAAATGTGGCAAATTTACTAAAAACCAACGATATCACAAGTGGTTTTAGGAAAATTTCCTTGTATTTTAGGAAAAATATGGAAAATATGGAAAGAAAATATAGAAAGAATGTAGAAACTATAGTCGATAAGTACCAGGAAACCTACTTCAGGGTACACGCTGGTTTGCAATCAGACTCTAATTGCCACTCAATTAAAGTCCCGTTACCTCTCAATCAGACTTTAAATGCCTCTCAATTAAAGTCTGATTGCACGTTCGTCTTGATGCCGTGATTTTTTATTTACATTGTATAAGGGCATATAGATTAAGCAGGTTGAATCATGCTTATTTTATATTTTTCCGTGTTTTGTTTTGAACTGAAAAAAGTGGCGAAAGTGAAACAACGGAAATTTATCGCGTAACGCATTGAATATCAATAGTGATAGCTTGTTTCACTTTCCTTGTTTCACTTTTTTCGCGCTGAAAAGTGAAACAGAAACAACAGCGGAAACAGCCGATTTTGGTCTTCCCCCGTTTCAAAAAGTGAAACAGAAAAAAAGTGAAACAGAAAGTGAAACGGAAAGTGAAACAGCCGTAACTATCTCACATTTGCATATTTATACCTTTCTTTCCCCCTCTTGTTTCCATTGTTTCACTTTTTTTCGGAAAAAAGAGTAACATAAGAAATAAAAAGGAGAAGAGGCGGCCGCCGGGCACGAAAAAGCGGCTGCGCATCAATCAGAAATCTTGACACACAGCCGCGGCGAAGAAACTTTTCTTTTGATATGTCTAGAAGGCGGAATCGTCAAACGGTATCAACCCCTGCGTGGGGAGGATGTCCAGCTTTTCGGCGTCTTCGCGGTTCTGCTCCATGATGGCCTTCAGCTTTTCAGGGTTGGTACGTATGTACATCCACTCGATGGGCGCACTCTGCGAGCCGTCGGCATTGTTCTTGCGCCTGAGGATATGCCCGGGCTTCGACCGTGCACAGAGCTCTTCCGGATTGAACTCTTCCGTGTAAGAACAGTATTTCACGAAGGCCTTCATCTTGCGGTAGAACATGTTAGAGGTGATATCCTTCATGTTGTAGTTGGTGCGGAAGTCGTTGATGGCCTCGTCGCGCTCCACCAGGCAGTCCAGACGGCCGCTGTAGGGGGCGAAGTACTGCGATGCCCATTCGAAGAACTTGTCGGCCATCGTCTGACGGCTCGATCGCAGCAGGATATTGTCCATGGGCGGCTGTATCTTCACACCCGAGGGTGCCTGCTGCATGTAGAAGCGCACGCACTGCAGCATCAGGTTGTAGTCGGCGTTCCATTCGTCCTCGGTGTAGGTGGCGCCGAAGAGGTCCTTGTCGAAGTCGTCGCGTATGGTGCGCGTCTCCAGGTACTCGTTGCCCTCGGTGTCGCGCGTATGGTAATAGTCTGAGCTGACGTTGTAGAGCAGGCGGCGCTCTGAGCTGGCATCGAACTCGCGTGGAACGTAGTTGGTGGTGAAGGCGAACTTGGGCGACTGCTCGAAGGGTATGGTGTACGACTTCAGGTTCTTCGGGTTGACGGTCAGTGCACCTGTGATGGGCGAATAGTAGTCGCGGAAGGGGAAGTCGCGCAGCAGGTCGTCCACGAGCACCATACGCGTGTAGCGGTTCACCTGGTCGAATCGGTGCGGGTTGTCGTTCAGGCGGCGGTCGCGGCCGTTCAGCTTCACGGTGGGTATCAGCTTGGCCAGCACCTGCTCGAACAGGAACGACTTGCCGGTACCGCCGTTGCACTCACCCATCTCGTCGATCTTCCAGTCCATTGAATAGGCTGCGTAGGTGCGCGAGGGAGTCTTGAACGCCCATCCGTAGTAGCCTATGGTGAACAGCTTGTTCACCAGTGCCTGCATCTGCTTCTGGTTCTCGGCCTCGGTGAGCTGCGGCGAGGTGATGTCGAAGAGGTGCTGCTGTCGGTAGGCGCGGCGCAGTTCGTCGGCGTCGGGCTTGCCGGCAAAGGGCTGCTCCATCTCTTTCTGCCAGTACAGGCGGCACGAGTTGATGAGATAGCCCAGCACCTTGCTCTTCGGCTGCTCCACCTTCACGCTCCAGTCATCCTGCCCCGTTACGTCGTTTCTTTGTTTCGAAGTTTCGAACATCGGGGGGAGGGGGGAGAACTTGTGCGGGATGATCTGGTCTTTCCACACATAGAACTTCAGCTTGTCGCTCTCCTTTGAGCGGGTGAACTCTATGCCGTCGGCGGTCACCCGGGCCGTGCCGTTCTCGAAGAAGAAATACTGCGAGTGGGGCGTGCACGAGGTGAAGTCCAGCTCTATGGTGTCAACCTTCTCCAGTGCCGACGGGTTGCACTTGGGCGAGTCGATGATAAGGTTCTGTATGGCGTGGGGCTGCACGTCGCTCTTCTTGTCATCGTAGCCGGGGATGCACTCCTTGCCCTGGCTCCAGCGGATCAGGAACTCGGCCATGTCGGC
>JAEEGL012585640.1_pt1 | contig 12056 bp, 8 predicted proteins | sample 9134231 | NCBI WGS metagenome assembly JAEEGL01 (sample SAMN16246548, study PRJNA631951) | gut metagenome | biome: gut microbiome; feature: rumen; material: fiber-attached | host: Bos | place: Iran: Karaj | collected 2018-10
GAGATGATGCGAGAGTGTATTTTAAATGGGTGCTGGGATATACAAAACCTTATATTCCGCAACTGACACTGCTTATGATCTTTGATCTTTTAGGGACACTTACGTCGGTTGGAATGGCACTTATAAGTAAGAAACTCATAGACAGTGCTACTAATGGAAGAATTAATGATTTATGGACTGCAGTTGCAATATATGTTGCAGTAATTATTGGATCACAGATTCTTGCAATGGTTAGTGGGCTAATGGCTACTGTTGTCTACGAGAAATTCGGCTTTGGAATTCGTAAAAAGGTTTATAGGAGAATTCTTGATACTAACTGGATAGAGATATCTAAGTATCACACCGGTGACCTTATGACTCGCCTTACTAGTGACGTTGGAGCAATATCTGATGGTATCGCCCATACTATTCCTACAATAATACGGCTTGTAGTTGAGCTATTGGTGACATTTTGTACTCTTGCGTATTATGATATAAGACTTGCACTTTTTGCTCTTTTAATTGCACCAATTGCAATGATTGCAAGTTTTGCTCTTGGCAAGAGACTAAAATACCTTACTGTTAAGGTTCAGCAAACTGAGTCAAAATATCGCTCCTTCATGCAGGAGAGTCTTGCCAATATCCTCATTGAAAAGTCATTTTGCCTTGAAGATTACTCCGAGAAGAGACTTGAACAGCTTCGCGATGAGAGAATCTATTGGGTATTCAAGAAGACAAGAACAAATATGTATGCTTCAGCCGCCATGGGATTTTCATTTCAGATTGGCTATATTGTTGCTTTTTCCTGGGGCGCCTTGTGTATAGCCAATAAGGTAATTACTTATGGTACTATGACAGTTTTCCTTCAACTGGTTAACAGAATTCAGTCACCGGTAATCAGCCTTGCACAGCTTGTGCCTAGACTTGTTTCAATGCTTGCTTCAGCCGGACGAGTTATTGAGCTTCAGCAGCTTTCAAAAGAAGAGAGAACCGGGAAGAGCATCACTCCGGAGCATATCGGAGTTAAAGTCGAAAGGATTTCTTTTGGCTACACAGATGAGAATGTATTTGAAGATGCGAGCATCGAGTTTAAACCCGGTGAGTTTACAGCTATAGTTGGTAAATCAGGAATTGGTAAGACTACTCTTGTACGACTTATTATGGCTTTTACCAACAAGATGAAGGGCAATATTCAGTTTTACAATGAGAAGGGCGAAGTTATGAATGCAAGCCCTGATGCAAGAGACTTTATAGCTTATGTTCCTCAGGGCAATACTCTTTTTAGCGGAACTATTAAAGACAATATTCTTATGGGTAAAAAGGACGCTACTGACGAGGAAATTCAGGAAGCACTTGAGAGTTCAGCAGCCTGGGATTTCATTAAAGATTTTCCTGATGGAGTAGATACAGTAATAGGCGAGAAGGGAATAGGTATTTCAGAAGGTCAGGCTCAGAGAATTGCTATAGCAAGAGCGCTTGTTAAGAGGGCGCCGTTCCTTATTCTCGATGAGGCAACATCTTCACTTGACGAGGCCACTGAGCTTAGGGTGCTTGAGGGTGTCAGAAAGTGGAATCCTTCTCCGACCTGTCTTTTAATCACTCATAGAAGATCGGTTCTTGCTTATTGCGACAGGGAGATTGTAATTTCTGATAAAAAGATGATGGTTGGGTAATTCTTTTAGTTATTGGGTGATGGTTATGAACAGAATACTTATGATTGATGATGATCTTGAAGTCCTCGAGATCAACAAAAAGTTTTTTGAAGAAAAGGATTGCGAAGTTTTGGTTTGCAGTAAGGCATCTTTAGCTCTTGAAAAAGTAGAGTCCTTTAAACCAAACTGTATTTTTCTTGATGTCATGATGCCTGAGATCGATGGTTATACACTTTGCCGAATGATAAGGGAAAAGACAGATGTCCCAATCCTGTTTTTATCTGGTAAAGTCTCAGAGGATGATAAGATTGAGGGCTTCGAAGCTGGTGGAGATGACTATATTGAAAAGCCATACAGTCTTAGGGAGCTATATGTCAGAATGATGTCACATGTGCGCAGGACCTCTGTTACAAAGACATCATATGCAAATAGCATGATAATTGATCTTAATCCTTTCTATTTGGATAAAGAAAATCATAAGCTCTTCCATGAGGGAGAGGAGATACCTATTTCCAACAAAGAGTATGATCTTTTGCTGTTCCTTGCAGTGAATGTGGGAAAAGAGATCACTTTTGAGGAGATTGGTACGAAGCTTTGGGGAAGCTACATGGAGACTGACAGACGAAATGTAATGGTCAATGTGTCACGTCTTCGTAAAAAGATAGAGAGTCAGACAGGTATCGATAATTTTATCGAAACAGTTTGGTCAAAGGGATATAAATTAGTAAAGCTCAGGAAAGAATAAGTTGGGGATAAAGATCGGATGAATCCGAAGAAGAAGTTCGAGCAGCCAAATGTAGACAGCAATAGTGTCGCAGAGTTGTCAGCGAAGCTGATCGAAGCAAATAATAAACTTCATAGCGCGGAACTTGAGAGAACAGTGATGCTCGAGAATATTTCACATGACCTGAGGGCGCCTCTTACAGCAATCAGAAGTACGATCGATTATTTAAAGCAAAAGAGCGAAGCCGGAAAGCCTGATATGTCAGAGGAAGAGATAAAGGCAATGCTTAACCTTCTTGATGTCAGAGCAAGAACACTTGAGGTACTGGTTCAGGATTTGTATTATCTCACCTGTATTGAGAGTGGGAGGGATGAACTTACGATGCAGAAGGTGCCTCTATCGCAGTTTTTGGAGGAGTACTATTTTGCAGCTGAGATAGACGAGAAATATGCTGATAAAGAACTCGAGCTGGATGTACCTGATGATATGCAGGCTGAGGTAAAAATAGACACTGCCAAAATGAGCAGAGTTTTGGATAATCTTTTTACAAATGCCAGAAAGTATTCGGATAAGGGAGCCCACATAACGCTGGGAGCATACGAGAATGCTGATATGGTGAGCTTTTATGTGAAGGATACAGGTTATGGAATACCACCGGAGAGTCTGGATGATGTTTTTAAGAGGACATACAGAGTATCTTCTTCTAGAACTCCGACAAAAGAGACAAGTAGTGGTCTTGGGCTTACGATAGCAAAAAGTATAGTTGAACAGCATGGTGGGAGAATAAAGTGCGAATCTGAATATGGAAAAGGAAGTACTTTTACAGTAAGCATTCCATTAGTTTAGTAAGCTGAAATAGGATGAGTATGAACGAAAAAGTAAGTATTGTTGTACCTATATATAATGGGGAAAATTTCATAGACGGCTGTGTGAAGAATCTTCTTTCGCTTAAGTATGATAATCTGGAATTTATTCTGGTTGATGACGGGAGCACAGATGGCACTGCAAAAGCCTGTGATGAAATTGCGGCAAGAGATGACAGATTCAAAATTATCCATCAGGTTAATAGCGGGCCGAGTAAGAGCCGCAATGCAGGGACAAGTGCTGCGACAGGTAAATATCTTTTGTACTTTGATGTCGATGATGATCTTGATCCGAATGCTGTTGAAGATAATGTAAAACTTGCAGTTAAAGAAGATGCCGATATTGTCATGTTCAGCTTCTGGTATCACAATCTGGACACCGGAAAAAAGTGGAACAACGCACTTGGGAAAGATTTTTGCGGAGATGACAAAGAGTTTTTTGACAAGTATCTTATCAGCGCAATAGATCGTGAAATCTATAATGCACCATGGAATAAACTCTTTAAACTGAGCTTCTTGCGTGATAATGATCTGCATTTTTTGCCTGAGTATTCTATATATGAGGATGCATTGTTTGTCTCGATGACTATGCAATATGCAGGGAAGCTTGTAGTCAATGATAAGCCTTATTACACCTACAAACTTAGGAAAACGGGAAGTCTTATCACCAAGTATGTTGACTGCTATTTTGATTCAGTTACAAGGCTCTATGACGAAGCACTGAAATACTGCTCCAAGTACGAAAATAATGAAGCTCAGATAAGGAGATTCAGTGAGCTTTATGCCACTTTAGTCACAACAAACCTCAAGCAGATTAGCTGTAATAAAGATCTTTCGAACAAGCAAAAAAGGGAATTGATTTCAAATATTTGCGACAATCCAAAGCTCAGAAAGGCTATGACTGTTTCTAAACTTGAGAAAAAGAAAAGCTTTGTGAAGTCCTTTGTATTATCAAGAAATATAAATGCGATAATACTGATGTACAAGCTTATTGGCGGGGCGTCAGGTTATCAGAGGAAGTGAAATGAGTAATAAGCTTATACTTAATAAAATAAACAAGGAAAAGAATACTGTCTCTTATGAATACAGCGTTGAGGGACAGTGGAGTGAGTACTTTAAGCTTGACGAGAAGTTTTTCATTACATATCCAATCGAAATAGAAAGTGTTCCTGATTCTGTTTTGGCAGTTCCTTTTGTATCCAATTTTTTGCCGATGGTATGGCTCTTTGACGCGACTTTGGTTTTGCCGGAGATTGATGCGGATTTCCATGCACAGCTTGGAAATCTGAAAAAGGGATACGAGGAAATGTATCCTGTGCTTAGTTTTAAGGGGCAGGTCCAGACTGAAAATGTAGTAGAGAATCATGAGAAAACACCTGAAGCGTCAGCACTTTTTTTCAGTGCCGGCGTAGATGCATATACAAGTCTCTTTAGACATATAGATGAGAAGCCGCTTCTTGTTACAATCTGGGGAGCTGATATTGATATAGATAATACTGAGGGTTGGGAAAAACTCAGAAAAGGAATCAAAAGCGCAACTGATGATTACAACCTCGACTTTTATGTTATCAGAAGCTCTATGAAAAGAGTTGTGGATGAGCCTAAGCTAACCTTGTCAGAAGTAGTGAAGTCTACTAATGAAGGCTGGTGGCATGGCTTCCAGCACGGTATGGCGATTATTTCGCATATGGCTCCGATTGCATATCTGAAGGGAATAAGGTTTACATATATAGCTTCTTCAAACCCTGCTTACGCGAAGGGGACCTATACCTGCGCCAGCGATCCGACAATAGATAATTATATGAGCTTTTGCGGATCTACTACCATACATGATGGTTATGAACTGGATAGGCAGCAGAAGATCAGCTACATAGTTAAGGAAAAAGAAAAGCACAATTATCCTGTGTATCTTCATGTATGCTGGGAATCCGATACCGGTGAGAACTGTTGTCACTGTGAGAAGTGCTACAGGACAATACTCGAGATTGTTGCGGAGGGAGCAGACCCCAATGACTATGGCTTTAAATGGTCAAAGTCAGACGTGAAGAGGATGAAGACTCTTCTTATGGACAAGGTTGTTTTGCCAAAGTTCTATATAGATACCTACTATCTGATTTCTCAGAGGGTTATGAAGAGCAATATAGACAAGGTGAAGGATGCCGATGCCTATAAGTGGTTTATCGATATGGATATGGCGAATTTCAATGATCTGCCAATGAAAAAAATGCGCAGATCAAAGCTTTGGAAGAAGGCAAGAAAAGTGTCCAAGGCAATTAGAGGAAAAAAATGAGGATTTCTTTTCTGGGAGATGTTATGATGCAGCCTGAGCAGTTGCATCTGTATGAAAAAGACGGTGGATATGATTTTGAAGATTGCTTTGCTCATTTGGAGGGGTATCTGAAGGATTCAGATTACGTTGTGGCAAATCTTGAGACTCCTGTCGCAGATTCTGCAGAGGGTGGATTTACTGATAAGCTCTATGAATTCAATACACCTGTAGCTTTTGCTAAGGCTTTGAAAAAAGCCGGAGTTGATCTTGTGAGTACCGCCAACAATCACTGCATGGACAGGGGAATTCAAGGGGTATTTTCGACGGCAACTAATCTTGAAAAAATAGGTATGGAATTTGTCGGCACCAGAAATAAGCCCGGAGATTCTTTTCTAATAAAGGATTTTGACGGAGTGAAGGTCGGTTTTTTAGCCTTTACCTATGGAACAAATGCATTTGCAAACAAGAATTACCTGAAGAAGGAAGAATACCAATTTGTTGATATGCTTCAGAATCAGGAATTATCAAATAAATTTGATTTTAACCTGTTATACAACAGGAAATATCCGTATAAGATAGCAAGAGTATTTTGCAGACTCTTTGGCAAAGGTCAGCTCGATACTGCGCCTTATGAGAGACGAGAGAAGAATAAAAAGCGGCTTGCCTATTACAAGAGCCAGATAAGGAAATGCAGAGCTGCGGGGGCTGATGTCATCATCTCCATGCTCCATACCGGGGGACAGTACAACGAGGTGCCTTCTGATTACACTAAGGAGATGTGCGAGCTATCTTTTAAATATGGAGTTGATATTATAGTTGCCAATCATGAACATGTTATTCATGGCTGGAAATTTGATGATAAGCATTTTTGCGAATACTGTCTTGGCAATCTTGTAGCAGTAAACGGAGTTATCGTTGAGCCCTTTGACAAAATGGCAGAGTATTCAATGGTGCTCAATATTGACCTTGGTAAAGACACTAAAAAGTATTCATTTTCTTTATTCCATTCAGTTTTGCAGGATGATGGCAAGATTGTGTGCATACCTGTTTACGATGAATGGAAAACAGCAGATGATGCTGGCAAGGAAAAACTTAAGACTGAGGTCAGCATCATCTTAAGAAAGCTGTTTGATTCAGAAAAAGAAAGTTATGAAGTATTACCCGAGTATTCAATTGTTTGATCGGTCTGTTCATTTGGGGAAGAGCCAGTCAGTTGATCTCGGTTTGGTTATTTAGCTATAGGGGAGAGTTTTGTTTTGAGTGGATCAAGAACTAAAAAGGCCAGAATTAATATTGGCACAGCAATGGTTCAAAATATATTGAACCTTATTATTTCATTGGCTGGACGTATAGTCTTTGCCAGAGTCCTTTCTGCAAGTTATTTTGGTGTAAGCGGGCTTTTTTCCAATGTTATCGGAGTACTGTCCATAGCTGATCTTGGTATGTCGACTGCTATGATGTATCGTCTTTACAAGCCTATAGCAGATGACGATCAGGAGACAATCGTGTCTCTTGTAGCCTTTTTCAGAAAGGTCTTTTTAACAATCGCAACTGTAGTATTCCTTGTTGGTGTTGCACTTATTCCGTTCCTTAAATATATAGTCAATCTTCCAGAGGGAATATCGCATCTGTATTCGTTCTACTTCCTGAATTTGTTGGGCGCAGTAATGTCATACCTTTTTGTATACAGAACTGTGCTGATATCTGCAGACCAGAAGAACTATCTGCTGGTCAGATCAAATATTGTTTTTAAAATCATTACATTTGTGCTTCAGATGGCGGTTCTGATAGGCTTAAAGAGCTATTTTATCTATCTTCTTATTGCTGTAGTTATCAACCTTATCAATAACCTTTATCAGAATCATATTGCGTTGAAACAGTATCCTTTCCTAAGGACAATCAAGGCAAAGAAGCTTGATAAAGAAGAACTTACTGCTATCTTTGTCGATGTTAAAGCATTGTTCTTATATAAAATATGCGGTGTTATCCAGACAAATACAGACAGCATCATGATATCTATATTTGTTGGAACTATCGTGGTGGGTTACTATTCCAATTATCTTATGATAATAAGTCAGGTCATCACGGTTTTGGGCATCATTTTTGGAAATCTTAAGGCCGGTATAGGCAATAAGCTTGCCAGTGAAGGCCCTGATGAAGGCGGCTACAGATTATATGAGGTTTTGGAACTGTTCAACTACTGGCTTGTACTTGGATGCAGTATCGCTATCTTTATACTTTCAAAGCCATTTATTGCACTGTGTTTTGGAACAGAATATGTACTTCAGGATTATGTAGTGCTTGCGGTTGTTCTTAATTTCTATACGAGCAATATCAGACAGACACTTTGGGCTTATCGTGAAACTACCGGTATTTTCAAACAGACACAGTATACAACGATGGTAACAGCGGTTTGCAATATTGTGACATCGATAATTGGCGGATACTTCTTTGGCCTATTTGGAATCATAATGGCAACTGTATTCTCAAGAATTATTTATGCATGGTGGAAAGAGCCTATGGTATTGTACAGAGAGTGTTTCCATAAGGATCCCATGCATTACTATAAGCAATATATTATTCGTGTTATATTGGGATTTGTTATTGGTGGGGCAGCATATGTCTTATGCTCACTTATCCCGGATTGTAATGATGTTTTAAAATTGGTGATCTATACAGTTATCAGTGCTACCGTGACAATTGCCGGTTTGTACCTCTATTCCTTCAGACTTGAGGAGTTTAAACACCTGAAAAAATATGTGTTCCGTGGTGGAAAGTAATGACAGATCTTATCAGTATAATAATTCCTGTTTATAAGGTAGAAAAATACATAAATAAGTGTGTGGACTCTGTACTGTCACAGAGCTATGAGAACCTGGAAGTTATTTTGGTAGACGATGGCTCTCCTGATTCCTGTGGCCAGATATGTGATGATTATGCTGCAAAAGACAAGAGAGTAGTTGTTATTCATAAAGCAAATGGCGGCCTCTCGAGTGCAAGAAACGCAGCGCTTGATGTTGCAAAGGGTGACTACATCTTATGTGTCGACAGTGATGACTACATTCATCGCGATATGGTTAGCAAGATGTTAACAGCAGCTAAGGACTATGAGGCAGACATTGTTATCTGTTCGCACTTTATGGAATCTCCTACAAAGCTGACTATAACAGATAGAATATCTGATGAAGTTATAGTTATGGACCGTATGGAAGCTCTTGACAGGCTTGTCGAGGATGCGGAGATCAAGAGCTATGCCTGGGGGAAACTTTGCAGGAGAGAGTTCTTTGATGGTGTAAGATATCCTAAAGACAGAAATTATGAGGACATTGCTACAACCTATTACCTGTTTGACAGGGCAGAGAAGATCATAAAAATTCCTGAGTACCTGTATTATTACATTGTCAGAGATGACAGCATATCCTATAACAACTCTTCAGTTAGCTGGCATAAAGGCTGTCATGCTTCATGTCTTGGCCAGGAGGAAAGAGCTGAATACTTCAGACAAAAGGGATACGACGAGCTTTATGAGAAGGCTATGGCTAAGCTCCTTCCATATCTGTATTCTGACATCAAGAGTGCCTATGAGGCAGACGCTCCTTTAGATGCGGAGGCTACAAAGGAATATCTTTCTAAAAACAGAGAAGAATTTGTTTCTAATAGATATGCTTCTGATAAAGATAAAAAGCTTGTGGACATATACCGGAAGAATAAGCGGACTTTTGAATTGTATGAGAAGGTAAAAAAGCCGGTTGGAAGAACTGCAAATAAGATTCGCAAAATCAAGCAGCTGACAATCTCTGGAAAGCATGTATTTGATTTTTCGCTTTTGGCAGGTAAAACGAGGAGAGTTATTTATTTTGAACTTCCATGTTTTGATAATCTGGGGGATCATGCGATTGCTTACTCTGCAGAAAGAATGCTCCATAAGATTTTGGCTGAAGATGCTAAAACACAGCTGTTTACAGTTAAAGGCTGGTCTACACCTAATGCTGTTTTATCTCTAAAACCATGCATAGGGAAGGATGACATTATTATCTGTCAGGGCGGAGGTAACTTTGGCAGCTTATATGATTTTGCGCAGGTTTTGAGACGAAAGATACTAGATGCTTTTTTTGAAAACAAGATAATTATCATGCCTCAGACTGTATTCTATGAGGATAGTGAAAAGGGCAGAGCAGAGCTTGATAAAGACAAGAAAGCTGTTGGCAGATGCAGAGACATTACTATTTTTGCAAGGGACAATCGCTCTTTCCAACTGTTTAAGGAATACTTTGATGCGAAGGTTATCCTGACTCATGATATAGTTACTCAAATGGAAGTGCCGGATGAGACATTTGAAAGGGATGGAATTCTTTTATGCCTTAGATCAGACAAGGAGAGTAATCTATCGCTTTCGCAAAAGTCGGAGATAATGAACGTATGCGAGGGAACAGGTGAAAAAGTAAGGATTACCGATACCTGCACAAACTATGAGTTTGGATATGATGAGAGGGAAAAAATCATTCTCGAGAAGCTGAAGGTGTGGAAGAAAGCAAGGCTTCTTGTTACAGACAGGCTTCATGGCATGATCTTTGCTCTAATTACTGAGACTCCGTGTATAGTCATTGGAAATAACCACCATAAGGTAGTTGAGACTTATAACACTATCAAAGATTGCGAATATATCAAATATCTTGATTCAGTAGAAGGATTAAATGACGCTGTCTGCAAGATGTTGAATTCTGAGGTTGGAAACCTCAGTAGACCGGTTTATTCAGAAGATCTTGATCTGTATAAAGATCTGCTTAAATAAACCGGTGGGAGGAATCATGAAAGAAAGTAAAGGTAAAAGCCGTAATTCCGGGGTGGAGTTACTTAAGATAATTGCGATGTTCCTGCTTGTTATCAACCATGTAGTGAATACGCTGAACTGGGGAGATGTTCATTTTCAGTACAGAGATTTTGTTGTTGATACTGCTGTTGCATCGACTGATCTAAGCTATATTATTTTGACTGCATTCAGGTATCTTGGACCTTTGGGCAATACTGTATTCTTTGTAAGTTCTGCATGGTATTTGCTGGATTCTACAAAGTATAACAAGCGCAAATGGTTCAATATGCTTTTTGAAGTCTGGGTTATATCGGTTATTATTCTAATAGTTGTTACAGTGCTAAGACATGGCAGTGTTCACAAGGACCTTTTGCTAAAAAGTCTTCTACCGACAGTTTTTGAAAATAACTGGTATATAACATGCTATTTGTTGTTTTACCCTATCCATCCACTGCTGAATCTGATCATAAGATCAATTGAGAGAAAGAACTTGTTTAGAGTTTCTGCGGCTTTGTTCTCGGTATATTGCTGCATCAATATCATTTATGATAAGTGCTTCTTCCCATCCAATATTCTTCTGTGGATAGTGATCTACTTTGTTATGGCATATCTGCATATGTATATGCGCGAATTCTGCGACAGTGTTAAGGGCAACGTTGCGCTGTTTTTATTTGGATTTATCTTTGCCGTTGTTCTGGGCCTTGGCACAAACGCAATAGGCTTGATATTACCTTCTGCAAGCGCCAGTGTTTTGCACTGGGTAAAGAACTGCAATCCGTTTTTGCTTGCGATGGTCATCTCTTCCTTCAACCTTATGCGCAGGTTGAATTTTAAGAATAAGACAATAAACTACATTTCCGGGTTGACGCTGCTTATTTATATAATTCATGAGAACATTATTCTAAGGTCATACTACCGTCCATGGATATGGAGATATGTTTACCTGAACTTTGGATATAAGAATCTTGTTTTATGTACATTGTGCATAGCTGTAGTGATTTTCCTGTTTGGAACGATAGCTTCAATTATCTATGATAAGACCTTGCGTAAGGCAGTTGCTTCATTGAGCGATAAGCTCTATGCACTATTAAGAGGAAATTATCTTAAGTTTGAAAACAAAGCATTGGATAAATGAGTGCTCTGATACATGTTGTTTACATACCGGGGGAAATGGTTTAAAATATTGATTAATGTTCTCATAAAAGTCAAAAGATAATGAGAGATATAATTTTTAATAAATAGAAATGGAGTAATGATTATGGCATTATTACAGGAATGGCGTGACAAGGCATATTCTGAGACAGCCAATAAGGGCGATCTTCAGAGATTGTGGACAGATTATTTCCAGAAGGAGCGCGATATCTACGCTCAGCTTCTTAAGAATCCTGATGAAGTAGTTACAGGAACAGTTAAGGGACTTGCTGAGAAGTATGGTGTTGACCTTATGACAATGGTTGGCTTCCTTGATGGTATTAACGACAGCCTTAAGGAGCAGAATCCAATCGAAGAGATGGATGAGAATACAGAGGTTAACCTTGGTTTTGAGAAGGAACTTCTTTACAAGAACATGGTAGCAGCTGGTGCTGACTGGCTCTATGGTCTTGAAGAGTGGAAGGCAATCTTTGACGAGGACAAGCTCAAGGCTCTTTACAAAGAGGAGAAGGCTTCTCATACAGTAAGAAAAGAGAATAAGGTTTATCCTAACGATCCATGTCCATGTGGAAGCGGCAAGAAGTACAAGAAGTGCCACGGCAAGAAC
>JAEEGL012883349.1_pt1 | contig 12056 bp, 2 predicted proteins | sample 9134231 | NCBI WGS metagenome assembly JAEEGL01 (sample SAMN16246548, study PRJNA631951) | gut metagenome | biome: gut microbiome; feature: rumen; material: fiber-attached | host: Bos | place: Iran: Karaj | collected 2018-10
CATCCTGGTCCCGCTGGTGGTCGGCTTCGGCTTCGGCAAGGAGATGCTGGGCGGCCTTCTCGCGGGCGTCACGGCGAGCGGCGTTCTGCTGGCGCTCTTCATGAGCAACGCCGGCGGTTGCTGGGACAACGCCAAGAAGCACATCGAAATCGGCACCCACGGCGGCAAGGGATCCCCGGCCCACAAGGCGGCCGTCGTCGGCGATACCGTCGGCGACCCCTTCAAGGATACCGCCGGCCCCGCCCTGAACATCCTGATGAAGCTCATGAGCGTGGTGGCCCTTGTCATCGCCCCCGTCTTGGCGACCCTCGATCCTCTCATCAAGCACCTCATCGAACACTGGTAATCCACGCATCCAGTGCATTTCCCCGGCCGGAGCCTCCCCGCTCCGGCCTTTTTTGGCTCCGGCAGGCTGCCAGTCCGGCGCGCAAAGGATATGCATGGTGCCAGCCCCAGCAGGGAGGGCTTCCCCGGCAAACGCACCTCGGGAGGGGGAAGTGTTCATGAAGGGGATAGGGGATGGAAATATTGGAAAATCAGCATATTTTCCATAATCTCAAAACATACGGGGGCATGAGCGCGGAGTGTGAGACGAGGTGTTGCTGGTGGTGCTGGGAGTTGTCCCGGCGAGCCGAGGGTGAAGAGGGGGGGCGAGTGGATGGGGAAAGATTGATGAATGAGAGATTTGCCGGAGAGAGCCCCCCTCAGTGGGGATTGGGCGCGTTCGGCGAACGTACCTTGGGGAGGGGTGTGTTCATGGTGGGAAGAGTGGGTGGAAGTATCTGGAAATCTACAACTTTTCCATAATCTCAAATCATGGGTGGAGACGGGGTGGGGGCGGGCAAAAAGAAAAGGGCGGGCCAGCGGCCCGCCCTTGCCGGTGGGTGGGAGGCTCAGGGGCCGCCGGGGGCATCGAGGAGGACGCGGATGCCGCCGTACCAGTCACCTTCGACGGGGAAGACGGTGTTGGTGGCGCCCCAGCCGATGTCGTTCGTAAGGGTGAAGTCTTGCGCGAGGTTGGTGGTGTAGAGGAGCTGGTACCAGCGGTTGGAGGAGGCGTGGGAGACGCTGAAGTGGTCGGTGGTCGGATCCGTGACGGAAATGTCGAGGAAGGTGGCGGAGGCGGGGTCGATGTCGGCGATGTAGTTCTGGTAATAGGTGTGGCCGTTGGCGGCTTCGTCATCGGCGGCATGGCCGGAGGCGTTGTGGTCGGCAAGCCACTGCTCGAAGGGATCGGCGGAGGCGGTGCGGAACTCTTCGACATTGGACCAGTCGGCATTGCCCTTCACGCGGGCGAAGTAGGTGGTTTCGGGCGCGAGGTTGGTGAAGGTGTGGGAGGTGCCGGCGACGGTGAATTCTTCGATGTCGTCGCCGCCGGAGGAGGCGGAGGTGATGACCACGTCGTCGAGGAAGAAGCGTTTGTTGGCGGCGGAGGGAGCCCAGCGGACGCGGAAGCGGGTGCCGTAGACCGGGAAATTGGTCGTGTAGGTGGTCATGGTTTCGGTAAGGGCGAAGGAAATGGGGTCGGAGTAGGTGGAACCGTCTTCGGTGACCGTGACGTTGACGATGGTGCCTGCATTGGTCCAAGACAAGGAGGCGAAGGCGAGGGTGACGGTGGCCCCGGCGGTGGCATTGGCCAGCCACGGGGATTCGATGTCGCCGGTGTTCTTCGAGGAGGAGATGCGGACGGAGCCGTCGTGAACGTAGACGTAGCTGCCTTCCCATCCCTTGTTGTCCGTGACGGCATCGAAGTCGGAGATGGCCGCCGTAGACGATCCGGTGGCATCCGTGAAGTGTTCGGTGAGGAGGGTGGTGACATCGCGGGCGGAGGAGGAAGAGGCGACCGCAAAGTCGTTGGTGGAGAGCTGAAGGGTGTAGGCGGAGACGCCGTCGCAGGCGGTCCAGGTGGCGAGGGCCGTGGTGTCGGTGACGTCGGAGACGGTCAGCTCGGGGACGGTGACGGGGGGGGGAGAGACGACGATGGTGACGGTTTCGGAGTCGGACCCTTCGCTGTTGGTGGCCGTGAAGACGAAGTGGTAGGTGCCGATGGTGGCGGGCTCGAACACGAATTCATTGTTTTCGAAGTGGAAGGAGGCCCCTTCCGTGCAGGTGGCGGTCACCGTGGGCGCGGGCGTTCCCGTGGCGGTGACGGAGAACGAGATGGCCGGAGCGCCGACCAGGACGGAGTAGGAGTCCTGGGGCACCGTGAGAACGGGGGCGGAGGGGCCGACCGTGCCGGTGGTGAACGAAACGACGGAGGACCAGTCGGAGGTGCCCTTCACGCGGGCGTAGTAGGTGGTGACGGGGGCGAGGCCGGTGAAGGCGTGGGAGAGGCCGTTGACGGTGTCGGTGCTGATGAGGGAGCCGCCGCCGCCGGATTCGGTGCCGGTGAGGACGAGGTAAGCAATGCCGACGCCTTGGGAAGAAGATGCGCCGGGGTCCGTGAAGCGGAGACGTACGGAGGCATTGCCGGCGGCAACCGAAACGTCGAGCGGATCGGCGGCGGCAAGCGTCTTGCCCGTAGCCGTGATTGTGCCGACATTGTTCCAGGACGTTCCATTGTCGGCGGAGTATTGGACGAGCAGGGTGTCCGATGTCCCGCTGCTGCCGCCATATGTGCGGATTTCGAGCGAGAGGGAAAGGGCGGTGCAGGAGGAGGCATCGAAGGATTCGGTGATGACATAGTCGTCGTTCTTGAGAACCAAGCCGCTCTTGTTGCCGGCAGATTCAATTTCGTAGCTCCAGCCAGTGGGTACGGTGGCATCGGTGCCGTCGTTGGAGAATAGGGTGACAGTGGCCCCGGAGCCGCCGGTGGTAAACTGGTCGTCGGAGGCGAGCTGGAGGGTGTAGGAAGTGACGCCGTCGCACGCGGTCCAGGAGGCGAGGGCGGAGGTGTCGGTGATGTCGGAGACGGTCAGGACCGGGACGGTTACGGGGGCGTCGTTGATGGTGACGGTGACAGTTTGGGTGGCGGTACCGGCGATATTGGAGGCGGTGAAGGTGAAGGTGAACTCACCGGTGTCGTCGGAGTTGAACTCGAAAAGGCCTGTGGACGGGTTGAACATCCAGAGAAGCTCTTCATCCGCGATGATGCCGAGGACGGGGGCGGGATTGCCGGAGGCGGCCACGGTGAAGATGACGTCTTCGCCGGCGCAACCAGTCACGGTTGCGGGCAAATCCACGAAGGCGGGCGGTGCGGCGGTGACGGCGACGGAGAGCGTGGTGGAGGCGGTGCCCTGGGTGTTGGAGGCGATGAACGTGAAGTCGAAGGTACCGAGGGCGTCGGGCTCAAAGGCGAATTCGCCGGTGGTGAAGACAATCGCCTCCAGCGGGGTGTCGGCCAAGTGGAATTCGGGGGCGGGGGAACCGGAGGCATAGGGGCTGACGTCGAAGTCGAAGGTGCCGTCGTTGCTGCCGAAGAGGTAGTTCTGGGCGGGAATGGCGGTCCAGGAGGGGGCGGAGAGACCGGCGAGGGTGGTGGCGGCGACCCAGTCGGTCCAGTCGGACTCGGCGGTGGAGTTGACGGCGCGGACGCGGGCGGCGTAGTCGGTGCCGGGGGTGAGGCCGGTGACGGCGGCGGAGGTGGAGGAGACGCTCTTGGGATAGCCGGAGAGGGAGGTGTAGGAGGCGGAGGCGCCGGAGACGGTCACGTCGTACAGATAGAGGGCGCGGTCACTGGAGCGGACGCGGAAAGCCGTCGCCGCACCGGCCCCGGAAACGGAGGCTTCATAATGCGCGACGGTTCCGGAGATGGACTCGGAAGCGATGGTGGTCCAACTGCCGTCGATTTGCTGCTCGAGAATCATCGTTCCCGTGCTGCTGCCCTTGGCATTGATGGAAACGGAGGAAGGATTGTCGACAGGCGGGAAATAGAGATAGGCCGCTTTCTGGAGCTGGATATTGCCTGCGGAGCCGGGGGAACTGGCCGCATCGGAAGGATGGAAAATGGCATTGTCGTACGTCCACGTGCCGTTTGCGTTTTCATGGGTTCCCGAGGTGTAGCCAGTGCCGGCGGAAGTCCAGCCCATGGAAGACGAGAACGTTTCGGAAATCAGCGTGGCGGGCGTGGAGGAGCCGGAGACGGTGGCGACGTCGAAGGTGTAGCTTTCGGCATCGGAGGCGGCGGACCAGGAGGCGGTGAAGGAGTCGGTGCCGACATCGGAGAGGACCAGTCCCGAGGGGACGCCGGGGGGCGGAAGGGTGGCTGTGACGGTGAGGACGCAAGTGGCCGTTCCGAGGTCGTTGAAGGCGGAGCCGGTGAAGGTGTAAGTGCCGGTGGCGGAAGGGGTGAAGGAGAGGGCGCCGGTGGAGGGATTGAAGGTGTAGTCGGTGACGGCCGTGGACATGTTGTAGCGCGGTGCGGGGTAGCCGGCGGTCAGGAGGGATGCGAAGCTGAAGGAAATGGTTTCGCCCTTGTAGCCGCTGACAGAGGCTGTGCTGGCGGAGAAAACAGGGGCGGTTTCTTCGAGGGCGGTCTCGGGGCCGCGCATGACGAGGGCGAAGGGCTGGCCGCCGTGGGGTGAGGTCTTGGAGACGCTGTAGCCGTTGACCCTGACGGAGTAGGTGCCGGTTTCGGCGGCGGTGAATTCGATGAATTCGACGTTGTTGGTGTGGTCGAGGCCGGAGAGGTTGTTGGGGTAGTAGACGGTGCCGGAGGGGGAGGTGACGGTGAGGTCGAGGTCGTTGACGAGGTTCTTGGACCCGCCGGAGGAGCCAGGGTAGTCCTGCCAGACAAGGGTGAGGATGTACTGGCCGGCATTGGCCTCTCCGACGTTGATGTTGGTGGTGAAGTTGGCGGAGGTGCTCAGCTTGTTGGTGGCGAAGACGAGGAAGTTGCCCGCGCCGGGTTCGAGGGAGTTGTAGAGGTTGACGTGGCCAAAGCCCTGCGATTTGTCGGGGCGGGCGGTGATTTCCTGGTAGGCGCCGGTGCCGTACTGGCCTGGGGTCATGTCGCGCGCGCCATTGATGAGGAGAGCCTTCATGAGGGCGGCCATGGGTTCGTTGATGCCCTTGCGGTCGACGAGCCACTGCCGGATGAGGGCGGTGGCGCCGGAGGTGAGGGGCGTGGCCATGCTGGTGCCGCCTTCATAGAGGTAGTTGGTGTTGCTGGTGTAGATGCCCCATCCATCGTCCTGGGCCATGCGGCCGCGGACGGAGATGACGTCGGTACCGGGGGCGACGATGTCGGGTTTGAAGCGGCCGTCAAGGGTGGGGCCGCGTCCGGAGAAGGCGGCGAGGCCCTGCGGGGTGGTGGTTTGGGAAATCTTGTCGCTCTTGATGGGGTCCGCCGGATAGTCATCGGGCCAGGCGGAGCCCCAGCCATACGTCGAATAACCGCCGCTGGAGCGGTAGTTTTCGGCGGCGCCGACGCAGAGGCAGTTCTTGGCGGTGCCGGGGGCGGAGACGCTGCCCGCGTCGATGACGCCGTCGCTGTTTTTGTCGATGCCGTCGTTGCCGGCCGCAATGACCATGAGGAAGTTCTGGTTGGTCCACATGTAGCCGTCGGAGTAGATGGAGTCGTAGACGTAGCCGGCCGGGTAGTTGGTGCCGTATCCCCAGCTGTCGGAGTGGATGCGCGCGCCGTTGGTGTAGGCCTGCTTGAGCATGTCGCCGGTGTAGTCGGGGAGGCCTCCGAGGTCCTCCCACATGCCCTGCATGACGAGCTGGGCCTCGTAGGCCATGCCGCGGAACTGGCCGGAAGACTTGGCGCCGCTGCCGAGGACGCTGCCGCAGACGTGGGTGCCGTGGGCATCGATATCAGCCCAGGAGGCGCTGGGCTTGTAGGTGCCGTTGGTCCAGCCGTAGCCGGCGAGGATGCGTCCGGAGAAGTCGGCGTGGGTGTCGGTCTTGCTACCCTTGTCGCAACCGGTGTCGGCGACGGCAACGATTTGGCCCGCACCGGTGAGGCCGAGGCCGCCGGAGGAGAGGGATTTCCAGGCGTTGGAGACGTTCATCATGTTGGTGCGGGCGGCCTGGTCGTTGAAGAGGCGGGCCTTGAACTTGGGCTCGATCCATTCGACGTCGGGCCAAGCGGCGACTTCGTCGATCTGCGAGTCGGTGAGGAAGGCGACGGCGGAGGAGCCGTCGAGACGGGGGAATGCGGAGCGGACTTCGGCGGGGAGCGCTTCGAGGCGGGCGCGGAGGTCGGCGGCACCGTCGTCGCCGGTCAGGAATGAGCCGATTTGCATCCGGCGGGCTTCGTCGGCCGCGGCGGAAGCGCTACCTTTGGCGGCGGCGGGGGCGGTTCCGGCGCAGACGGTCTTGTACTCCTTCTTCCATTCGCCGGTCCAAAAGACGTTTTCGTTGGCGGCGATGGCTTCCATCTCGGAGGCGGTGGCCCAGACGAGGTAGGCGAACTCGGGGAGATAGCCGCGGACCTGGGTGGAGGATTCGAGCCAGGTGCGCCACTCTTCGGTGACGGGGCCGGGGAACTGGACGATGTAGGCGGCGCGGGCCTCGACGGCGGACTTGCGGGCGCGGGCCAGGGACGCCTTCTTGGCAACTTTCACCTTCAGCGCCGCCGATTCGGCCTGGGCTTCGGTGCCGGAGGTGTCGATGGTGCCCCATTGGAGCAGGAGCGGTTCGGCGGAGAATACGGTGGTGGCGGCGAGGGCCAGGGCGGCGGTCAGGCAGGATTTCCAGTTTTTCATCGGCGGCTCCGTTTCTAGTTGGCTCGGGATACTCGCGTCCTCACGCGCGTGGGCATGCGCGCGGAAAGAGAAAACCCCTTATGGCGCATTACACTCCCGATAGGCCGTGTTCGCACGCCGAAAAGGGGACGGGTGCGGAAACGTTTTACCTACGTGGGTGTTGCGTTTTGATGGGGTATGGACTGGTGGGTGGCACGGCCCGGAAAACAAACGCGCGGCGGCGAAGGGAATCGCCGCCGCGCGGTCGCGGGAGGGAGTATCCGCGGGCCGGTCAGGGCTCCTCGAGGAGGACGCAGATGCCGCCGTACCAGTCGCCTTCGACGGGGAAAGAAACCGTTCCGATGTCTTCGCCCCAGCCGAGGTTGACGGTCGTGTAGCTTTCGAACGGAACCGAGAGGTCGGTGGTGTAGACCAGCTGGTAGTAGCGGAACTCGGAGACGGCGGAGACGGTGAAGGTTCCGGAGGCGGGGTTGGAGATGACGATTCCGAGTTCTTCGCCCGAGCCGGGGATGGTGTCGGTGATGTAGTGCCACTCGTAGGTCTTGCCGTCGGAGGCAACGGTAGAAGCCGGGATGCTGGAATCCAGGTTGCTGCGCTCCAGCCACTCGACGTAGCTTTCGAGAGGACCGCTGCCGTCGGTGACGGTGATGGCGAAGGACTGGGTGGCGTCCGGGGATACGCCGTTGGCCGCGGTGATCGTGAAGTGGTAGGTCCCGGCGGAGTAGGCGAGGAAGGAGAAGACGCCGGTGGTTTCGCCGATGCCGTAGTCTCCCGCAGGAGCGTCGCTGGAGGTCACCGAGAAGGTCGGCGCGGGGGCGCCGGTGGCCGTGACGGTGAACTCGTCACCACCGTCTGCAAGGGTGATGGTCCGGTCGGCGATCGCCGCGAGGGTCGGCGCCGTACCGGTGACGGTCACGGCGAAGGTGGCCGTGGCATCCGGGGAGATGCCGTTGGCGGCGGTGACGGTGAAGTGGAAGGTGCCGACGCCGTCGGGCATGAAGCTGAACGCGCCGGTGTTTTCGCCGATGGTGAAGCTGCCGGCCGGGGCGTCGGAGGAGGCCACCGAGAAGGTCGGAGCAGGATTGCCGCTGGCCGTGACGGTGAAGTCGAGCTCGATGGTTTCGATGGACATGGTCCGGTCCGCAATGGCGTCGATGGACGGCGCGGCCCCTGCGCCGGCCTCGGTGGTGAAGGATTCGACGTTGGACCACGCATCGTTGCCTTTCACGCGGACGTAGTAGGTCGTGTTGGGCGTCAGGCCGGTGAACTCGTATTCGGTGTCGGCAACCGTGTATTCGGCAATGAGGGAGCCGCTGCCGGAGGATCCCGAGCCGGAAGTCCCGGTGATGACCACGTCGTCGAAGGAAAGGTTGCCTGTGGCCTTCGTGAACACGAAGCGGACTTGCGTCGCGGAAGGATTCAGCGCGTGGCTGAACGTGGCGGCCGAGGTGGTGATTTCGGCGCTGCCGACTTCGCTCCAGTCACCGCCAACGAGTTGCTGGACCACGAGGGTGGAGGTGATGCCACTCCCCTGTCCCTTGTACCAGAACGACACGTTCGTGGGGTTGGAGAGGGTCGGGGTGGAGAGGGTCACCGAGGACTTGAACTGGAGGGAGGGAGAGGAGGCACCGAAGTTGCCGGAAGAGGTGTACGTGCCGCTGATGGACCCGGATTCCTCAGTCCAGCCGGTGGGAAGGGTGGTGCCGTTGTCGAAGCCCTCGTTGACGAGTTCGACGGATTCGCCGCCGCCGGAGCCGCCGGTCGTGAACTGGTTGTCGGAGGCCAGCTGGAGCGTGTAGGAGGTCACGCCGGTGCATTCATCCCACGTGGCGTAAGCCGTGGTGGTGCCGACATCGCCGACAAGCAGCGTCGGGACGGTCACGGCGGAGCCGTCGACGACGGTGATGGCGAAGGACTGGGTGGCGTCCGGGGATACGCCGTTGGCCGCGGTGATCGTGAAGTGGTAGGTCCCGGCGGAGTAGGCGAGGAAGGAGAACTCGCCGGTGGTTTCGCCGATGCCGTAGTCTCCCGCAGGAGCGTCGCTGGAGGTCACCGAGAAGGTCGGCGCGGGGGCGCCGGTGGCCGTGACGGTGAACTCGACGCCGCCGTCTTCGAGGGTGATGGTCCGGTCGGCGATCGCCGCGAGGGTCGGCGCCGTCCCGGTGACGGTCACGGCGAAGCTGGCCGTGGCGTCCGGGGAGATGCCGTTGGCGGCGGTGACGGTGAAGTGGAACGTGCCGACGCCATCGGGCATGAAGCTGAACGCGCCGGTGTTTTCGCCGATGGTGAAGCTGCCGGCCGGGGCGTCGGAGGAGGCCACCGAGAAGGTCGGCGCGGGATTGCCGCTGGCCGTGACCGTGAAGTCGAGCTCGATGGTTTCGATGGACATGGTCCGGTCGGCGATCGCATCGATGGACGGGGCGGTCTCGGCACCGGCCTCGGTGGTGAAGTCTTCGACGTCGGACCACGCGTCGTTGCCTTTCACGCGGACGTAGTAGGTCGTGTTGGGCGTCAGGCCGGTGAACTCGTATTCGGTGTCGGCAACCGTGTATTCGGCAATGAGGGACCCGCTGCCGGAGGCTCCGGTGACGACCACGTCGTCAAGGGCGCAGTTCACGGACTTGGTGAAGTCGAAGCGGATCTGCGTGGTGCCGGAGGGAAGGGCGACTTCGTAGGTCTTCCCTCCCTGGTCGATGGACACGGTCTCGATTTCGGTCCACGTGCCGTTCACGAGCCCGGAGATGGCAAAGGTGCTTCCGGAGCCGTTGTTGCCAAGGGCCCAGAAGGAGAGGCTGGTGCCGCCGCTGAACTCGGGGCTGATGGCGTAGTCGCCGGTGCCGTCGAACTTGATGGAGGGAACCGCCGCGCCGGCATAGCCGGAACTGGTGTAGGTGGTGGTGCCGGAGAGGGTCCAGCCGGTGGTGTCGGAGAAGTCGGCCTCGAGAACGGCCGCACCGGAGCCGCCGGTCGTGAACTGGTCGTCGGAGGCCAGCTGGAGGGTGTAGGTGGTCACGCCGGTGCATTCATCCCACGTGGCATAGGCCGTGGTGGCGGAGGTGGCGTCGACCAGCAGCGTCGGCACGGCCACGGGGGCGGCGGATACGGTCACGGTGAGGGTGGTGGAAGCGGTGCCGAGGGAGTTGGAAGCGATGACGGTGAAGTCGAAGGTGCCGAGGGCGGCGGGTTCGAAGGTGAATTCACCGGTGTCCAGCAACGTTGCGCTCAACGGGGGGGCGGCCAGATAGAAGGCGGGGGAGGGGGAGCCGGAGGCATAGGAGCTGACGTTGAAGTCGAAGTAGCCTTCATTGCTGCCGAAGATGTAGGATTGCGCGGGGATGGCGTCCCAGGCGGGGGCGGTGTCGCCTTCGGCGGTCGTGACGGTCACGTAGGAGGAGAGGGCGCCTTCGTCGCCATTCGAATCAACGGCGCTCACCGCGTAGCGGTATTCGGTGCCGGAGGAGAGGCCGGTGAGGGCCTTGGAAGTGCCGGAGACGGTGAAGGGGGAGCCGGGGATGTCTTCCCAGGTGTCGGCGGAACCGGTGACAACCACGTCGTCAAGGGCGCAGTTCACGGACTTGGTGAAGTCGAAGCGGACTTGCGTGGTGCCGGAGGGAAGGGCGACTTCGTAGGTCTTGCCTCCCTGGTCGATGGACACGGTCTCGATTTCGGTCCACGAGCCGTTGACGAGCCCGGAGATGGCGAAGGTGCTTCCGGAACCGTTGTTGCCAAGGGCCCAGAAGGAGAGGGTGGTGCCGCCGCTGAACTCGGGGCTGATGGCGTAGTCGCCGGTGCTGTCGAACTTGATGGAGGGAACCGCCGCGCCGGCATAGCCGGAACTGGTGTAGGTGCTGGTTCCGGAGAGGGTCCAGCCGGTGGTGTCGGAGAAGTCGGCCTCAAGAACGGTTGCGGCGTCGCGGGCGGCGCGGGCGGCGGTGGAGGCGGCGACCTTTTGCTGGACGTAGAGCTTGTAGGAGACGGCGTCGGCGACGGCGCTCCAGGTGGCGGTGAAGGCGGAGGTGCCCGCGACGGGGGGAGTCGAGGGGATTTCGGGAGTCCCGGGGCCGATCACAGGGGCGGTGTCGCCGACCCAGCCGAGTTCGACGGAGCGGAGGACGGTGTCGTTGGTGTGCTGGGGGGTAAAGGCACTGCTGCCCCAGCGGGAGGACTTGGTGCAGCAGTCATAGGCGATTTTCCAGCATTCGTAGGCGTCGGCGTAGCCGTCGTTGTCGCCGTAGCCGGACTTGGTGTCGCAGGTGCCGTTCCACCAGGCCCATGTGAAGGCACCGAGGAACACGCCGCCCTCGATGCTGCCGCTGGTGCGAGAATTCATCCAAGCGCTTGTGTCGTAGTAGCCGCCATCCAGAGAAGACTGGTTGTATTCCGCGGCAGTGACCCAACCAATTTCAGACGAAGAAATTGATTTTTCGACACCCTTTACTCCGCGGGCCAAGCGTTCAGCCCGGTTGGCATCCATGATTCCGGTGACACGGGTGGCCAAATCGAAAACGGTGGGTGTGCTGGATGCATCCTTGAAGAGACCGCCTGAATGGCATGCATCGACGATGACGACGACTTTCACCCCTGAAGCGAACTTCGCCAAGTCCGCAGCCAATTCCGTGTCCTCGTAATAGTATTCGTACGAGCACAGGAACGTCGAATACTCGTCATCGCTGTAGTCGGGATAGTTCCAACCGCCATGAGAAGAGTGCTGGTAGATGAATGTATCGCCAGCCTTTGCTTTGGAGGCATAAGAGGTGATGGCGTTGCGGATGGCTTTGGTGGTTGCAGCGCTGTCAGTGAGCTTCGTCATGTTGGCGCTTTGACACCCGCCGCGGGTTATGAGGTTGTTGTAGAAATAGTCGGCATCGTTGACACAACCCGACAAATCATTGCCGGGTTCCGAATACTCGTTGATGCCGACGCAGAGGGCGTACTTGGTTTCCGCGCGTGCGAAATCCGCGGCACAGAGGCCGAGGAGCGATAGGGAAGCGAACCAGATGGCGAGTTTTTTCATGTTACCGCGACTCCGTGTTGGATGGCGTGCGGGGGACGGGGATGCCGCCGTGGCATGGACCGCTCCCGCATTCTGGTCTCAGCATAGCCCTGGCGTGCGCGCGGGACAAGCCGGGAAGGGCCGCGGCGGTCGAGCGTTTTACCGGTGGCCGGGGGTGCCGCCGGCGCCCGGAACCGGGCCCGGGAAGAGTTTTCCAATGATTGGAAAAAAAGTTTCCAATGGTTGGAAAAATCCGGCCAGTTTTTCCAACGATTGGAAAAAATGTTTCCAATCATTGGAAAACTTCGGCGCAGCGGCGGGGCCCAGGGCGGGGGAAATAGTGTGGCTCCAAGGGAGTTGTCTGGTGGAAACCTTGCGGTTTCTTGCCGGGAGCTCCCTCCGGGAGGGCCCGA
>JAEEGL013449343.1_pt1 | contig 12056 bp, 12 predicted proteins | sample 9134231 | NCBI WGS metagenome assembly JAEEGL01 (sample SAMN16246548, study PRJNA631951) | gut metagenome | biome: gut microbiome; feature: rumen; material: fiber-attached | host: Bos | place: Iran: Karaj | collected 2018-10
CACCGATCAGAACCCCGTGGTGACTTATCATCATCATGGCACCTATGCTGTTACGCTCACCGTTGGCGACGGCACGTCGACCGACACCAAGTCTCGCACGGGCTATGTGGTAGTCAGTGCCGAGGCTCCTGTCGCACATGTTGGCTTGCCCGACGGCGCCTACCTCTCGCCATGGGTGATGATGTTTGTTCCCACCGAAGTGCCCTTGACCTTCAAGGATGCCTCTACGGGCAACCCCACCTCGTGGAACTGGACGTTTGAGGGCACCGACATCACCAGCAGTGACCTGCAGAACCCCACCGTGACCTATCTCCAAGAGGGCACCTACGGCCTGAAGCTGGAGGTGGCCAATGATGTGGGCTCGAGTGTCGATGAGTATGTGAGCACAGCCATTCAGGCTGGTGGCGAACAGGAGATTTGGAACATCGCTCCTGAAGAGAATGGCGACTTGACGATGATTGAGATGGGTTGGTATGGCAACTATGCCGGCACCAACTGGCTAGGCATGGGTGAGTTTGCCGAACACTTTGACGCTCCGCTCGCCGATGCTCAAATCTCGCAAGTGAACGTCTACTTCGGCAAGACCACCGCATCGTCGACCGATGCCGATATCGAGATGAAGATTATGACTGCCGGCGCCGATGGCATGCCTGACCAAGTACTGGGCAGCACCAGTTTGAAGGCAAGCGAACTGGCCTACGACCCGACTACGGTCAACTCCACGGAGTTTGTCTTTGACGAGCCCGTCGACATCCCTGCTGGCACCGAGTTCTTTGCCGTGATTGGTCCCTTCCCCAACGAGAACGGTGATGACATCGCCATCTTGCTGTGCCGCCGCAACGAGGGTGAGAAATGCACTGGCTACCATTTCGTATACGATGAGGGCGATAACTACGAATACCTCGAGACCGGAAGTTGGTACCAGAACACAGATGATCCGTTGTCGCTCGCCGTGGCTCCCAAGCTCAGCTACATCTCGACACCGCACACCAGCATCAATCAGCCTGTGGACGGGAAGCAGGTGCTGAGCCAGACCTATTATAATCTGGCTGGTATGGCAAGCAGCAAGCCCTTCGATGGCGTGAACATCGTGATCACGAATTATAGCGACGGAACCATGAAAACGGCTAAAGCCGTTTATTAATTCATAATTTATAATTCATAATTTATAATTACTGCCCGGCAAATTTGTCGGGCAGTTCTTTTGAGAACTATATACCAGTTGTCCCCTAGATCTTGATAGAAGTCTTTATCGCTATTGCGAGAAATTAATTTAAAAGTAGTTTAAAAATTTCTGCACGCTATCGCGTGGAAATGAGACTAATATAAATTTCTGGCCGAGGCCCAATAATCTTCAAAATATTTTTTCGAATAATTTCTTGCCCGTAATGCAATAAAAAATAGCTTATGGGAAAACTGGTATCTAACTCCCTTTTTTATTAGTATTGGCTACTTCAAACAGCCTAGCTGTATTACACACTCCTCCGTCGCTCCGCGACACCTCCCCTAACTTAGGGGAGGACTTGTTTTCAATACTTGGGATTAATTATGACTCTGTCATTGCTTTAGTTTATTATTTTCAGATGTAGATAGGTGAGATATCCAGTAACAAAGAAGACCGAAAGGAAAAATAAGAATAAAACATGCTACAAACGCTACTCCAACAAAAATACAGGCACCCATAACGAGGGGATATGTCTCAATCTTCCGAAAGAATAATGAGAACAAAAAAGCAAGAGAAATAAAGACCCAAAAATATAAAACCATCACAATGGCCATATTTATCCATGGCACTTCTGCTTCTTTTAACTGAGCGAAGGCTATATGAATGCTCAACAATGAACATCCAGAAACTATCAATGAATAAAGAATTGACTCACCTATGGACATATGATCAAGTAATAGCAAATAACCCGCCACGATGCCCAACAGTAGCGAGAAAAGCAATGAAACGAGATTAAATATCCTTTTATCCCTTTGAGACAGTTTCATAAAACTAGTTTATAAAAGAGCATTACAAATAACAGCTAAATACTCTATTTATTACCATGTCGCACTTACGTGTTACCGGGCCATGAGGTAGATGTCTCGCATGGCTTGGTAGTCGAGGACTTCCATGGCGCCGAGGGTGATGGTGCCGCCGCGAGAGCATTTGTCGACCATGATGTCAATCTCCTGGTCGGTGATGTCGCGTCCCAATAGCTCGTGGATGCTGGTGGGCATGCCAATCTGGCGATAGAATGCCTCGACGGCCTGTATGCCTCGCTCGGCGGTCTCGTCGGGATGGGCGAAGTCGTTGGGCACTCCCATCACATTGACGGCAAACTGCACGAATCGGCTCAGGTGCTTGTCCTTGACATAGCGCGCCCATGAGGGCCAAATGGCTGCCAGTCCGGCACCATGCGTCACGCCGAAGAGTGCGCTGAGTTCGTGCTCAAGGCGGTGCGTGGCGAAGTCCTTCTCGGTGCCGCACTCGGTGAGGTCGTTGTGGGCCAGCGAACCCGCCCACATGATTTGGGCGCGGTAGCGGTAGTCCTCGGGGTTCTTCATGACAATGAGGGCTGCGTCTTTGACGGTGCGCAACAGCGCCTCGCTGATGGCGTCGGTGAGGGTCATGTCCTCATATTTGGAGAAGTAGCGCTCCATGGTGTGCATCATGATGTCGGTCGCACCGGCCGCAGTCTGGTAAGGCGGCAAGGTGAAGGTGCGTTCGGGGTTCATCACGGCGAAACGGCACCGGCACAGGTCGCTGTTGATGCCACGTTTGAGGAGTCCCTCGTCGGCGGTGATGACGCAGCTCGACGACATCTCGCTGCCAGCGGCGGGGATGGTCAGCACCACGCCGATGGGCAGGCAGTGCTGGGGCACAGCCTTTCCGGCCCAGAAGTCCCACACATCGCCATTGTAAGGCACGCCGTAGCCGATGGCCTTGGACGAGTCAATCACGCTGCCACCGCCCACGGACAGGATGAAGTTCACCCCCTCGCGGCGGCACAGGTCGATGCCCTCGCGAACCTTTGACAGCAACGGGTTGGGCACTACCCCACCCAATTCGCAGAACGCGATGCCCGCATCACGCAGCTGTTGGCGCACCACGTTGAGCAGTCCCGACCGCTCGGCCGAGCCGCCGCCATAGTGTATCAGCACCTTCTGCCCGCCATTGGCGGCGACCAGCTGGCCTATCTTCTTCTCAGAGTCGCGCCCGAACACCACGCGTGTCGGAGCGTAGAAATTGAAATCCTTAATCATAGTTTCGTTCGATTAGTAATATTGTTTCATTCATTTTTGGGGGACTCATATGTTATTACGATGCGGGAGATTCTTTCTTCTCCTCCTTGTGCCTGTGATTTGCTGATTAGCATTCCAAAAAGCATGGAAACAGTAGCCAGAATAGCACAACACACTATGAGGAATACTCCGATAGAATGAGGGGGGTCTGTTGTTAAGAATTCGATGATTGATAAGGCAAGTATAGCGAATAGAGCGCCGCTGGCAAGCATCAACAATCCTCTCCACAAATTACCCCAAAAGCCGTAACCAAATAGTTGCCTGTAAGCATAAAGATAGCACAATGGGATCATGATATAGAAAATGCTGGAGAATAAGTCGGCAAGGTCATCCACAATAAGCACTTGAAGGCTCATGAAAACTTGGATGAAAAAACCTTGTGGCAGTGAATGTTTGGGGTTGCGCGGTGCGTAACGGAAGATGCAGAATGTAGGAATAATGAAGAAGCACACTACTGACAACCATCCCCAACCAGGACTCGCCTCAACCCAGTCAAAATACTGATTCAACAATGGCGAATCTTCTTTGATCACTTCTTCTGTGATGTTGGGAACCTTGAACAAATAGTCAACAACGACACTGATAATTCCCATGATCACCAACATTTTTACTGGTGGGAATGACACTTGCCGCTTGCCGTTGATGTAGTCGCTGATAAAATAGCCAGGACGCCAGATGAGCTGCCACAACGAGTAGACCAGCGAGCGGTTGTGCATGCCCCACACTTCGGCAGTGCTTTGCAGCACGCTCTTCCATGAGACCTTGCCCACGCCCGCCTTTTGCGAGCAGTGTGGGCAATGGTTGCCCACAAAGTCATTCTCGCAATTCACACAATGGTGTTGCTCGTTCTCGTCATAGCTCCAGTCGAAGGCATTAAGTTGCCAAGCCTTGAACCGCCTGTATCGCTCTTTGAGATTCATCCGTGTTAATCGTCAATTCCTAAGAAACGCCCCGATGTGTCGAACTTCAGATCCATGCCATTAGAGAGTTCAATCTCATAGCCGTAGGCATCTTTATCAATTTTAGTGATGGGCAGTGCCTGATAGTTGGTTTTAACATAATTGGCTATTGCTTGCGGAACAAGTGCTGCTGGAATGGCCTTGGTGTGGCAATCCACATTGTCCCACTGGTTGTTGCGGTCAAAATCAATCTCTGTGCCATCGTTAAGTGTCACATCGTATTCGATGCCGCCATGCTCCGAGTCTGTCTCAACATTGACAATCGTCGCACCGGCAAAGTATTGCTGCACAAAGGCATTGATGGCCTCTGGTACGGCTTGGGGCGATACTGCAGGTGTCTGTGTTTGGGCTTGAGGTTGGGTGGAATCAACTGGGACCTGAGCGGGTTGTTGCGCGGCAGGTACTGTTGTTTGCTGTTGGTTTGCTTCGTTATTTCCTGTGCATGCCGTTAGTAGCACAAAGGCAAGACATGCTATCGATAACAATTTAATGCTTTGATTTTTCATTGTGTTGTCTGTTTAAAATGGTTAGGGGCCAATTGCTCAGCCCCTACACCAGTAGTGAAATTAAAAGTATTAATCGTCTATGTCAATCACTTGGAAAGCACGATTGTACTCAATTTCTAAGCCGTTGTTGAGTTTCACCTCATAGCCTCGACGATTGCGGTCAAGTTTAAGAATCGTGGTGCCGGGGAAAGAAGTCTTGACATTGGCTTTGATTTGCTCAGGAATCAGTGCAGCGGGGACAAACGAAGAGCGGCAGTCAATCTCTTTCCATTCGCCTTGCTTGTTAAACTCAACTTTCTCACCGCTGTCATAAACGATGGTGTAGTCATCCCAGTCCATGGTGACAATCAGAGGCACCTTGTTGGCAAAGTGCTGTTTGAGCATTGCCTGAGCGTTTGCTGGCAGTTGGTTGTAAGTAATCACTTGTTCATGGTCGGCCTTGGCGTTGAAGCTAATGAGTATTGCGACCATCAAAAGAATTGCTTTGATACTTCTCATTTTTTGTTGATTATATGGTTAAACATTTATTAATTCATCTTAATCAGTCATCCATTTCCATGAGTGCGCCTTGCTGGTTGAATTTCAGTTCAAGGTCATTAGCAAGCTCTACCTCATAGCCATAGCGTTCTTTGTCAATCTTGACAATGGCAACGGCAGGGAAGTTGGTGTTGAGATAAGTAGCGATAGGTGCCGGAACAAGTGCTGCAGGAATTGGGGTCATATGGCTTTCGACCTTGTCCCAAACGTTGCTGGTATCGAAGCTCACTTGCGTGCCATCGGCAAGAGTGATGTCATATTGGTCGGAGAACCATTCCCAATCCTTCTGAGCAAACGAGATGGTCTGTCCAGGGAAGTTCTGCTGAACAAAAGACTGAATCTCTTGCGGCAGTTCTGTAGGTGCAACCGGCCTGTCATCGCAAGCAGATAGGGTCAACAAAATAACCCCCAAAATAAATAAAAGAAGATAGTTTGTTTTCATAAATTATATATTCTAGAATGCATTGTCTCTCAATGTATTACAAAATTCATTGAAAGCTATTGACAATATGTTATTGCGTGCTAACATTACTTGTAAAATGTTTTCAATCTGCAAAGATACAACAAAAAATTAAGAATTAAGAATTAAGAATTAAGAATATATTGGAAATGGACTGAGATTGCGTTTCATATGCTAGAAAATAGCACAAAAATTGCCACAAAAGTAGGGCCCTCACCAAAAAATGTGTATCTTTGCAACTCATTAAACTTAATCCTCATGAATGTCAAATTACATACCCCCAAAAGCATGAAGGCCGGTAGCGGCATCTCATCGTTTAAGCAACTGTTGCTGTCGTTCGTAGCCACCACGATTTCAATAGCCCTCACCTTTGGAACAGCCGCATTCCTTGAGCATAGGAAGAAAGAGGCCAACAAGCGCGAGATGGTGATGATGATTCTCATCGACTTTGACAAATCCATTGCTCAGTTAGAGGCTTTGGACTCTTCGGCTGTCGCAGCTTTTGAGGCTCAACTCAGCATTATAGAGCATCCAGAGACTTTTGAAAATAGCAAGATTGAACTGATCAGCCTTGAAGCTGATTGCAAAAGTGAACCTTCAAAAACCGTAGAGAGCATCTTCTCGTCGAACATCGAGACGATCAACACGCTCGGCAATATCCTCTTCGCCGAGAAAGTGTCGGGGTTTTATCTGAATCGTCAACAGGTATATGACATTCTGAAGGAAGCTTCGCAGGAGGCATTTAATGAGAACGATGGCATCACGACAAGCTATCAGAACTTGCAAAAGCATAATTTGTCGAACATCGTTTTCCTGTGCGAGAGTTTCAAGAATAAGCTGAAGGGAATCAATGAACAATGCAAACAGATGATGAATGTGACCGACGCCGAAATCGCAGCCTTCCAAAGCGAGCGTCTGAAGTTGGATGTCATGGTCGACAAGTCGAGGGACGAAGAAACGATTCAAAACATGATTGACCGCAACCAGCGCTTCCAACAAGCGATAGAATCGCGAAAACACTAGGGGTTTAGTCATCATTGAGAGTGTGTCAAAAATAAAAAAACAACTGATTGTTCTGAAAATTCTGAAACATTATCGCTGACCAAGTTTGGTGACTTGGTCAGCGACTTTTTTTACTGCTTAGAAGGAACGGCTGGATTCACGCTCTTTTGTGTCACGATAGACGTTGTTGACCTTGTTTCTGCCGAAAGAGTAGGAAATGCGCAGCGAGACGGCATGGCTGTGGATGTTGTTGCGCGTAAAAACGCTGTAGTCATTATATTGAGCGGTTGATTTGGTGATGTTCCAACCGAAGGGGTCGCTGAGCGTCGCCACCAGTGTCAAGCGATTATCTAGAAGCATGTACCTCAATTCACAACCTATCAACGACATGGTTTCGTAACGTGTCATCCGTTCATGATAGGGGAAATAATGGCTAAACCTCACATTGAAAATGAGCGTTTTGGGGCGGTTGAGCATCCATGAGGTGTTGAGTTCGAGTTTACCACTCCAGCTGCTTTCGTTGTGTTCCTTGAAATCGGGAATTTTAGAAGAAGCATAGGTGTGAAACACCTCGCCGCCGACATTCACATTCCACCAGTCGAAGAGTGAGCGGTAGTAGGACGCATACAACCCAGCCTTATTGCTGTTGATGCTATTCTCGGGGATTGTATATTGTGAACCGTCGCCATTAAATCGCGTGACATATCCGATGGCATCATGGTTATAAGAGTTGTACAAAACAGCGTAGGCCCCCTTGAAGCTATAACTGATTTCGGCGTTATGCGCTATACTTGGCTGGAGGTCGGGATTACCCGAGACATAGTCGCTGGTGGTTGTGTAGTAGATGAAAGGATTCAAGTCGGCAAAATTAGGCCGTGTGATTCCCATCGAATAGGATACAGAGAATCGTCCTACTTTTTCGTTGTTCCAACTCAGGTTCAGAGACGGGAACAGGTAGCCGTAGTGGCGCTTCTCGTTTACTGTCGACTGGCGTCCATTTACATTGGTGTGCTCGTAGCGCAGGCCTACCTTTCCGAAAAATGAATTAGAGAAGTTCTTCTCAGCGCCAACATAGGCGGCGATCGTGTTCTCGTCATAATCGAAATCGTTGCTCTGCGAATCGTCAGGTAGCCATTGGGTGCCATCAAAATTGCTGACGAGTAAAGATGTGTTGTTACCAATGGCAGTGTAAGCTATACCCGTTTCCATCTTGAACGTCTCGAAGGGCATGGTAGCATCCAGTTTCACCGAGTGGATGTGATATTTGTTGCGGCCCTCATTGGTTAGTCTCGTGGAGTTGTCGTTCCAGGTCGTAGTGACATCAGAGAACGACTGGGTCGACTTGTTGAACCAGTTATAGGTCAAGCTCAGCATCTTGCCCTTGTCGTCAAGAAGCCAGTCACTGAATGCAGTCAAGGTGAAAGCATTGTTGGGTCTTGCGGGCGAGTGATTATAGGAATTGAAGATAATGCCATCGTCGCGGGTAACATCATTGAGTGAGCTATTCATCCGTGTTGTGCTGAAGTTGACAATCGTTCCGGCACAAAGTCGGTCAGAAAACTTGTATTTAAAGAGACCGTTTGCGCCAAACATTCTATTGGTAAAGTCAGTACGACGGTTTGATGTCTTCAGATGGTCGGCAAAAGTATAAGTGCGGTCTAGGTCGTTGATACCCTTTGTGACGGTCCAACTGGCATCGGCCGACAGTTCCACCTTTCGAGTGGTGTGTGATAGATTGCTTCCCAGCATATAGCTGAAACCTTCTCTGAAAATGCCCCGTCCCCATACATTTCCCCGCGTGCCAAGCGACTCGTTGCGCGTGGTAATGCTGATGTATGCCACATTGGTCCCTGCGGCATACTTTGCGGGTGGTGTCGTAAGCACCTCAATCTTCTCTATGCCAGAGGCCTGGAGGTTTTTCAGCTGCAGGGCAACTGCCTCGTCAGACATCTCCAACAATCGACCGTCAACGATGTATCTCACTGATGACTTGCCGGCAACAGTCACGGCATCACCCTCGACCGTCACGCGAGGTATGCGGTCAAGCACCTCTATGCCGTTCAGCCCCTTGGTAAAGGCATCATTTTTTGTGAGGTAGACAATGCGGTCAGGCTCTTGTTTGAGAATGGTTCGATGCCCGATTACTACAACTTCATTCAGTTCGAACACCTTATCCCAGTAATTAGCGATAGAGTCTATTGCCAGACTGTCGCTCATTTCCTGCGCAAACAGGGACACAGGAATTATAGCCATCAAAAAGATGGCTTTAAATCGTTTGTCCATAATGAATTATTGATGAGTTAGTTGAATGCTTTTTCTTTGCCTTGTATGAAGAAGAATGCTCCGCCGTGCTGGTCGCGTTTCAACCCGACATAGATGATTTCTCCATTGTTGAGAATCTGGAGTGATGTGTATTGTCCATCCTCGCCATGATAATCGGAGAAATCCTTTGCTCTCGGGGCGTCTTTTGTTATCGCTTCGACGATTTTCTTGACGATGCCAAGGTTGTTCTCGACGGTCATGCCACGATAGTAGTTTCCATTGCTTTTATAGATTGAAATGGTCACACACTTGTTGTCATTATACCTGCCGTCAAACAGGCTTTCCGCATGGAGTTTAGGCGGATTGGCATAAACCGCTATGGCGGTGAGGATGCTGGTCAATATGATGAGTAATCGTTTCATCGGTTCTGCGTATTTTGATGGTTCATAAATTGTTGTACTTTGGCTTCCTCGGCTGCTCGTTGCGCCTCAATGGTCTGCATGAAATTCTCCATTTCGGCAATATCTGCCTCGGCAATGGTTTGGGCTGCCTCGCCGACAAGCATTTTGCCCTCGGCATAGACTATGCAGTCGGTATCTTTACTGTTTGTATTGAGCAGTGAGATGCAACCCAGCACTATTGCCATGCAAGCAGCAGCACTTGCCCCACCCCACAGCAATTGTCGCTTGGTTGCCAGGCGCTGCTCATTGGCAGCCAGTTCACTGACTCGCTGTCGCAATTTATCTGATGCGACTATCCTACGGCACGGCTTCAGCAGTTCATTTATGTCTTGATATTCGTCCATTTCAGTCATCAATTGTTGGTGAAATACTTTTGTCTCATTTTCTTCATACCCGAATAAAAGCGGGATTTTGCAGTAGATTGCGGAATCTCCAGGATACGGCTGATTTCTACAAATGAAAGTCCATCGGTCACATTCATACGAATAATCTCGGCCTCACTGGGAGGCAAGCCATCGAGCAAAGCATTGATGCGGTTAATCTCCTCATTGTCAAGCCTATCGTCGGGATTGTCAAGCACATCAACCATTTCAATGGGAATTCTCTCGATGCGCCGCTGTCGCCAATGGTCTTGACAAAGGTTATACACAATACGGAACAGGTAGCACTTGATATCGTCCAACTTGTTTTTCTTACTTGATTCGAGCATGCGCAATACAGCCTCATAGACAATGTCCTCGGCCTCGGTTCGGTCGTTGACACGGAAATAGGCGAACCTCAACAACCCATCCAGGTTCGCTTCAATCACTTCGTCAATATTTCTGCGTTTTGCGTTGCCAAACATAATTACAGGCTGTTTATTTCACGTCTCATATACTATGACGGAAAAACACAGAAAACGACGACTTTTTTATCGTGTTTTTTTAGTTTAGAATTCGTGTAACAATAAACGCACCTCTTGCGAGAGGTGCGCATATTAGTAAGCTCATATGTGAATTAGCTCTGAAACTACTCTTTCAGGAGCTCTTTGGAAGTTGATGTGCTGCCATCATCATAGGTTATCACTTTTATGTTGACCCCATTCCATGGTTTAGCGCTGCGCACACCCGCCAAGTTGACATATTCAACCTTGACAACCTCTCTATTCTCAATAACATAGATGGCAGAATTGGCACCTACTGGTAAGTGGGTGTTGAACCATTCAATGTTTGCGAGCAGAGCCGATTTGAGCCGGCCCACTCTTACTTCAAGGGGTTCTTGATTTGTGTAATTCCAACGGAGTTTTTCTTGCTCGAATGCGTCTCCGCAGAGCAACAGATGCTCGTCGATATATTCCATCCAGGATTGTATTTCAAAAGGATAAAACTCCTCCCATGCATTTCGCACAGCACAACAGAAGTCCTCATCTTTAATCAGCTCGCCAATCCAGTGTGGCGTGAAGCCATAAGATGTTTTCATGCGGAATGTGTAGTCGGTTTTCGCGCGTTGATTACATGACAAGTCCCACAATGGCCCAGCCACCCAACGAGCATCATCGTCCCGATCCTTGTGCAGATAAAAACTGCCATGAAATCCGTCACTATTATCAAGAACCTCCTGAATGATAAAATACCGTGCCATGGCATCGACATCAATCATCTGCTCCCATGTGCTGTTGGTTTTGTCATCATCATATATAGCAGAATTAATGTCCTGAAACTCACCGATCAACCATTGTCTCTGTGCCGTGGATAGCGAATCGGGTGAGTGATAAGTGATACTCAGATTCCACATATCGTATTCCCTGATGCTTATCTGATTGGTCTCATAGTAATTGTCTACTTCCACGAGCCAGCCGTAAGGTATCGTGTTCTCATCCTCATTCCAGTTGGGTTGTTCGTAGATGTTGAGCCGATTTTTACCGATGCGGTTTGTCTCGGTGAGCAGGTAGAGCCCGAGATAATCGCCATTGAGTACCACTTCGACGGGTCGTGTGGATGGTGTCCAATCCATACCCATGATGTTTCCCAATTGCATGCCCGCCACTGTCGGTTCATAGAACTTGAGCAAAGCCCAGTGACGATGCTTGTTCATACCAAGCAAGGGAGTCTTTTCGGCCAGTTTGATTTTGTATGGTTTCTTCACTCCTTTCCATGATGAATGGCCTCGTCCTCGAATCTCAAGCGACATAGGACTATCGGCGGAGCCAACATTAAAGTCCGGGTTCTGATTGTCAACAATGAAATACGTTCCTGGGATGTATATTGTTTTTGACGTGATGGGTTGGTGGTTTTGGGTCTCGATATGCATGACAGGCAAAGTGCCGGTTTGTGCATTTGCGTTCAGCATAGTCAATGACATGATTGCAATCAATGCCATTAATGCTGAAATTTGATGAGAGAAGAGATGAGATTGTGCCATTGGAATAAACTTCTTTCTCTAATGACAAATGAGGAAAGACGTTTGCTGCATCGTTACCAGAAAAGAGTTCAATCGATTCGGTTATGGAGTAAACCGGATGCCAAAAGGCAGAGCGATATCCCAAGGATGGTCGGTACGATAGTTCTCAACGGGGCTATGAGTGGGTATATAATAGCGGAAG
>JAEEGL014150579.1_pt1 | contig 12056 bp, 8 predicted proteins | sample 9134231 | NCBI WGS metagenome assembly JAEEGL01 (sample SAMN16246548, study PRJNA631951) | gut metagenome | biome: gut microbiome; feature: rumen; material: fiber-attached | host: Bos | place: Iran: Karaj | collected 2018-10
CAATCTCAAGCTCACTTTCCGCAACTAATAAATCACCAGCAAAAATACATATTATTTTCAAAATATTGGGATGGACAAACTATAAATATGTCTATGAATTTCTTTTCAATTGTTCCAGTGCCCGGCAGAGCTGGTCGGGACAGGAGGTGGCTTTATCGCCGCAGCGGATGCCGTTGAGTTTTTGGATGATGTCGTCGATTTTCTGGCCGGTGACCAGCCGGCAAATGCCTTGCAGGTTGCCGTGGCAGCCGCCATAGAAGGAGACCTGCTGAATGACGCCGTTGTCATCGACGGTCACATCGATAAACTGCGAGCAGGTGCCTTGGGTTTTGTAAAGGGTGTGAGGCATAAATTATTACTTTAATTCATTCATAGTCGCATATTGAGCGTCATAACGAGTTGAACTATTTTTGCTTGGTTTTTGTTGAGGATGTAAACTATCCGACAACAATTCAAAATCATTATTGAAAGAAATCAAAGCATATTTAGTTCCTGTGTTTGTTGTTTTATAAATTCCGTCTACAACGCCATCAACATCAACGATACTAATTTTTTCTACCATGAAAAGATGTTTGCCCTCATCCTTCCACGTATGGAAAAGTATATAGCCAATATTGTGGAAATTATCAATTATTTCTTTTGATTCTGCTGTGTCTTTTAACGCAACAGCTATGGTACCTGTAGGAAGGAAATTTTTGATTTTTACATCATAACTTTCCATCATCACCATGAGAACGCCAGTCTTCTTACGCGTTGTGGCATTTTCTTCCAGAGTTCCAACATTGGGGATATTCTCAATAACGAAATCATCTTTCAATTCTATTTCCTTGCTTACGTGGAAATAACTTTCCAAATCATTCTTCAAGACTTCATTTTTCTCAATCTCACATTCAGTAAGTTTACCGAATAACTTGCGTATAACTTTAGCCTCTTTTTTCATCAGTGCCAAGATGAGGTAATGGCCATTATTTTGGGGACGATAAATCTTGCCATTGAGTTTATGAAAGTTCTCTTTGATAAAGCTATAGCAATTCATACCATCTCGGGGCTGTAGAATATAGAAGTTGTAAAGTTTGTTCAGTGTTTCTTGAATACTCCTACGAAACTCCATTCTTACTTTTTCACGCCACTCTTCCTGCCGTTTTTTATTGTCACGGCCATAAAGTGATACAATGAACAAAAAATTAACATCGTAGTGACAAAGCAACAACGTGTCGCGGTCGAAAAGGCGGTTTTCAAACTGACGATTCAGCTGAATATTTTCCTCATTGTGCAAGGTATCATCCTCAAATGAGAGAAACTTGCTTTCTTTGCTGTGTGCTCTATCGGGAATATGTGCCGAGATAAAGAAATTAGGAATCGGATTGTAGCCTTCTGTGAGGACATCACGTAATTGCGGTTGGCTACCAACCTCTTTATCTCTGTCTATCAGTCCAAGAAACAAATTCATGTTCCACTGTATCACATTTCGTGCGTATGTGTATTGCTTGCAGATAGAGGTCTCTCCAAGGTTCACATTGCCATCTTTTCCCCTTTTATAATATTTACTATCGCCTATGTAATAAGTCAATTGTTCCGCCAGGTCTGACTTAATCAGCAAACCTTTGTCTATGTACATGTGATCGACCAATTTGCCATCTTTCTGGACTGTAAGCTCGGATGGGAGAATTTCCTTTTCGTTGCCTCCCACCAGTTTATCTATCATCATCTCAAAAATGCATTCAAAATCTTTGGCCAACAAATAGTCATCCTCCGGAACTTTCATGGTAATTTTGTGTTCGCGATCGAAAAATGCATAACACATATCCCATATTCTCAATGCTTTGTCGGAAAAATATTTGTATTTTATCTGACGCAGACGATGTGTGCCAAAATTTTTGTCAATATATTTGCTTTTGAGTATTTTTGTTGGAATAAGATCGTAGTTGATGTTGATATCAAACGAGAATCCATGAATTTTGCCAATGTAGTTGAGTATGGAGAAATAGATGATAAGCAGCTCCTCATCGAAGTTTACAACTTTCTTCTTGTTTACAGGATTGATGTATACCGGCACATCGTTTGTGATAATCGCTTGGCTTTTGTTGATGGTTTTAGTCCACTGGATTTTGTTGAAACCTCTATGCATATTCCGAGCAATAAAGGTTAAGTAGTCTTGGTTGTGACGGTTGAATTCGCGCAAGGCTATAATTACATCAAGCAAAGTGTTGTGCTTTATCCTGCGGCCTGTACTTTTACTTTGAATTTCACGAGGTTCTAGTATATTTTCGTTGTGGTCCTTCTTATAAACGTTGATGGTGCGGTAAATCCATATAGAGAGTTCCGAGAGAAAGTCCCTATACTTGTTTTTCTCTCCCTCCTCGAATTTATCTTCCAAATCCTTAACCTCAAAATCAATAATATCTGTTGGCTGTGCACCGAAAATAGTATCTGTTGAGTCGTCTTTATTCTGCTCTCCTGTAAGCACTACCTTGGGCAAGAAAAAAATCATATCTTCTGCGGCTTTGCTGTAGCAATAGCCCACATACTCGGGACGATAGTATTTCTCTTTCTTGTTGAAAAAGGAAACCACACCGCCCAAAGCATCCTCAACTGTGAGACCTTCACGAATCGGATAGTCAAGTTCATACGGATAACCTTCGATGAAAATGAGCATAGTTCTAAGATTTTATTCACCCTCGCCTTTTTCTGTAACAACGTCCGTCTCAGATTCTTCAGCGCCTGTGGATATTATCGGCGTTTCTTCTTCTGCTGCTTCTCCTTTGGTTTTGATGCCAAGGAAAGACATGAGGCCTTGGAGCTTTTGGTCTTTATCATCAGTAAAGAAATCAGAGAACCGAATGCTCTTTTCTTTTTTATCTTTGTAATCTATCCAACGGAAAATCTGGTCGGGATCATCCTTGCACACATCATTCCAAATATAGAACAATATCTTGTTAAGGAGCGTATCGGCAGACATAACATTTCCGGTTCGGTTGGCATCAACAAAAAAGTCACCCAATTGTTTATCTTCCGAATTATCAATGGAATAAATCCTATTGTTGATTTCACGTTGAAAATCAACCCACATATACGTCTTGTCGCCTATCTCTATTACCCAATCTTTATTTTTATAACTTATAGGAATATATTTCCACTCCCATCTTCTCTTGAAGGCCGAATCAATCGGGAAAAGGCTTTGGTCACTGGTGTTCATCGTGGCCCAGATGTAGAGGTTTTTGGGGAGAACCAACAACTTACCGCTCTTTATTTTGTCCGTAATGCCATGAGGGTAATTCTCTTTGAAAATGGAATCTATTTCGCACTTAACTGAATCCAAATTAAGGGTTTTAAACTCTCTTTCCAATTCTTTTCTCAAATCATCATCTGCCTCAATAGGATATTCGGAATAACCATCATCTCCACGATCAAGCAACTGGAACAAATCACCGAAAATCTGAGCACAATTGCCGCGGTTGATTTCTTCTATGATAAGAAATTGAGCCGTTTTGTCAAATACCGTTTTGCTTTGAGGATTTAGGATATTATATAAAAGACTCATCGTTTCCTGTTCTTCCTCAAATGGGTAAATAAGGGAGAACTTGTTTTTATAATTGTTTACTTTAGCAGGACTTATATTTATTTTGTTTAATCCGTTTTTATACAACATCATCCAATCAAGACTTCTGTTGTCATACAGATGGACACCAAATCCATAGTAGCAAATCGCGGAGGATTGTTGTTTCCGCTTAACACAATTCAGATACTCTTCGCAGATATCATAGTTGAACAGCTCAAGGAAACACAAAGTGCAACACTCTACTATGGGTTCTTCTATTTCAGGTATATATTGGTGGCCAACCAAATCGAAATATGCATGGAACATCTCGTGGATATAAACTGCAGCAAGCAAATTAAGGTCGTTACCAATGTTTGCCTTATATAGAAAAACTGTTTTGTTGCTTGAGTCATATTGACCTAATAACGAGTGGCGTTCATCGACCACAATGGTGACATCCTCACTGTCGTAGACTCCTAATATATCTATGCCGTCACCTTTTTTTATCTTTTCTTCCTCTCTCAGTTTTTGATAAATGCTCGGCAGCAAGCCTCCTTGTTTCATCAAAAAAGCATATTGATCTTTATCGCTTTCCCACAAGGAATATAGCATATTTATCTCTACGGCTGTGAATGTGATTTTTTTGTGGTAGCGTTCATCGTCGTCTTGAGGTCTATCTGTTACCACCACCTTTATTTCATCATGTAATTCTGAGAAATTTTGAATTCTATCGAACGAGAAATCAAAATTGTCAACTTGTTTTAACAAGTCTATTTCATCAGAAGAAAGTGAACCATCTGGGGTGTGGTCAAAATGGGAGCTAGAACCTTTTTCTCCTGAGGTGGAATAGGGCGAAGTCGGCATACTTATGGGGATAATAACAGCTGACTTAGTCGTTGGTAACGAGACGTTACACATCTTCTCCCAAGCTTGTATGTAAGCTTTTGTGAAAGCTTGTTTGACGAAAGAATATGTGATGGTGTGGGGTGGTAACTCTTCTATAGCAGACATGATTTTCGGGACCTCAGCTGATACAGTAGCTGAGGTTTCGACTTTATCAAATACCGATTCTGCTTCTTTCTCTGTTAAAAAACGAAAGGAGTTGTGATATTTCGTGATAAATCTATGTAGCGGACGATTAGTCACTTTGTTTTTGAATTCCGGATATAACTCGTGAAGCTTATGAATGCTTAACGTGTCCGTCATCTCTTTAATCGGCTTATAACACCCAACAAAAGTGGAGTAGTCGCTGTCGGGATGAAAAGTCGTCCGGATTACGGTGTCATCCCCTTGTGTACACTCGTTGATTTTAAATGATTTGCCTGTGCCTGGGGCCCCGTAGAAGATCAGTTGCTTATTAACTGAAAAATCATCATCTCTCTCAACAAGTAATTCTGATAGATTTGGATTTAATGTAAGAAATTCACAGATTGTTGCAAGAAAATTGGCAGAGTCATTTACTAACCCAGACAAAGACAAAATGGCAGAAACATAATAATCTTTTTGAACTCTTCCAAGAGATTTTGCGCCATGCCACCACTTGTAATCAGTAACAAATCTTTTAATTCGTAATGCATCTTTTGCATTTGTTGTTACTTTGTTTATAGCTGCTTCTTCCGTTGCCGTGAGAGCAGAACCGCCCTTCAACTCCTCTAATCGTTTTGAAGAGAAAACACCCATTTGGGATACCTTATCATAATAATTATGCAATTCTTCATTGTACGGAAGCATAATTTTAGACAAATAAAACCATTGATTTGGGATAATAATAGAATCTCCGTTGTTTTTTGATGCAAATGCGGAGAACTTATAAAAATCAATATTTTTATCTCCAATAATTGTTATCTGGGATTTGAACTGTGAAGGGAGTTCTTTCTCTTCGTATGTCCAGATATTAATTTGGGCTTTTATCTTTTTATATAAAACTCCTAAATCTTTTAATTCTTCCATATTACATTAATTGTTTAATTATTTCTTCCGCGATTCTTTTAATAACAGGAACAGCCACGCTGTTTCCAAATTGATGATAAGCTTCCTTTTTAGAAACGACTATTTTAAATTCGGGGTTAGAGTCGTTATAATTCTGATTGTTAGCACATTCAGGTTTTTCCCAACCTTTCCCAATAATTCTATATCCTTGTAATCTACCAGCCTCTACAGGTGTTAATGTTCGAGGATTAAGCCCTTTGTCAGACTGATCAATTAAAATTTCACTGCCGTCTTTCCAATAACGAGCAGAAATAGTACTGGTATAAACACTATTCCCATTAAACAAAGAATAACCAAATCCTTTCCCCTTCATTCGGTTTCTCTCTTTGCGTGCTTTGTGTCCTTCCCACATTCTATCACTAATTGTAAAAGAAGGATCCATTGTCTCAAAAGGTTCAAATATATCTGATACTTTTGTCGGAAGAGTACCTTCTTTTAATTTTTCCTTATCATATATGGTTTCCCCGTTTTCTGCGATACCGTATGGGAAACGAAAAGCATTAATATCGACTAATTCTTTATACCATGCAATAATGAATAATCTTTCACGATTCTGCGGAACACCAAAATATTTAGCATTAAGTACTTCATACGAAAACCCGTATCCTAACTCTTCCAAAGTAGCAAGAATAACTTTAAGAGTATTCCCTTTGTCATGGTTCTTAAGTCCACGTACATTTTCCAAAAAAAGCACTCTTGGCGGATGTCCTGCATTAATTTTCTCTTTAACAATGTTGGCAATGTTGAAAAATAATGTTCCTCTCGTATCTTCGAACCCTTTTTTCAAACCTGCAACCGAAAAGGGTTGACAAGGGAAGCCACCACAACAAATGTCGAAATTTGGGATTATCTTAGGGTCAGCATCATTAATGTCTTCATTGAAGTAGAGATAATCGCCTTTTTTGTTCTTTTTGAACAACTTTGGCTCAACTTCTTTGTAATTGGCCTCGTAAGATAATCTCGCATTTTTGTCCCATTCACTGGCAAATACACATCTTCCTCCAACACTATGTAGAGCCGTGTGGAAACCGCCAATGCCAGCGAAGAGGTCAATGAAAGTGTACTTTTTCTTTGGCATAATCAAATCAATCTAAGCAACTAACATGTCCTCAATAGTTAACGTTCCGTCTCCTTTTATCGTAATTCCATCTCGGTTTTCTTGAAACCACGATCTCTGAAATGGTTCCAATTCCTCATTAAATATAGCATTCTCGTATGATGTCTTCATCTCATCAACAGCATCCTTAATGGTTTTCCCGTCAAGTAGGGATGAAACGAAAGACATCACGATTCCACATGTCACATCATCTAATCCGTAAGGACAATTGGCATTGCCGATATAGCCAACAAAAGCTTTCGCATTGTTGTTAATCAACACATCGGCAAGCGCACCCCCATTCAGACAAGAGAAGGTGTAAATCAAAGCATTTGTGAATGAATAATGATTGTCCACTATAGTCACAAGTTTTTCATGATTCATATCAAAGGACTCATCAGTACCATGTCCATACCAGCAGCACAAGAAATTATTCGAATTTACAAGTGAAATCTTTTCAGACAAATTATTCTTATTGATAGTATCATGACAATAGCTAATCTTATCAATCTGGATGTCATCATTTGCTTGTCCAAACTGTTCCAACAATTGGTTTGTATGGCCTCTCAACAACACACACAATTCACCAATATCATCAGCGGCATCATCCGCAATTACAATCGCTTTCAGTTTCATTTCTCCCGCATATTATTAGTGAATAACTCTGTTGCCAGACTTAAAATCCCTCGGGTTGTTTCTTTCCCAAACTCATCCTGTTTGCGAATGGATTCCAGAATGTCGTTTAATGTATAAACCTTATCGCCAGAACGCATATAAGGTTTGCTTCGCTTTTCAGAATCTTGTTTCAGAATCCACTTCTCCATTACAGAACGAATGTCGTTTTGAATTCTATCGTATGCTTTTTTTATTGAGGCCACTAATTCTTTTGTTGATGCATCTTTGGAGATACAACTGAATGCATTGCCATCAAACATTTTGTTTGCATCAGCGACTCTAATATCAGCACCTGTGAACACAATAACCGGAACCAAGGTGGATATTTCATTAACATCATTCAAAAAGTGTTCACCTTGCAAAGAGCTATTATTGAATTTCCAATCAAGAATAACAATAATGTTCTTGTCAATGTTTTGCTTGATATATGTCAACCCATCCGACGGCTTCTCAAAAAAATGTACTTCATTTACGACATCTTCTATGTCATCAATGAAAGCATCTTTCTTCATTTTTACAGCGTCATCAATATAGACAATCGATACATTCATTTTTTCTTCCATGTTCAATCTTTTAATGGTATTATTATTTTGAATGTCGCACCTGTCGGCTTAAACTCATTTTCTTCCAATGTTATTAAGCCTTTTATGGATTCCAGACGGCTTCTGATAATGTATAACCCAAGTCCGGCTCCCCCTAAATCTGCAGTTGTAGTATAAAAGACATCGAAGATTCTGTCTTTATTCTCTTCAGGTATGCCTATTCCATTATCAGAGAACAAAATCACCAAGTTCCCATTCTCTTTATATGTAGTACATTTTATTCGCTTGTCCCGAATATTTCGCAATGCCTTTACTGAATTGTCAATCAGATTTCCAAACATGTCTTGGAATGCTTTTTTATTATATGACAGCTCAAAATCATCTTCAACAATGTATTCTGCTGTAATCCCGTTATCTTCAAATAAAGAGACGTATATCTCATCAAACAATTCTGAAACAGCCTCTTTTATTCCAAAATATTCAAAGGTTGAATCATCCTCGGCATAGCTCAACATAAAATTCATAGCCTTTGAAAGATTGTTCATTTCGTCAAACACCTGTTTAGCATGTTTCTCCGATTTGTCGAATTTTTGCTTTAACGGAATCCATTTTCCTATAAATTCTGCAGACCGTTTAATGGTTCCAATGGATGTTCTTAAAATATGAGAAATCTGACCAGCGTATGCCTGGAGGGAAACAAGACTGAACATGATGTTCTCTTGTTGCTTTATCTCCTTCTCCATTTGTTCATATTCTTTGGTCGAAGTGGAAACATTTTCTTTGATAGATTCCAATCTTAATGCCAAATCATCAAGTTCAGATTCAACTTGAGGAGATGCCAATACCGTATTGCTTTTTATCTTTTTGATTTTAAGTTTGATTGCATCAATCTCTTCATCTGTGTTTTTCAGCTTGTCCGCATTTTCCTTCCTTTTTGTTTCTTTTTTGTGTTTCAGGTAAAGCTCAATTTGATGAATCTGATTAATAACAAAATCCTTTAGTGCGGCCCACTCCTTGTTGTCAACAAAATCCTGCCTATTTGTAGAATCTTTAATTTCCGGATTCAACTCATCCGTAATATCAACCCATCCAATAATGTCTCTGGTACTTAATTTCTCAAAAAAACCAGACCAACGACGTTTGTCGATGCCAAATAAATCTTTTTGTTCGTCTCTCTTCGATTTATATTCCGCAAAGGGCGTTGCAATGATTCCATCCCGATATACTTTGATTCCATCCCGATCATCTTTTGAGAAAGTCTTTTTGTCAGATTGATCATAATAATAGAGGGTAAATCCTATTGGGCCAAAAACTTCCGCCTCCTTCTCTTTTACGATAAGTTCACCCTTATTTTCTTCGAGATATTCTTGGTAATATTTTTGCTCACCCTTATCATATCTGTATTTCAACATATAAGATAATGTGGCCTTTGCCAATACGAGGCTTTCGACCAATTTATCACGATATTCAAGATACTCTGGAACTATAAATCTAATATTAAACGGATATCTTGAGTTTGATGAAGGTTTAACTATTTTAGAGAGTTCCCTATATGCACGTCTAACATCGTTTTCAAGCCATATATCATTTAGACTTGAAATTTCCAATCTTGTACCTTGAGGTTCAACGTCAGCAGGCTCTGTCCAATACTTATTATCAATGTCAGTGAATAATTTTTGCTTTTCAGAGGAATTTTCAAAATCCAACTCCAATTGCCGATTCTCTTCTTCTGCGTATTTGGTCCAGTCTGTCTCCAAGCAATGCCAAATGGGGGAACCTTTTTTCTTGGTTTTCATTATGAGTTTTCCACCAAGCTTGTCAACAGCGAATCGACCCACACCTTTTTTACCAGCAACAACCCGATTGTATGGGGATGGAGATGTCCGATTCCTCCTTTTGCTACTTGTTCCGATGACCATCCATTTGTCTCGAATGTCTTCAAAGGTCATACCAAGACCATCATCTTCAATAATGATGCGGCTTTCTGGACATAATGGATTAAGATTCTCAAAAGTCAATTGTACATTTTCAGCATTAGCATCATAGCAGTTTTTGACAAGCTCAAACAAAGCTGTGATACGATCTGTTATCAGCTCTCTTCCCAATAAACGAAAAGTGCTGATATCAAACTTGAAATGCAATATAGTAGGATTGTTATTCTCCATATTCCACTATTTTTTCAAAAACCGCTTTTGCCAATAATGGCGGCACGGCATTTCCTATCTGTTGTTGAATATGCATCAAACTGCCTTTGAAAACAAACTTATCTGGAAAACTTTGTAATCGTGCCGCTTCTCTCACGGACAATCCTCTGTCTTGATAAGGATGTATCAGCATGTTTTTCCGGTAATTGGAGATAACCACGGAGGGTTCGTCTGCCACCAATCTTTTATAGATTCCACTATGACATTGGGTCTTGTCCTTATAATTAGACATCAATTCTTCGGGAATGGCTTGCCAGTTCTGACCTTGACCGATGTATTTGTATCGTTCAATGACATAATCAGCATTGCGGGAGACATAGTTCTGTTTGGAAGTACGAGAGCCTTTACGCATCAATTGAGCATATTCACTTGCTTCTTTGATAGAACATTTATAGGGTAGGGAATCTGCCATCTGACCATTAGATAAATCGGGAAGGTCGGCAATAGCATCTTCGACAGTATAGCTACTTTTTTTGTTTGTTTCGGGAAATTGGAATAAAATACCATTTCTGTTTCCCACCATAATAAAACGATTGCGGTGTTGAGGCACGCCATAATCAGAAGCTACCACAATGGAATAATTGACAGTATAGCCCAAGTCTTCAAAACATTTCTTCACCTTGTCACGAATCAACCCATTCTCAAACCGATAAAAGCCTTCGACATTCTCAAAAAGAAACCAATCAGGGTTTAATGTGGCAACAAAACGCACAAACTCCTCAAACAAGCTGTTGTTAGGGTTTTGCATATTACGAGTCACCGTATTAGAAGTTGAAAAACCTTGGCACGGAGGACCGCCAAAAACAATCAGTTGGTCATTTGCTCCAATAGGGGTGATGTATTGCAATGGATCAATGTTGTGAATGTCATCGCAAATGATTGGTGTATCCTTGTGGTTATAACGGTATGTCTCTGCGGCATTCTTGTCCTTTTCAACAGCAAACATAATGGATGCACCAGCCATCTCAGCACCCAAGCTGAGACCGCCCGCACCACTGAATATGTCAATACCGTATATCATACCTGTCTCGTATATATCACATTCTTTAGTAAAAAACTTCAACCTCCGTCATTCCACCTCCTCCACAGAAGAAGTCGATTGCTTTGAATTTATGAGTGTTATCTTTCTGAACTGCCACTATTTACCGCAAATTTATAAAAATAAAACAAGTCTGCAAAGATAAACATTTTTTCTTTTCTCCCTACGAAGACACAACTAAAATCTTAAAAAATTATCAAAAAAAAACTCTCAGTAATCCCCCAACAACTCAATATCCACTTTCTGTACCTCGGGGTCGGACTGCAGGTAGTCGGGCACCTCGTGCGAGGTGAGGATGGCAATGTGATACCCCGCCGCCTTCGCCTTGCGGAAATCGGCCTCCGTGGGAGGGAACGGATAACATAACGCATCGGTATAAAACATTGCCTCGGTAGGCGTGCAGTAATTGCCCCAGTCGTCGGTCCCCCGCACATTGAAAAGTATCGTGCGTTCGGGCAACATGCCCTTCAACTTGTCCAAATTCTCCTTATTGTGCGTCAAGACATACCAATACTCTTCATTAGGAGTGTGATAGTAGCGGAACCACCCCATATTCATCTGATAGAGAGCAAAAAACGCGGTTACCCCAACCAGCACCGTTCTGCGCAACCCTACCCGCCGCACATACCTCTCCCCTATCCGCCACAACTCCCACAGCAACATCCCCAACGACAAGAATCCCACCGCACAGAGACAGAAGGTGTAGGCCGGCATCTTCGTGGCCGCCACCGTAAAGAAACCATACACCAACAACACGAGCGTGAACACCGTGATACGATGGCTCCACTTGCGGCAACGCACCAGCAGCAGCGCAAATCCCGCCCCCATCAGCAACAGATGCACCACCCGCTTGGCAGTGAAGGTAGCCGTTTCGCTCGTGACATAATCTTTATAGTCACGATCCCCAATATAACGGTACGGTATTGTGGTCAGGTAGAAGGTCTTTGCCTCCTGATGATCTTCCAATTCAAGG
>JAEEGL015313613.1_pt1 | contig 12056 bp, 12 predicted proteins | sample 9134231 | NCBI WGS metagenome assembly JAEEGL01 (sample SAMN16246548, study PRJNA631951) | gut metagenome | biome: gut microbiome; feature: rumen; material: fiber-attached | host: Bos | place: Iran: Karaj | collected 2018-10
CCTGTGATTGGAAACCGCGATTCCAGTATTAGGAAACCGTGATTCCTCCAGTAGTATTGATATATATTATGCCTTAAGAAGAAAGCTTAACAAAGAGCTTATCCAGAGACTCGGCACATGTGAGTATATCACTGATTTCAGGAATATATTCATCACCGGTGCTACAGGAAGCGGTAAGACATATATGGCATGGAAGCATGCAAACAATATTACAAGACCAGATATGTTCGACTTCCGGATCTTCTTATCGACCTTGAAGTCACTAAAGGGACCAAGGACTACAACAAGATCTTAAGCAAATATGGTTCGCCAAAACTGCTGATCATAGATGAGTGGCTCTTACTCAAGCCGACACATGATGAGCAGAAACATATATTTGAACTCCTTCACAGGAGAGGCAAGCGTGCTTCAACTATCTTCTGCTCACAATACCGTCCGGAAGAATGGTACGAGCAGCTTGGAGGCAAGGACAGTCCTTTAGCAGATGCTATCCTGGACAGGATCGTTCATGACAGTTATCGGATCAATATCGAAAGCATCGATCCAACCAAAGATATCTCTATGAGAGAAGTTTATGGCTTGGACAAGAGCAAACGTGAGTAAACATTAAAAGCGGTTTCCGGTTTCAGGAGCATCGGTTCCCGATGCACTGGAACCGCGGTTTCCGCGGACAGGAATATTCATTTAAAGAGTAGATTTAGAAGAGAATGGTTTTAGTTTAATATGAATGATACTATTTTAAAACAATTACACCAAGGCTTCATAACTGCCTTCATAGATAGCAAAGAAGACTCAAACCTCGCATATAAGCCGCAGTTCCTGTCGAACAACTATCAGAAAGGGCAAAAACTCCTATCCACATTGGATGAGGAGCTGCTTTCATGTGATGAGTTTTCAATGAGCGTGGCTTTTATCACCATGGGTGGTATTACTCCTTTGCTTCAAACTTTGAAGGAACTGGAAAACAAGGGAATTAAGGGTAGGATTCTAACTACAGATTACCTTACTTTTTCTGAGCCTAAAGCATTGGACATCCTTGATAGCCTTAATAATATTGAACTTAGACTTTATAGATCTGATAAAGACATCGGTTTTCACACTAAAGGGTATATCTTTAAAAAGGATGAACTGTTTCATATTATCATTGGCAGCTCTAATATGACTCAGAAGGCTCTCACTGTCAATCAAGAGTGGAATACTAAGATTGTATCGACCGAGCAAGGCGAGATGGCAGAACAAATCACTCAGGAATTTGAATCACTTTGGAATAGCAGAGAAACAGTTCCGTATGATTTGATAGCAGAAGACTATAAGACAAGATTCGAGATTGTAAAAAAGCAAAAGGAGACTATCAGTAAAGAAGATATTGTTTCTCTTGATGCATATAAGTTAGAACCGAATGCTATGCAAGTTGGCTTTATTAAGAATCTTAAACAGCTTGTTGAAAAGGGAGCAGACAAAGGTCTCCTTATCTCTGCTACCGGAACAGGTAAAACATATGCCTCAGCATTTGGAATTAGAGATGCATTACAGCCTTCCGGGAAGATATTATTTATAGTTCACAGAAGAGAGATCCTTAAGCAGGCATTGAAGTCGTACAAGAAAGTTTTTGGCAGCTCTGTGAAAATGGCTTTGCTAACCGGAAATGATAAAGACTATGAAGAAATAGAAAATGCAGATTTTGTATTTGCCATGGTAAACATGATGTCTAAAGATGAAGTCATGCAACGTTTCAGGAAAGATGAGTTTTCGGTTCTTTGCCTGGACGAAGTGCATCATGGTACAGCACCCAGTTATCAGAAGATAATGAATTACTTCACTCCTGACTTTATGCTTGGAATGACAGCTACACCTGATAGAACAGACACAGGTAATGTTTATGAACTTTTTGACCATAATATAGTTTATGAAATTAGGCTTCAGCAGGCTTTAGAGAATGATCTTCTTTGCCCGTTCCATTACTTTGGAATTAAGGACATAGCATTTGATGATGATGTTTCGGGAGATGATATGATCAAAAAGATTGAACAGGGAGATCTTTCTGCATTTAATCTTCTTACCAGAGATGAAAGAGTCAAATATGTAATGGAACAGACTAAGTACTATGGGCACTCTGGAGAACGAGTTAAAGGCATTATGTTCTGTTCCTCTGTAAATGAAGCCATAGCCTTGTCGCAGAAGTTTAATGAGTGCGGGTTAAGGACTATAGCTCTTACTGGCATGAATAACAGCGATGAAAGACTTGATGCTATAGATAGACTTACCAGTGATACCAGAGATGATTATCTGGAATATATTCTTACAGTTGATATCTTCAACGAAGGGGTTGATATTCCTGAAATCAACCAGGTCGTAATGCTTCGTCCTACCGAGAGCGCTATAGTTTTTGTTCAGCAGCTTGGCAGAGGTCTTCGTAAAGCAGAGGACAAAGAATATGTTGTTATCATAGATTTTATAGGCAATTATAATAATAACTTCCTTATTCCTATAGCATTATCTGGAGATAGAACATATAACAAAGATAACATGCGCAAGTATCTTATGGAGGGTTCTAAGGTTATTCCAGGAGCCTCGACCATGCATTTTGATGAGATATCAAAGAAGAAAATATTTGAAGCAATTGATAGGGCTAAAACAAAGAGTGAATTCCTTAAAGAAAAGTATTTCAACCTTAAAAACAAACTTGGTAGAGTACCTACTGCCGAGGAATTCTATAAGTATGGCGAAATAGATCCGATACTGTTTATAGAGTATAAAAATGCATCTTACTATGAATATGTCAGGAGTGTAGACAAAGATGCGGATCTACCACAATTATCAGCATCTCAAGCTAACACAATGGACTTCATAGCTACTCAGATAGTAAATGGTAAAAGGCCGCATGAACTAGTAATACTTCAATTGCTGTTAGAACATCAAAAAGTGGATTATAATTCGGTTGCAGAGCGATTGAAATACTATGATTGCATCCTTAGGGAAAGCGATTATAATTCTGCAGTTCGCGTCCTGAAAAAAGAATTCATTAATTCCCCCGGGGATAAGACAAAATATGGTGGATTAAAGTTTATAGAGGGCGATAATAGATTATCACTGAAAACAGACTTGTTCCCTATTTTAACTGTAAACGAAAACCAGAAGATGTTTGAAGAATCTGTTAAAGACTTGATCGCTTTTGGAATAGAAAGATACGATGATTATTATAAGGATACCGATGAAGATAATCTTGTTCTTTACCAAAAGTACTCACGTAAGGATGTTTGCAGAATTCTAAATTGGGAAAAAGATGATAGCTCTACTGTATATGGATACAGAATCAAATACGGTACTTGTCCAATATTTGTAACTTATGAAAAGAAAGACGATATCTCAGAAACTACAAAATACGAAGATGCTTTTGTAGATAATCAAATATTTAGTTGGATGACCAGAAGTAGAGTTAGCGAAGATAGTTCGGAAGCCCAGGAGATCATCAATTATAAAAAGAATAATTTGAAATTGTATCTTTTCATTAAGAAAAGTGACGGTGAAGGCTCCGATTTCTATTATATGGGTAGGGTAAAACCGATAGCTTATAGGCAAACAACAATTGATGACAAGAATGGAAAACCTCATCCTATAATGAATTTTAGGTTAAAACTCGAACACGAAGTAAGAAGCGATATTTACGAATATATAACTAAGTAGGTAAGAAAATGAGCGAAATCAAAGAAAAGAAAATAATACATGTAGTAGCTGCAATTATACGCAAAGGCAATGAAATTTTTGCTACTCAACGTGGCTATGGAACATATAAAGATTGGTGGGAATTCCCTGGTGGCAAGATTGAGGCAGGAGAAACCCCTGAGGAGGCACTGGTTAGAGAGATTGAAGAGGAGCTGGCCACAGAAATCAATGTGGATAAGTTTATAACTACTGTCGAATACGATTATCCAGAATTCTATTTGATTATGGATTGCTTCTGGTGCAGCGTCAAGCATGGTGAATTGATGCTTTTAGAGCATGAAGCTGCCAAGTGGCTGCCATTGGATGATTTGATGCAAGTAAAGTGGCTGCCTGCAGATATAGAAGTAGTTAATATGATTACTAGATAATAGGAAACACTTAGGCATATATATTAACTATAGTTAGAATATCTACGTAGAATATACCCCTAAAGAAGGCGTAGATCGCATTCTGGAAGGAGATATCATTAAAATATGTGGAGAGCTGGATGGCCTTGAGCCGTATACATCAATTGCAGGTTAGGAAGTGAATATCCCTAGGATGGTTGCTGAGTATATAAAATAAAAGAAAAGTTTCATAAATTATTAAGGGGGGATGCTTATGCAGAAAGCAAAAGATGCAGAAGGTATTGATTGGATTGCAGAAGAAGCAGAGAAAGATAGAAAATACTATTGTAGAATTTGTGATAATCCGGTACTTCTAAGAAAAGGGAACATAAGAGTTCCGCATTTTGCACATATTAGGGATTGTAAGTGCCCATTCGAAGATAAGGATAATATGTCTGAGTGGCACAGACGAATGCAGAACCATTTTCCGATAAAGTCCAGAGAGTATATTTTTGTTGATGATAAAACTGGCGAAAGACATATAGCCGATGTTTTCGACGAAGATAAAAATACCGTTATTGAATTTCAACATAGCAGTATTTCTAGTGAAGAATTTTATAAAAGGACATTATATCATTTATCAAATAACAGGAGAATAGTTTGGGTATTTGATGAAAGCACAGAAGAGAGAAAAGGAAATGATCTTGGAAAACTTCGCCCATTAAGTTCTAATAGCTACGCTTTCCCATATAAGTATTACACCTTTAAATGGCTATATAACCGAAGAGCTTTTTTGCGAGAACTTCCATATATCAGTATTTACAAGTGTTTTACTGATTTTTCTGTCTGCATTTATCCTGGTGACGAGGGTGATGATTATGTCCACAGAATTATAGGAGAAGATGACGATTTTGGGCAGGTTACCATTTCTGTAAAAAATATTTTAATTAAAGAAGAAATGGATATTGATGATTTTTTTAGGAACGAGAAGTACTGGTTTGAGCAAGAAGATTGGGTAAACATTATGAACGATCTTGAATACCATTTTAGAATTATGCTTTACTATGACAAGTGTAAAGATGATTGTAGAATATATGATTTAATGCAAGATAGTTCTGATGTAGGTACAACAATTAAAGCTTTACTTGAAAGCAAATAAAATATTTAAGTTCGATATATGCTTGCAGTGTAATAATTAAAAGAAGATAGACCATCATGCCCTACACCCCTCGCCCCACAACTGAATACAGCACCTACCTGGATCTGCCGAAGAGGCAGTATCTGGGGGATTTTGAGAAGTATCCTGCGGTAGATGGCTTGGCCAGCACTTGTGGTTGGTTTGAGGTGCGCAGTATGGGCTGCCATGTTTTTGCGGTGGCGGAGCCTATGCATGAGCAGAATGGCTGCTTCTATGTGGTTTTGGGGGATGAGAAAGCGATGGTCTTCGATACGGGTCTTGGGATCTATGATCCGCGGCCTCTTGTGGAGGAGCTTGCCGACGGACGTGAGATCGTCGTGGTCAACAGTCATTTTCACTTTGATCATGCCGGTGGGAATCATTTCTTCGGTAAGGCATATATCCATCTGGATGAGCTGGTGAAGATGGTGGCTCGTGAGGGTCTCCACTCGGAGGTCATCACCTATCAGGTGAGGGACGAGGCTTTTCCCTTTGGTGTGCCGGAGGGCTTTGATCAGGCTTCTTATGGCACTGAGCCTTTCCGATGTGAGGATGTCTATGAGGGCATGGTTTTCGACCTGGGCGGAAGGCAGCTGGAGGTAATGCTTGCTCCGGGGCACAGTCCTGATGGCATTTGCCTCATAGATAAAGCTAACGATCTGGTGCTGGCGGGGGATACCTTTTATCTGGGTGCTCTTTATGGTCAGTTTGCTTCTGATGAATTCGGATATTCCGACATGGAGGCTTACAGGCAGACCATGCACCGCCTGGCCGAAAGAGTAAATGATGAGACGAAAATCTTTTGCTGTCATAATGAGTTTATGGCTGACGGTCGTAAGATACGCCAGGCTGCGGAGCTTTTTGACAGGGTCCTGGACGGGACTGCGGAGGAAGCCCGGGCGGCCGGTGATCTTGATTACGGCGAGACCGGCGACATACGCCAGGTCTTCGGAGATGGTTTCTCGATAATGTATGGAGGATGAACATGAAAGTACTGCTGGTGAATGGTTCGAGCCACGAGAAGAGGGACACTTATGAGGCTCTCAGGATCGTCGAAAAGGCTCTCAATGATCGTGGCCTTGAGACGGAATGGTTTTGGATCGGTGACGGGCCTGTAAGGGGCTGTATCGACTGTGAGGCTTGTGAAGGCGTGGCGCGCTGTGCTTTTGATGATGATTGTGTCAACGTTCTCATAGACGCCATCGCGGCTTCTGATGGTGTTGTCATCGGAACGCCTGTGTATTTCTGTGGAATCAACGGGGCTCTCAAGGCGATCCTGGACAGGGTCTTCTATGCGGGAAGCGAGCATGGGAGACGTTTCGAGGGGAAGCCCGGCGCTGCGGTGGCCACCATGTGGCGCTCCGGCGGGAATACGGCTCTGGCGGCTATCGGCAAGTATTACACCATAGCCGGCATGCCCATAGTGCCCGGCAATTACTGGCCTTTGATCTTCTCTCCCAGATCTGAGATCGAGGATGATAAGTTCGGAAAGGACTCCCTGGTCAAGCTGGGACAGACCATGGCTGAAATGCTTTTGAAAAAGGTTGATGAGAGGTGAGATCATGATCATTGATGTGGATGCTCTCCGCGAGGACATGGAGAATGAAAGCTATGGGGCTTTCTACGGAGGCGGCTTCGGCGGAGCTCTTATGGAGGCTTTTGATATCGAGGGTGCCTCGGATGAGGAACTGGTTCAGATGGCTCTGGAGAAGGGTATAGATCTGGGCGAATATGAGTTGTGATTTAGGGGAAAGGTGACAGGAATGAAAATATCGGTTATTTACGATTCGAGGACGGGGAACACGAAGCAGGCTGCTGAGTGGATACTGGAAGGCATGAGAAGCGTCGAGGGCGTCGAGGCGGAGGCTTTTCATCTGGATTCTGTGGATGAGGATTTCGTCCGTGAGTCCAGGGGCGTAGTCATCGGCTCGCCGGTCTATTCTTCTCTCATGACGCCGGATCTCAGGACCTGGCTTCTGGAGAAGGCTTCCAAGCTGGGTATGGCAGGCAAGCTGGGCGGTGCTTTTGCTACGGTGCAGTACACTCACGGCGGCGGCGAGCTGGTCATCCAGTCCATTCTGGGCAATGAACTCACCATGGGCATGGTCTGCTATTCTTCAGGCGGCGAGTTCGGGGCTCCGTATATCCATCTGGGGCCTGTTGGCGTAAACGGCAACGTGGAGGGCCACAATTCTCTGGAGTTGTATAAGGATTACTTCGTGACCTTCGGAAAGCGCTTCGGCCTTAAGGCGATGGAGCTCTTCGGGGGCGCCTTATGATATATATAATCAGACATGGTCAGACTGACCAGAATAAACTTCATATGATCCAGGGGCAAAGAGATTTCCCCCTCAATGAGACCGGTGAGGCTCAGGCCTGCGAGGTGCGTGATCAGCTTCGGGCCCGCGGCATCAGTTTCAGCCGGGTGTATTCCAGTCCTCTCATGCGGGCGCTTCGCACGGCGGAGATCGTGACGGAGGGGGTGAAGGCTGAGACCGACGAACGTCTCAGAGAGATCTGTTTCGGGCCCTATGAAGGCTGTTCTTTGGATAATATGCCTGATGAGCTTAAGTTTTTCTTTAAGGATTTCAGGCACCATGATGCGCCTCCTGGTGTGGAGCAGCTGCCTGATCTGGTGGCTCGCCTGGGAAGTTTCCTGGAGGATCTCAGGGCTGAGCTTGGGGATACCACGGGGGAGAATGTGCTCCTGTCCACCCATGCCATCGCCATGAAGGCGGCTCTGGAGTATCTGACTCCCGGCTCCGATGGTGCTTACTGGATGAAATTTGTCAAAAATTGTGCCGTCTATTGCTTCGAGCTGAAGGACGGGGAGTTTACGGTGCCTGAGGAGGTACTGCTGGATTAGAATGAACTCATGCTTACCGATAAATACGTGTTCAAAAACCCGGGCGTGCCCCGGGAGGATTAGGAGGCGCTTATGCCGCGTGAAAACAGAAACATGGTCAAGGCCAGACTGCTAGTACTGGCGAAAATGTTTTACGAGCTTACTGACGACGACCACCAGATGACCATCGTGGACATCATCGACTATCTGACGGACATGAAAGTCCCGGCCAACAACAAAACCGTCCGCGACGACATCGCCCTCCTGCAGGACCTGGGCTTTGACATCGTCAAGGTGGTGAGCCGGCCCAATACCTATTTCTGGGGCGAGAGGACCTTCGAGATGCCGGAGCTGAAGCTTCTTATCGACGCTGTTTCGTCGTCACGCTTCATCACCGACAAAAAGAGCCGCGTCCTGTCCCGGAAACTTTTGCGCCTGGCCAGCGCCAACCAGCGCGGGGAGCTGAAACGAAATGTTTTTGCGACCAACCGGGCCAAGACCGACAACGAGGAGATCTACTACACCGTGGACGTGGTGAACCGGGCCATCAACCAGCGCCGGAAGATCGCCTTCAAGTACACCGAATACGGCCCCGACCTCCAAAAAACTTTCAGAAACGGCGGCGAGGTCTACGAGCTGAGTCCCTATGCGCTTTTCTGGAACGAGGACTTCTACTACGTGGTGGGCTGGTCGGACAAACATGAAAATGTGTCCGTCTTCAGGACGGACAGATTATATAAGCCGGAGATTTTGAAGGAAAAGGCTCAGCCGCGGCCCGAGGGCTTCAAGCTGGAGGCCTACTCCAGGCGGATCTTCGAAATGTATGACGGGGAGCAGGTCAGGGTGAAGCTTCTGGTGAGGAACGACTTCATGAAGTACATCGTGGACCGCTTCGGCGACAAGGTGAAGTCGGAGATCGTGGACGACGGTCACTTCACCGTGGACGTGGAAGTGTCCCTGAGCCCCACCTTCTATGCCTGGGTCTTCACCTTCGGAGGCGGCATCAGGATCCTGGCGCCGGAGAAGGCGCGGGATGAGCTTAAGGAGATGGCTAAGGCGGTGCTGGAATAAGCCGCGCAGGGCGCGGCGGGCCGGCTGGGTTGGCTGGCTTGGCTGTGCGATGCGGCATACGGCGGTTTGCCGGGCAGGAGGTTGCCGGGCAGGAGGTTGCCGGGCAGGAGGTTGCCGGGCAGGGCGGAAGGCCCGCTGCGGGCGGAACTGCCCCGGCTGAAAATGTTTTGCAAAAGCTTGAAAATAAGCAGTCGATACTGAGAAAGGATGCTGGAAGAGATGACTGTACACAAATTCTTGGAAGAGGAGATCAATGTAGGGAAGTTAACGCTGAGAAACAGGCTGGCCATGCCGCCCATGCAGACGGACAAAAGCCTCATGGGCCGGGCCACCGAGGAAATGTATAAGTATTACGGCGACAGGGCTAAGTACAGCCGGCCGGGGCTCATCATCACGGGCCACTGCTACATCGCCGAGAACGGCAAGGTGGATCAGCAGCTGTCCATCGCGCGGGATGCGGTCATCGAGGATCATTACAGGATCGCCGATGCCATCCACGACGGGGGCTGCGCGGCACTCTGCCAGATCAGCCATGCGGGCTCCAAAGCCGTGGCGTCTCTTGGCGGGCGCGTCTCGGCCAGCGCGGTGAACACGCCGGGCAACGAGGACCAGCCGGAGCCCAGGGAGCTTACGGTTGATGAGATCCGCGAGATCGAGGGACAGTTTGCGGCTGCGGCTCTTCGCGCCAAAAAGGCGGGCTACGACGGGGTGGAGATCCACTCAGCTCACTCATATTTGCTGAATCAGTTTTATTCGCCCCTGACCAATAAGCGGTGCGACGAGTATGGCGGCGACCTGGACGGACGACTGAGGTTCCTCCTGGAGACCGTGGCTTGCGTCCGCGAGACTGTGGGGGACGATTTCATCGTGGCCGTGCGCCTGGGCGGCTGCGACTACATGGAAGGCGGAAGCACCGAGGAAGATGCGGTCTACGCCTGCGTTGAGCTGGAAAAGGCCGGCGTGGATTTTTTGGATATCACGGGCGGCATGTGCAGATACGTGCGCCCCGGCCACACAGAGCCCGGCTACTTCAAGTCCATGTCTGCCAAAATCAAGGCCGCGGTTTCCGTGCCGGTGATGCTGGCCGGGGGCGTCCGGACTTTGGACGACTGCGAGGCTCTCTTGGCTGAGGGCGCTTGCGACCTGATCGCTGCGGGGCGCGTCATGTACCGCGATGCGGCCTGGGGGAAGAGGGTCGAGAGTAAATAGCGGGAAAGTTTTTTGCGGAAAGGTGTTAGCAAATGAGAAACAGCAGAGGATTGGGATGCCTTTTGCTCGTCGTCACGGTGGCGGCGGTACTTGTGGTGTCCTTTGCAATATTCGCATTATTTGACTTGCTGCAGCGGCGGCTGCTCCTGGGCGGCGAGGATTGGCTCTTCTTCGAGCCGGCGCCCTACGCCATGAAGCTCACCATCTTCCCGGTGGTGATATTGCTGATGGAGGCCGGCATGGCCCTGAGCTACCGGATCTCCGGGGCGGGCTTCATGAAAGAAGCCCAGACCTTCATGCGCCTCCTCTGGAAATACAAAGTGCCGGCGACAGTGCTTTGCGTGGTGCTCCTGTATGTGGGCTTCACGGGTATCAACTCGGCCGACGTGGACGGCGTGACCGTGCGGAGCGCCCTGAACCCGGCGGGGCGGCACTACGACATGGAGCTCATCAGTTCGGTGGACACGGGCTTCAGGCGGAACCACGAGTTCTACTACAACATCAATGTGGACGGCCGCACCCTGAAGTTCAACGCGCCCACGGCCAACTACGAAAAGTACCCGGAGTACGACACGGAGGCCTACAAGGAGTTCGTGGACTTCGACGCGAAGCTCATGGCCCTGGGCGTGCCCAAAAACGCGGACACGGAGAGCCTGAAGTACGCGGAGTTTGATGAGAGCTGCATGAAGTATCTCCGGCAGGTCGTGGAATAGGATAGTATATGATAGGCGGAACTTGCACCCTGCGGGGTGCAAGTTTTTTGCGTGGGGGCGGGGCGGGGTGATCGTACCTTTTGAAGGTTTTTTGCGGGAAAGGTACGGGTGCCGTACTTTTGGTTGAAATATCGGCCTAAAGGTACGATTTCGAGGCTGCTTACAAGGCCCCCAGAAGGGTGTTTCGTACCTCTGCTTGGTTTAGCGGCGGAAAGGTACGGCATTTTTCACGAAATCTACGTACCTTTTGGGGTTTTATAGGGGGAAAGGTACGAGGGCCATTTTAGCGGGGTCGCGGAGGTGGTATTTTTGGATCGATTAACTTGTCAAAAATACCAAGTGGTATAAATAGCAAACCGATCGCATCAAAAATACCATTGCCTGGCCGCCGGCGCCCTTCGCAAAACACTGGCCGGCGAAAAATATAATCTTTTGTGGGTATTTCCTTGGGCGGGCTTTTGTGTTAAGATAACAGGAGCGGCGTGGTTCGCCGCTTGAGAGGGCGCGGCGCGTAGCAGCCCGCGCGGCAATAGATAAATCAAGCGCGACCGGCCGCATGCCGGGCGCACCATCTTAGAAACGTATGAGGAAGCTTTTTGCTTTGCTGCCGGTCCTGGCGGGGGTCTGCTGGGGCAGCTCCGGGGTCTTTGTGAGATTCATGGATTCGGCGGGTTTTGAAAATATGACGATAACCTTTTGCAGGTTGTCGGTGACGGCGGCGCTGACGGGGCTGGTTATGCTGGTGACGGACCGGAGGCTTTTCAGGGTGTCTCTCAGGGACTTGCCGCTGTTGGCCTTTACGGGGATCATGGGCTATTGTTTCATGAATCTTTGTTATAATGCGTCTATCAACACTTTGAGTTTGTCGCTGGCTTCGGTGCTTTTGTGTACTGCGCCGGTGTATGTCATTTTGATCGGGGCTGTGATTTTTAAGGAAAAGATCACCGGGGTGAAAGTTTTTTGCATGGTGCTGGCGCTTTTCGGCTGCGTGC
>JAEEGL013554255.1_pt1 | contig 12055 bp, 12 predicted proteins | sample 9134231 | NCBI WGS metagenome assembly JAEEGL01 (sample SAMN16246548, study PRJNA631951) | gut metagenome | biome: gut microbiome; feature: rumen; material: fiber-attached | host: Bos | place: Iran: Karaj | collected 2018-10
ACCTGCTCTTAATATATATTTCCTGGATGAATCTTTTTCGAAGGTTATAGATGACAGGAAGCAGCTGAAGACAGATATGACCGATAAGATCCGGAAAATGTGGCAGGAGGCTACAATACCATACAAACAGTATTTAAATAAAAAAGAATGCTGTGATCCCCATATGTATATTCATGCTTCTGATTTTGAACAGAAGTGTTTCTATGATTTTGTTTCCGGCAGGCAGAAAGAAATAGTCGAGCTGCTGAACAGCAGACTGGGGGGCCGGCCCGAAAGAGTTTATCCGGCGTTGGAAGGAGTCAACATTGTATATACGAAAGCTGATTATGAAGCGCTGGAAATTGAAACCAAAGCAGAGAGTCTGCGGGAAGAGATCTATGCTATGGCAGACAGATACATGTGCGAAAAATATCAACAGAAGATCAACAATGTTTCATATATCAGGTTCATGCATCCCGAAATGCCGGGATATAACGGGTATGGTCTGTGGCTGGGATAACGAAGAAAACCATGGGGACGGACCACGTGGTTTTTTGGAAAACCATGGGACGGACCTCGTGGTTTTTGTATAAAAAACAGGAAAGGAAAATGATGATGAAAAAAACACTGTTATCAGGAAGAGGGGGGCTGATGGCGCTTGTGATCAGTTCCCTTTTGCTGGGAGGATGTGCAGAGAAAGGAATAGAGGGCGAATGGGTCCTTGTAGAGGAAGTGACTGCAGATGGGGAGATCCTGAAAGAGGACGGGCTTAAAGAAGCCGGCGTTTCGGAAGAGTATTCTATAGAAGGGGATGTAGCACACTATACATGTAATATGGTATTAATGGATAAACCGATCGAGTTTGATCTTTCGCTGGAAGAGACCGGGAAGAATAGTTACGATTTTAAACTGGGAAGTATGGTTTTTGCATCGGTGGAATTAAAAGGAGATTATTTTACTTATACATCCGGTGAAGGCGAGTACAGCTCACAGATGAAGTTTAAGAGGAAGTAGGATCTTTTATAAGTATCGGAACTGCCGGTAAAAGGGATGCATGACAGTATTATGAGAGGAAATGTGATATGAGGGTAAGATTAGAGACAGACAGACTGATACTCAGGAATGTTTCGCCTGATGATCATGAGGCGTGCTTTAAATGGTGCGGCGATCCGGATGTAAATAAGTATCTGATCTATAATCTTTATGATAATGCTGATGATGTCAGGACCTGGCTTGAATCGAGAAATGAGGACGATCCCGATAATTATGATCTGGGATTTGTGCTTAAGGAAAGCGGTGAGCTGATAGGTATGGGCGGGATCGTTTACAGCGGGAAAAAGGGCCTGTGGGTTCTGGGCTACAATCTTCGTAAAGATATGTGGGGGAAGGGGCTGGTTTATGAAGCCATGAAAGCGATCATAGATCATGTCAGAAGCATCAGGCCTGTTAATATCCTGGAAGGGCAGTTCTGCAAAGATAATAAGCAGAGCAAAAGAGTAATGGAAAAATTGGGAATGCATTATTATGCCGACAGTCAGTATACGAAAGCAGACGGGAGCAGGGTTTTTGAAGCACAAACATACAGGATAGAATACGAAGCGGCAGATTGCGCCTTCAGTCAGGAGAATAACTGGTTTCGTTACCGTACCGGCGGCTTTATCATGCATGATAATAAACTGCTTTTTGTAAAAAGCAATTTCGGCGGATACTATTACATTTTGGGCGGAGCGGTTCATCTTGGGGAAACTTCAAAAGACTGCATCCTGCGTGAGGTACTTGAGGAAGCCGGAATAGAAGCAAAGATCGATCATCTGGCTGTGGTGGCGGAAAACTTCTTTAAGGGAAAAGACGGTTTTGTTGACGGCAAGGACTGCCATGTGCTGGAGTTTTATTATCTTCTTACGGTAAAAGATATGTCAGGTTTAAAGACTGTGACGGATGACGGGGAAGAGCTGTGCTGGATCGATATTGACAAGGTCGCAGCATCGGATATAAAACCATCCTTTGTTCCGGAGCGGATCGGGGAGATACTTAACAGTACGTCGATCCTGCATATCCTCGAGGAGAGGGACAGATAGCATAGGATCGGTTTGTTTCAGGAAACCACGAAAACCACGGGGACGGACCCCGTGGTTTTTTGTTTTCCGGAAAAAACCATGAGGTCCGTCCCCGTGGTTCCCATGGCTCCGGAAAAATATTGAATATAAATTCAATAAAATGCTTGACAGATCGTTGAAGCGTGATTATAATGAATGCATAATCAATGAATGCATATTCAACCAAATAATATAAAACAATATGGAGGTCAGTTATGAAAGCAAACGGAAAAGAAAAGATAGTAATCATCGGCGGCGGTATCGCAGGACTGACAGCAGGCATTTATGCGCTGCGTGCAGGCTTTGAGGCAGAGATATTTGAGAAAAATGCAATTCCCGGCGGCGAGTGCATCGGCTGGAACCGTAAAGGATATCACATTGACAACTGCATCCACTGGCTTACCGGTACAAAGAAGGGCACAGAGATGTACGATGTATGGACTAAGGTCGGAGCGCTTTCCGACGATATGCAGTATGCGCCTATTGATGCTTTTTACATTTCCACATATAATGGAAAGAGCGTAACTCTCTGGAACGATCTGAAAAAGACGGAGCGCGAACTGATCGCAGCTTCTCCTGAAGATGAAGAAGAGATCAGAAAATTCATTCAGGCTGTGGAATACTCAAAGCAGTGTGTATTTCCTGCGGGTAAGCCGATGGAGATGTGGGGCATTAAAGATTACATCAATATGGGGGCATCCATGAAGGACTTCCCCAAGGTAATGAAGGAATTCGGAAAGATCTCGCTTGAAGAGTACAGTAAGCGTTTTAAGTCTCCCCTGCTGCAGAGGATGATCTGCGATTACCTGCCTAAGGAATATGCGGCTTATTCATTCCTGGTTTCATATGCGACCATGGCAGACGGCAACGGCGGCATCCCTATGGGTGCATCCCTGCAGATGTCCCTCAGGATGGAGAAAAAGTTCAAGGAACTGGGCGGCGTGATCCACTATAATAAGGGAGTGGATGAGATCGTTCTGGAAGGCGGGATCGCTACAGGTGTAAGATCCGCAGACGGTTCTTTTACGGAAGCAGATTATGTGATCCCGACTGTTGATACACATATCCTGTTTAACAAAATGCTTCCCGCAAAATATATGCCGGGGGAACTCAAAGAGGCTTATGCTACACCGAAGACCTATCCGGCAACCAGCGGTTTTCAGGTGGCCTACGCGGTCAGCACAGAGTTTAAGCGCGGTGAGACGATATTTATCGAGATCGACCCTATACGTGTAGGCAGCCGCAGCTTCAGCAGAATGTACGTAAAGGCTTACGGTTATGATCCGGTATGCGTTAAGGATGGAAAACAGGTGATCCAGACATGCCTTTCCCAGACGGATGAGGATTATGAATACTGGAAGAGCTTAAGCAAAGATGAGTATAAGAGTGTAAAGGAAGCGCTGGTCCGGGAAGTAGGCAACAGGATCGAAGAAGCATTTCCGGAGCTTGCAGGGGATCTTGAATTCCTTGATGCATGGACGCCTCTTACCTATGAGAGATACATGAATGCATATCATGGCAGCTACATGAGTTTTGTCACTACGCCGGGCGGTAAGCAGATCAAGATGAAAGGGCAGCTTAAGGGGATCAAAAATCTATATATTGCAGGCCAGTGGACAAATTCTCCCGGAGGACTGCCGGTGGCAGCAGCGAGCGGCAAGTTCGCGATCCAGAGGATATTAAAGAAACAGCGCAGGGATATAAACATATAAAGCCCGGAGCGGCATATAAATATCAGCATTTGAGGCGGAAACAGTATGACGAGAAAAGAGCAGAAAGAAGAACGCAGAAAAGCTATATTGATGACAGCATTAGACCTCTTTGTTAAGAGAGGTTATTACGAGACGAAGATCGCGGATATCGCGGAAGCTGTTCCGATGAGTACAGGACTATTGTTCCATTATTTTGAGTCGAAAGAGGAACTGCTTCTGGAACTGGTGAAGATGGGGGCCGGGGCCACCTCTTCGGTGGAAAAGATGGGCGATGTAGCGCCTGAACTGTTTTTTACCGGTTTTTTAAAACAGCTTTTCGCATATGCAAAGAGCGAGCCCTGGGTGTTCAATATGTTTGTACTGATGGGGCAGGCAAGGCGCGTGGGGATGCCGGAAGAAGTAAGGAAGATCGCGCTATCTACAGGAACGATAGATATGACTGCTGAGGTTATCAAAAAAGGCCAGGGATCCGGTGTGTTCCGGGACGGAGACGCAAGTCTGCTTTCCGTCTGCTTCTGGGCGACGGTACAGGGAGTGATGGAAGAGATGGCGCTTGATCCCGGAATGGAAGCGCCGGATCCGGAGTGGATAGCCGCGATACTGCGTAATTAAGGCACCGGACCACGGAAATATTAATCTTTTGATCGGAGGACAGCTATGTTTTACGTACCTGATGAAACACAAAGATGCGGTTTTTATGAATGCAGCGACTGCGGAAGCCGCTTTCTTGATCTGAGGATCGCACCAAGTATCGTATGCCCTTATTGCGGTGAAGAACCTGATATGGAACTGGGACCGGATGATGAGATGCCTAAGATGACAGAAAGCGCCAGGCTCCAGAAAATGCTTGAAGGGGAAGAAGTGGAGAAATATGATACATTGTTAAGTCTGGCTCTCACAGGCGGAGATTACAGCTGGATATAAAAGCCGGATATTAATGCCTGATATTAATGCCTGATATGGAAGCGGCGCCTAAGATCCGGCAGCAGCTTAGCGGTAATATCAGAAACGGCAGCCGCTCATATGTCCGGGCACGGCTGCCGTTTTGCGGTCTTATACAGTGTAATCCATACAAACTCTGGAAGCGGTGAACGGTCTTACTTTGCCGTTGGCTACAGCTACGTGTGCGGGATGGCCCGAATAGTTGTTGAGTGCGGCTTCGTCCTCGAAGAGTGAATCAAGCATCAGATCGCAGTTTGAGCTTGCCAGCGGATCGGTGTTTACTTTGATCTCACTCAGGCCGGGGATCTGTCCCTTCAGTCCTTCAAGTCCTTCTTTGATCTCCTGCTTGATCTTTGCGGTCTCCTCAGCGGAGTATTCTTCTTTCAGCTTCCATAAGATAACGTGTCTTACCATCGTTATAGCCTCCTTTTATTGTCTTTTTCATCGACCCGCATAGGGATCTGTAACATGAAGCAATTATACCACCTTTGATATAAAAATCACACAAAAACAGTGTGTTCATAATGGAAATATGTGAGAAAATCTGCTATAATACCAGCGGGCCTCTTGCGATCCGGATCAGCGGGCGGTGAGAGAGTATTATGGTGACAGGGAGGTAGCGGTATGCAGGAATTGCTTGACAGAAAAAAGGGATTTCGCAGAAGGATACTGATCGTAGATGATGAATTCATAGAACGTGAAATGCTTGGAAATATGTTGAGCGCTGTATATGAAGTGGTCTATGCCGGGGACGGGGCAGCCGCTCTTGATATGATAAAAAAAGACAAGAGTAAACTGTCGCTTATCATACTGGACCTGCATATGCCAAAACTTGACGGATACAGTCTCCTTGAGATAATGCATTCGGATCCGGAACTGAGGCGTATCCCGGTGATAGTTCTTACATCCGAAAAGGAAGCCGAAGTAAAAAGCCTTCAGCTGGGTGCGGCAGATTTTATAACAAAACCTTATGAAGTGCCGGAAGTGATACAGGCAAGGGTCACGCATTCGATAGAGCTGGCCGAAAACAGCGTTATCATTCACGAAACCGAAAGAGACGAACTGACCGGGCTTTTCCAAAAGGAATTCTTCTTTGAATACGGCAGGCTTCTTGATAAGCAGAATGAGAACATGCCCATGGATGCCGTGGTGATCGATGTGAACCGCTTCCATATCGTCAATGAATTATATGGCAGGGATTACGGCGATCTGGTTTTGAAAAAGCTTGGAGACAGTATTCATGACTTTGTCCGTAAAAACGGCGGACTTGCATGCCGCAGCGACAGCAATTGCTTTTATGTATATATACCGCATCAGCAGGATCTGAAGTCGTTCCTTCCGTCAGAGATCGAAAAGCTGGATAAAATGTTTACACAGCCCAGGATCACCTTAAGAGTGGGAGCCTACAGCGATGACGGAAGCAATCTGGATATGGAACAGCGCTTTGACTGTGCCAGACTCTCCTGTGCACGTCTTAGCAGAAATTATGAAACCTGCTACGGTTTCTACAGTGCAGAGCTGCATGATATCGAGCTGCACAGTGAGCAGCTGATACAGGATATGGACAAGGCGCTTAAGGAGAAACAGTTCAAGGTTTTCTATCAGCCTAAATACAACATCGAGGGCGGCGAGCCGAAGCTGTGCAGTGCCGAGGCTCTGATCCGCTGGTTCCATCCGGATTTTGGGATGATCAGTCCGGGCGAATTTATATCGCTGTTTGAAGAAAAGGGCCTGATCCACAAGCTGGACCGCTATGTGTGGAACGAAGCGGCATCCCAGGTAAAGCAGTGGAAAGATAAATTCGGAGTGACGGTTCCGGTCTCCGTGAACGTGTCAAGAGTCGACGTATTTAATCCTTTGCTGGGAGAAATATTGGACGGGATCGTAAAAGATAATTCGATCGGACATGAGGATCTTCTGCTGGAGATCACGGAATCCGCATATACAGACAGTTCCCAGCAGATCATCGATACGGTGGAAGCTTTGCGCAGGCGTGGATTTAAGATAGAGATGGATGACTTCGGCAGCGGTTATTCGTCGCTCAACATGCTGACATCGCTTCCGATCGACGCCTTAAAACTGGATATGAAATTCATCCGCAATATATGTGTGAACAAAAAGGACTGTGCTCTGGTAGAGATAATGATAAAGATCGCGGATCTGCTGGAAGTGCCGATCATCGCGGAAGGCGTGGAGACGAAAGAACAGGCGGACCTGCTTAAGAGTATTGGCTGCGAGATCATTCAGGGTTATTATTTCTCAAAGCCGGTACCCAGTGATGAATTTGAAAAGTTTATAAAATAACACGGGAGAAGGGATTATGATCACGATCGAAGCGTTAAACAATTATGGCGCAAACACCCGGGAAGGCCTGACACGCTGCATGAACAACGAAGAGTTTTATATCATGCTCGTGAAAAAAGCGCTGGCCGACCGGCGGCTGGACCAGCTTGAGAATCAGATCGCGGATAATGATCTTGAGGCGGCGTTTGAGACGGCGCATGCGCTCAAGGGGATGTATGCCAATCTGTCGCTGGATCCTTTAACCCAACCTGTCAGTGAGATCACGGAAATGTTAAGAAACAAAACCGATGCAGACTATTCGCAGCTGCTGGCAGAAGCAAAAAAACAGTTCACAGCCCTGACATCATTATAACAAACATCAGATCCCTTTACATTGCAAATGCATAAGACACAGGAAAAGACAAAAAGACGGATCAAGAAGTGCTGCAGCCAGCAGGGGCATCGGGAATGGGTAATGAAATATGGAAATGACAGTCACGCTATTTGACAGCATAATCAATACATCTCAGGACTGCGTGTTCTGGAAGGATAAGGACAGAAGGTTTATTGGAGTCAATCAGGCTTTTCTGGACTACTATGGGTTTGATTCGGCAGACATACTGATCGGCAAGAATGATGAGGACATGGGCTGGCATTCGGATCCGGAACCCTATAAGCAGGATGAACTGAGGGTGCTTTCGGGAATGAGCACCTATAAAGTACAGGGCAAATGTATCATCCGTGGCGAGGAGCGCGATATAGTGGCATCAAAGCGTCCTCTTTATGACGGAGATAAGATCGTAGGCCTGGTAGGGAGCTTTGTTGATATTACGGATGTGCTGAGGCGCAGGAACGCCTTCGAACATGCACAGGTCATATATACCATAGACAAATTAAGAAAATACAGCTTCTTTGACAAGCTGGTGGATGAGATAAGCCTGGAAGAGATACTGGACCCGTTGACAGGCGTGCTTTCCCGTGCATACGCGATACAGTTCGTGCAGAGTCTCATCGATGAGCATATACCGTTTACATTCACGATGCTGGATCTGGACAACTTTAAATTCTTTAACGATAACTATGGCCACAGCGCCGGAGACAAGGTGCTGATCACGGTATCAGAGAAGCTTGCGGAGTATACTGACGGATACGCTCTGGCAGGGCGTTTCGGCGGCGATGAGCTGCTTCTGATAGATCTTCATAATACAGTCCCTGAAGACAAAAGATCTTTTTTTGAAAGGCTCTATTCCGATTCGGGAGTGATCAGGATAAGGGTTGATTTTGATAACGGATCTTCCTATGTTACCGCAACATCCGGATCGGCCACGTATCCTTCGGATGGGGACAGTTTTGATAAGATATTCAGCCTTGTGGATAAGATGCTCTATCTGGGTAAGAGCAGCGGCCGTAACTGCTATAACATCTATGATGATGAAAAGCACAGGGATATAGAGATCACAAAGCTGGCAAACCAGGGTATCTTTACCGTAATGAGCAAACTGCGTCAAAGCCTGGATGCAGCGGATGATCTGGGTGAAAAGCTTAAGCTGGCCCTGCCTCATATAGTGGGATATCTGCAGGTAGAGGATCTGTATTATGTCGGCAGGGACGGCAGGATGAGGGCGGTAGCAGATGCGGACTTTGATGAGGAAGCTGCCGATATCGCAGAGCTTTGCAGGGAAGATGTTTTTTCGGAAAATACCCTGGAGCAGGTGGAAAAGAGATCACCGGACTTCTGTGCCGCACTTAAGAAAAACGGGTTTGAATCCGTCATGACGGTACGTGTACGCCGTAAGGATGAGGTATACGGTTATCTGGTCTGTGCCGTAAAGCGCAGCATGCGCATATGGCAGGAAAATGAATGCGCGATATTATACTATCTGGCAGGCCTTCTGTAGCCTGTCGTTTTCTCATATAAAAATTTTTTAAATACCCCTTGACATGAGTGGTACACAGTACTATTATACAGATAGTACAAGATACCATAAGGAGAGGCGATGAAAGATTACAGGAATAATTGTTCGGAGGAAGAACTGAGATTTTTGGAATCCTATGATTCGGACAGGTATAAGAAACCTTCCGTTACGGCGGATATCGTGATATTTACGATGGATGAGGATAACGAGCTGTGCATCCTGCTGATAAGGCGCGGCGGATTTCCCTACAAAGATCACTGGGCCATACCCGGCGGCTTTCTGGAGGCCGGGCAGGAATCGCCGGACGATACGGCGCGCAGGGAACTTTTCGAAGAGACCGGACTTAAGGATGTGGCGCTCACACAGTTATACACCTTCGGGGATCCGGGCAGAGATCCCAGGACACATGTGGTTTCAGTAGTGTATACCGCGCTGGTACCCAGATCGAAGCTGGATTTTAAGGCGGGTGATGATGCAAAGGACGCAAGGCTCTTTAAGATAAGATACGATATTGACGGTCTTAGTTTTGTCAGTGGTTCAGAGCTGGTATCCAAGGATGATCTGGCCTTCGACCATGCTAAGATAATCGAGCTGGCGATAAAGCGGTTAAGAAACAGGATAGACTATGAGGCAGATGCATTCTCACTGCTTAAGGACAGCAGCTCATTTACGATATACGAGCTTAAGCTGATATTTGAAAGTATTAAGAACAGGTCGCTGGATACAGCCAATTTCAGAAAGTTCTTTATGCGTAACTGGGTATCATCCGGGATGGTAAGAGACAGAGGTGTAAAAAGCGAAGGTGCGGGACGTAAGCCTGCAGAGTTATATGAATTTGTAAAATAAGACTATATAATACGAGGAGGGAAAGGGTATGAAGAGAGCACTTATCATAGTGGACATGCAGAACGATTTCGTGAGCGGCTGCCTGGGGACCAAAGAGGCGCAGGATGTAACAGCTAAGATCAAAGAGTATGCGGATTCTTTTGACGGGGATATCTACTTCACTATGGATACCCATAAGGAAGACTATCTTGATACGCAGGAAGGAAAGCGTCTTCCGGTAAAGCACTGCGTTAAGGGATCCGACGGCTGGAAGATAGTGGATGAACTGCAGGCTGTTAAAGCAAAGCAGATATTTGAAAAGCCTGTGTTCGGATCAAGGGAGCTGGCGGAGTGCATCGCAAAAGAAGCTTATGATGAAGTACAGCTCTGCGGTGTCTGCACGGGGATATGCGTACTGAGCAATGCTATACTGATAAAGGCATTCGATGCCGATGTTAGGGTGGCAGTACTTAAGGACCTGTGTGCATGTGTGACTCCCGATACCCATACCACAGCACTTAATGCAATGGCAACAGCACAGATAGATATCATTTAAACAAAAGGATAGGAGGATATTATCATGAAACTTAAACCGATCATTGAAAGCCTGCTTGAGACAGATCTGTACAAATTCAGCATGGGACAGGCGATCTACCATCAGTTCCCGGATTACAAGACTACCTGGTCTTTTAAATGCAGGAATACGGATGTTAAGTTTACGCCCGAAATGCTCGAGGAGATAAAAGAACAGTTAAAGGCGTACTGCGACCTGCGATTTACGGAGGATGAACTTCAATATCTTGATAAGATAGAGTGGTTCAAGGGCTCGTATATAGATTTCCTCCGTCTGTGGAGACCGCGTTACGAGGATTTTGAGATAACGGATAATGCGGAGTGCGGGCTTGCCATCGAGACCAGAGGTACCTGGCTCAATACATCGATGTACGAGATACCTACTCTTGCCATAGTCAATGAAGTGTATTTCCGTATGGCATACGATTACAACAAGCTGATCGAAAGCTTTAAAAAGAGACTGGATAATAAGTACAACATCGTCTACGAAGGCAAGTACTGCCTGGGAGTGTTTTCGGAATTCGGTCTGCGCAGAAGGCTGTCCGCAGAGGCGCAGGAGCTGGCTGTAATGAAGTTTTCCGAACTGAATAAAGACAAGAGCTGCCAGAGTATTTTTGTAGGTACTTCCAACGTGTTCCTGGCAAAGAAGTTCGGTGTGAAACCCGTAGGTACCATGGCACATGAGTGGATCATGTGTGTGGGCCAGGGCAACCACAAGCACAATCCCGCATATTCAAACTGGTTCGCACTGGAAGCCTGGGTAAAGGAATACGGGGTGTTGAACGGTACTGCATTGACCGATGCGATAACCACCGACTGCTTCCTGCGTGATTTCCAGCTGACTTATTCCACACTTTTCTCCGGTGTGCGTCATGATTCCGGCGATCCCATTGAGTGGGGCGAGAAGATGATAGCGCATTATGATAAGCTGGGGATTGATGCCAGGACCAAGACACTGCTGTTTTCGGATTCCCTTAACTTTGAGCGGGCCGATATGATATACAGACACTTTAAGAGCCGCGCGAAGATAGCCTTCGGTATAGGAACCTATCTGGCAAACGATACGGATGTGGAGCCTCTTAATATAGTTATGAAGACCACTGCATGCAACGGACAGGATGTGGCTAAGATATCGGATATTGAAGGAAAGGGAATGTGCAAGAATCCCGATTATGTCAAATATCTTAAGCGATGCATTGACTGGCGTATGAAATACGACCAGACCGTAGTGAGGTGATGTTATGGGAAAAGCTTTTGATGCGGTAAAAGAAAAAGACAGGATAGTAAACTGGATAAGGCAGTGGTTTGAAAATAACGGGCCGCGGGCCGGAGCGGTAATAGGTATCTCCGGCGGCAAGGATTCTACCATAGCTGCAGCGGTACTGTGCGAAGCCCTGGGGCCGGAGCGTGTATACGGTGTGCTGATGCCTGACGGTGAGCAGGCGGATATCGCGGATTCAAAGAAAGTATGTGAATTCTTAAAGATCAACGCCAGCATCATAAATATAAAGTCCGCTACGGACGGATTTAAGGATTCGTTCTTAAGCGCCACGGATCTTAACGGGAATGCGATAAAGCGTGAGCTGGGAACAGACGCAAAGATAAATACACCGCCCCGTATCCGTATGGCAACGCTTTATGCCGTGGCACAGTCGCTGCCGTGCGGAGGCAGGGTCATAAATACCTGTAACCGTTCCGAGGATTATATAGGATACAGCACCAAATGCGG
>JAEEGL013711337.1_pt1 | contig 12055 bp, 8 predicted proteins | sample 9134231 | NCBI WGS metagenome assembly JAEEGL01 (sample SAMN16246548, study PRJNA631951) | gut metagenome | biome: gut microbiome; feature: rumen; material: fiber-attached | host: Bos | place: Iran: Karaj | collected 2018-10
CGGGAAGTGGCCCTTGAAGAAGTCGTTCTTCTCGTTAGTGTAGGTGTATTCGCCGATCGCGCCCGTCTCGTCCGCCGAAAGGAGCGTATCGACGAAGAGGAACGGCGAGCGGTGCGGCAGAAGCTCGACGCCGGGCTTGTTGTAGATGTTCTTGAACTTCGGGAATTCCATGTTTACCCTCTCAACTTTCCAACTTCTCAACTTTCCAACTTCTCAACTTCTCAACTTTCCAACCCTCAACTTCTCAACCCTCAACCTTCCTGAACACCAGGATGCCGTTGTGCCCGCCGAAGCCGAGCGAAGAGCTCATCGCGACGCGGATGTCGCGCTTGACGCCGACGTTCGGCGTGTAGTTGAGGTCCAGCTCCGGGTCGGGGTTCTCGTAGTTGATCGTCGCGGGGACGAAGCCCTCCTTGATTGCGAGCGCCGTGAGCGCGGCTTCGATCGCGCCCGTCGCGCCGAGGCAGTGCCCGTGGAACGGCTTTGTCGAGGAGATGTTGATCTTCTTCGCCTGCTCCTCGCCGAAGACGCGCTTGAACGCGGTCGTCTCCATCGCGTCGTTGAGCTTCGTCGAGGTTCCGTGCGCGTTGATGTAGTCAACGGTCGAGAGGTCTTCGACGCCGGCGTCCTTGAGCGCGATCTCCATCGCCTTCACGGCCCCGTCGGCGGACGGGTCGGGCGCGGTGATGTGGTATGCGTCGCACGTCGCGCCGTAGCCAGCGAGCTCGGCGTATGCCTTCGCGCCGCGCGCCTTGGCGTGCTCCTCGCTCTCGAGGATGAGGACCGCCGCGCCCTCGCCCATGACGAATCCGTCGCGGTCGATGTTGAACGGACGGCACGCCCTCTCCGGGCAGTCGTTGAACTTGGTGGCGAGCGCCTTCTCCTTCATGAACCCGCCGACGCAGAACTCCATGATCACGGCCTCCGCGCCGCCGGCGATCACGGCGTCGGCCCTGCCGTAGCGGATCATGTCGAGCGCGTAGCCGAGGGCGTCCGTAGAGCTCGCGCACGCCGTGACGAGGACGTGCGACGCGCCCTTCGCGCCGAGCGCGATGGAGATGTTGCCCGCGGCCTCGTTCGCGATCAGCTCGGGGATGGCGAGAGGCGAGAGGCGGTCGGGCCCCTTCTCGAAAAGCGTCCTGAACGACTCGCCCGTCACCTCCAGCCCGCCGATGCCGTTGCCGATGACTGTCGCGACGCGGTCCATGTCGGGCTTGAAGCCGGCGTCGCCCTCGACGCCCTTCCTCGCGAAGCCGGCGTCCTTCCACGCCTCGACGGCAGTCGCCACGGCATACTTGGAGAAGTTCGCCATGTGGCGGGCCTCCTTCCTGTCCAGGAGCCCGCCGCCGATAGCGTACTCCTCGAAGCCCTTGACCTCCGCCGCCACCTGGCAGGTACACTGCGACGGATCGAACTTCGTGATGCGGGTGATGCCGGGCTTTCCGGCCTTCACGGCCTGCCATGTCGCGTCCTTGCCGTTGCCGACGGCCGTGAGCATCCCGATGCCCGTTATCATTACTTTCTTCATTGGTCTTTCTCCGTTTTACAAGCCGTTTTTCCAGTCGGTCCTTCGACCTTTCATCTTCTCAACCTTCCAACTTTCCAACTTCTCAACCTTCCACCCCCTCCGGGCTAGAGTTCCGGCCAGCGGCAGTACGTGCCGCCGTAGGTGAGGCCGGCGCCGAAGCCGACCATGACGATGTTCATGCCGTCCTTCAGCTCGCCTGCGCGGACGGCCTGGTCGAGCGAGATCGGGATGGACGCCGCGCTCGTGTTGGCGGTCGTCTCGAGGTTGAGCCAGAACTTGGAAAGCGTCAGCTTCATGCGGCGCGCGGTCGCCTCGATGATGCGCCCGTTCGCCTGGTGCGCGAACACGCGGTCGATCTCCTCGGGCTTCGTGCCGAGCTTCGTGCAGAGGTCGCTCGCCACCTTGGCTAGGGTCTTCACGGCGAACACGAAGACATCGTGTCCCTTCAGGGTCAGGACGGGCAGGTACGGCTGCGGCTTTTCCGGGACGTTCGTCACGGGCGATATGGGGAGAGCGTCGCGGCAGCCGCCCGTGCGGCTGATGAAGTGGGAGCCGAGGCCGTCCGCGCCGAGAATCGTGTGCGCCTTCGTCTTGAGCGAGGCGACGCCCGGCGGCTCGTCGTTGCCGAGGACTACCGCGCCCGCGCCGTCGCCGAAGAGGATGCAGCTCGCGCGGTCTGTCCAGTCGAGGATGCGCGTGAGGCTCTCCGCGCCGATGACGATCGCCTTCTTGTCGGGGTAGAAGTTCACGAACCCGCGCGCCTGCTCGAGCGCATAGACGAACCCGGCGCACGCGGCCTGGAGGTCGAAGGCGCCCGCGTTCTTGCAGCCGAGGATGCCCTGCACGACGCAGGCGGTGGAGGGAAACGGGTTGTAGTCCGGCGTCGAAGTGGCGAGGACGATGAGGCCGATCTCGTCGGGCGTGACGCCCGCCGCCTCCATCGCGGCCTTGGCGGCCTTGGCGGCCATCGTGGAAGTGCAGTCGTCGCCCTCCGCCATGTGGCGCGAGTGGATGCCGGTATGGGAGTATATCCACTCGTCGGAGGTGTCGAGCGACTTCGCGATCTCGTCGTTCGTCACCACGCGCGGCGGGAGGTAGCTCCCGGTGCCTAGGATGCGTATGCCCATTTCAGTCCTTGCTTTCGCATGGTTGCGCCGACGACTCCGGCGAGGCGGGGCGCCCCGATTCGTCTCTGTAGTCGATTGTGTATGTCACTATCTCATCCTCCGATGCGGATACGGGTAATTATACCAAAAAATGCGTTCGCTTGCTGAAACTGCAGTTGGCCGCGCGCGCGGCCGGGCGACTTCCTACTTCGAGGCGGCTGACGGGACGTAGAAGAAAAGGCATGCGCCTGTGACGTGTTCCATCAGGTCGGAGGAGCTGCACCAGCCGCTCTTCCGCCCCGTCCCCCTGTCGCGGCCCAGCGGATGCACCGCGTGCCACTCGCCGTCCCGGAACCCGTCGATAATCGCCGTGTCGAGCGGATACCGCGCCTCCGTATCCCCGGGCATGAGGGTGCTTTCGCGCACAAGCAGGACGGGCTGGGACCTGTCGAGCGCTGCCTTCACCTCCGCCCGCCGCGCGTCCAGCTCGGCCGCCGTCGCCACGGCGGCGAACGCCTTCTTGGGCTCCTTCACCCCAAGCGCCTTCGCGCACTTAGCCTGCCACTCCGCCATGTTCTCGAATTCGTCGTCCGCCAGCCCCGACGCCTTCGCGAGCGCGCGCATCGCGCCGTAGTAGGAATTGTAGTCCGCCATGCGGAAGCCCGGCCTGGTGGCGGACGGATTGGTGTGGACGCGCCGGATGTCGATTTTCCCCGACGCCGCGCCGCCCGTCTCCGCGTCCGCCTCGCGCCGTCCGCCCCTGCCGCCCCGGGCCTGACTCCGGTCCCTCGACGGCTGCTGCCTCGCGCCACGCGCCGTCGCGCCGCCGCCGGGAACCTGTCCGTGGTAGATGCCCACCGACATGAGCGCGATGAGCCCGTTGGCGGTGGTGTAGAACGTGTCCCTCGCGCCCTCGTGAGTGCCGAAGTGCCACTGGAGTATGTGCCAGTTGCCGGAAAGCCTGTCCGTCGTCAGCAGCGGCGGCACCTCGTCCGGCGCCTTCGCCGGCGTCGCCACCTCGATCTCGCGCTTGGAGTACGTCACGCCGGACGCGTTCTTCACGTATGCGCGGACGTAGTACTTCGTCCCTGGCTTCAGCCCCAGTATCCGTGTGTCGTAGCGGTCGCGGTGGTAGAGCGGGAAGCGCGCGCCCGCGACCGTCGGGTTCGGCGAGACGCCCCAGACGAAACCGTACTCGTCGAGAAGCGGCTCGCCACGGTACATGACGTCGCACGACGCGTGCATGGACGTCGGCATCACCTCGTCAACGCCCAGCAGCCTGACCCTCGGGATCAGCGAGTCCTTCAGGAACTTCGGCGACTGGTCCGTCTTCGTGAACGACAGGCGGAAGCTGCAGCGTCCGTCGGCCTCCCGGATGTCCGTCAGCTCCACCCCCGCCGGGATGAGCGGCGGCAGTCGCGCCGCCGGGTCGCTCTTGAGCGTGAAGCTGTCCCCTTCGTGGAGGAACGGGTCGCCCCCGCCGTCGCCGCCCTTCATATAGACGTCCCCGCGCCTGTAGGTGTAGCAGAGGTCCGGCGGCCCCATGAGCGGCGAGGCCATCGTCACGTTCACGGCGCTTACGAGGAGCCCGTTCCACTCCTCGCGCCCGACGGGCGCGCGCTCGCCGTGCGCGTACTCGATGCAGAGGACGTAGTTTGGATGCGCCGTCGGCACGAAGCACCCCAGCACGGGGAGCGAGGTGCCGCCGCGCGGAACCGGCGAGGAGCGCGGGTCCAGGGTGTACTCCCCCTCCTTCGAGAACGTCGGATAGCACTCCTTCGGGACGAGCGCCTGGTAGATGTAGCGGCAGTAGGCGGGGCCCGTAGGGCCCCATGCCCACGGCAGCGACGGAGAGCCCTCGACGCCGTCGTGCTCCTCCGTCGCGTGGTAGAAGTCGGGCGCGCCGAGGACATGGCCCAGCTCATGGACGAGCGTCCCGCCGTCGCCGGGGTAGTGCGTCTGGACGCTGGAGTTCGGCCAGAGCGGGTCCGCCCACGGGATCTTCGGCGCGTACTGCCGTATCGGGTCCGCCGCGCGCGGGTTGCCCGGCTTCGGGTAGTGCGCCCTGAGGAGCCTCTCCACCGCGCCGGCGTCCAGCTCCTTGCAGAACACGTGGCACGTGACCTGGCCCGGCTTGCGCCCGGGCGCGGACTTCCTCGCGAACGCGAGCGCGTCCTCCTTAAGCTTCGCCGCGCGCTTCGCGCCCTCGTCGAGGTCCTTGTAGCCGATCTTGTTCCCGAAGTAGTCGTACCGGCAGTAGTGGCCCAGGGGCTCCGGCGCCGTGTAAACGGCGTTGTACGCGGAGAGGACCGGGTACGTCACGCCCTGCGCGTACTCGTCGAAGTACTCCTTGACCGTGTGTCCCCTGACCCTGCCCGCGTCGCGCAGGACGTCTGCGACCTCCGGCTTCCGGCAGTCCGGGAAGGCGACCACCACGAGATCGACCTGGAACGGCCCGGTGAACACGGGCTTCGTCCTCTTCGGCCCGAACGTCGCGGACGTCACCTTCGCGTCCGCGTCGGGCCTGCGCCCGTCGTTCGCCCTCGGCGCGGCGAACGCCGCGAGGTTCAGCGCGGCCAGCAGCGCCGCCGCGGCCAGTGTAGTCTGCATCTTGCCCATGCCCGGCATCTCCTTTCTCTGCGGCGGACGCGCGACGCCGCTAGGCCGGCGTCCCGGTCGTCGCGTCCATCGTCCTGCCGGTCCTACGAGACTCCTCCGCGAGGAACGCGAGCCTGTGCGACTCAAGCGACGCCTCCAGTATCTTCGCGTAGCGCTCCGGCGAGGCCGACCTCGCGAGCTTCACGAACTCCGCCATTATTCCCGTGTCGCCGCCGCCGTGCGCCCCGGCCTGCTCCGGGACCACGACCCTCGTCTCGCCGACGAACGGACGCACCTTGACCCTAGACTCGTCGGCCAGGATCTCCCCGCGCGTGCCGTAGATGTGCGTGACGCGTCTTCTCGTCTTCGAGTAGCTCTCCATCTCGATTGTGACCGTAAGCCCCCCGTCGTATTCCATCAGCACGGTCTGGTGATCGACGTTGTCGTTGCCGCAGGCATAGACGCAGCGTCCGTACCGCGACGTCTCCACGACCCTCCGCATCGCCTCGTCGGACTCGTCGGCGAAGTGGTATCTCAGGTCTTTCCGGTCGCAGTAGAGCCTGTATGCGTCGAAGGGACACGCCGCGCGCACCGCCGGCGGGCAGTCCTTGCAGCGGTCCGCCGCACCCTCGGGCCTGTTCTCGGGACGCCAGTGGGAGAGCGAGCCGAAGCTGGAGAGCCTCCGGCACGCCTTGCCCTTCGCCCACCATTCCACAAGGTCGAAGTCGTGTGTGCACTTCTGCACGAGCGTGGGCGTGCCGTCCGCCTCGCGGGCCCAGTTGCCGCGGCAGAAAGCATGGGCGGCCTTGCCGTAGGAGATGGCCACGAGGTGGTGAACGCTGGTTATGTCGCCGATCTCGCGCGACGTGATTATCTCCCGGAGCTTCCCGTAGAAGGGCGCAAACCTGAGGACGTAGCCCGTCAGCACGAGCCGCCGCGCCCTGCGCTGCGCATCGCGGATTTCCTCGCACTCCCGCCACGAGCAGCCTATCGGCTTTTCGAGGAGGACGTGGAGCCCCCTGTCGAGCGCCGCGAGGCAGGCGTCGCGGTGGAGCCTGTCGGGAAGCGACACGATGGCCGCATCGGCGTCCACGTCGGCCGCAAGGGCCTCCTCCCAGCTCTTCCAGGTCGGGCAGTTCAAGTCGGTCGGGAACGCGGCGACGGGGTCTGCGAGGCCCACGACCTCGAGGTCGGCGGGGTGCGTCTTAGCATACCGGGCGTAAACCCTTCCGCGTATGCCGTATCCGAGCACTACCGCCCTGACGGGCCTCGCAGCCGCGCTCATTTGCCGCAGCCGTCGAGGCGCAGCGTCGCGCGCAGGTAGGCGGAATACGCCTTGTAAGTCTCCCAGACGTCGATCTTGGAGGCGAGCTCCCACGGCGCGTGCATGCTCATGAGCGGCGTGCCCATGTCGAGGACCTTCATCCCGAAGCGCGCCATGTACTGCGCGATCGTGCCGCCGCCGCCCTTCTCCATCTTGCCGAGCTCGGCCATCTGCCACTTGACGTCGCCCTCCTCCATGATGCGGCGAACCTCGGCGACAAACTCCGGGCCGCAGTCGCTGGACCCGCTCTTGTGGGCGCCGCCGGTGTACTTCGACGCCGCCGGGCCGTGGTGGAACACCGCTCCGTTGCCCGTCGAGGCGACGTCGGGGAAGTGCGGGTCGTCAACGGCCGTGACGTCCGCCGACAGCATCGACGAGCGCTCCAGGGCGCGGCGCACCATGATGTCGCGCGCGTCCTTCTCCTGGAGCTCGATCAGCTCCGCGACGGTGTTCTCGAAGAAGCTCGACTGCATGCCGGTGGAGCCTGTGGAGCCGACCTCCTCCTTGTCGCACATGAGGATCGAGGCCGTCTGCTCCGGCACGTCGCCGGACGCGTCGATGAGCGCCTGGAGACCGGCGAAGGAGCAGACGCGGTCGTCATGCCCGTAGCCGGCTATGAGCAGGCGGTCGAAGCCGACCTCGCGCGGCATCCCGGCGGGGACGATCTCGAGCTCGGCGGAGAGGAGGTCCTCCTCGTCGATCTTGTAGGTCTTCTTGAGATGCCCGACAAGACCCTCCTTGTCGGCCCTCGGCCCGGCATCGGGGTCGTCGTCCTTCCTGGGCTTCGCGTAGGTAGTCCACGCGATGACGTCGAGGTCCTCGGCCGGGTAGAACTCGTCGCGCGTCTTCTTCGCCTGGTCGTAGCCGAGGTGCGGCAGAATGTCCGAGATCATGAACACCGGGTCCTCCGGCTTGTCGCCGACCTCGACCTGCACCTTCGTGCCGTCCTTGCGGACGATCGTCCCGTAAAGCGCAAGGGGCAGCACGAGCCACTGGTACTTCTTGATGCCGCCGTAGATGTGGCAGTCGAAATAGACGTAGCCGCCCTTCCCGTAGAAGGGCTTCGGCTTGAGGTCGAGGCGCGGCGAGTCGGTGTGGCCGCCTACGACCTTGAGCCCGGCCTCGGCAATCGGCTTCTTCCCGACCACGGCGGCCATGATGGTGCGGTCCTCGTAGCCGCGATAGACCTTGTCGCCGGGCTTGAGCCGCTTGAACGCGGAAAGCTCCCGGAAGCCTTTCTTTTCAAGGAGGCGGACGCTCTCAGCGTAACTGCGGCGCTCCGTCTTCGCGATTCCCAGATAGCGCATGTATTCTGCGCAGTACTCCTCGAACGGCTTGTAGTTAGTCTTCATGGATGGATATTATATCATATATTCGGCGGTGCGGGCTGCGCGGACGACTCACCCGGCGTACGGCGGCGGCATGTTCATGAGCGCGGCGATGCGGTCCTCGAGCGACGGATGCGTCGCGAAGAGCGAGGTCTTCTTCCCGGCGATGCCGAACGCCTTCATTGAGTCAGGCAGCACGCCGGGCTGGAGGTTGCCGAGCCTGCGCAGCGCGGCGATCATCGGCGCGGGGGAGCCGAGAAGCGCCGCGCTCCCGGCGTCGGCCGCGTATTCGCGCTTGCGGCTGTACCAGAAGATCACGAGCGAGGCGAGGAAGCCGAACGCCATCTGGAGCAGCTGCACCGTGATGTGGTACGTGGCGTACCCGGCGGTGCTGCGCCTGCCGCTGCGGTTCCTGTCCCCGCCAAGCGCGCCCTGGATGACCCCGGCGAGGATGTGGGCGAAGAAGATGACGAACGTGTTGACGACGCCCTGCGTGAGGCACATCGTCACCATGTCGCCGTTGCTCACGTGGCTCATCTCGTGCCCGAGGACCGCCCTCAGCTCCTCGCGCGTCATCTGCTGCATGATGCCCGTCGATACCGCGACGAGCGCGGAGTTCTTGAACGCGCCCGTCGCGAAGGCGTTTGGCTCGCCCGGGTAGATCGCGACCTCGGGCATCTTCACGTTGGCCCGCCGCGCAAGGTCCTCGATCGTCTGGACGAGCCAGCGCTCGGCGTCCCCCTCCGTCCCGTCGATGGTCTTGCACTTCATGGAGACCTTGACCATCTTCTTGGACATGAAGAGCGAGATGACGGAGCCTGCCATGCCCATGACGAACGCCATCACGAGAAGCTGGCCGTAGCCTCCGCCTTCCAGCGCCTGCGAAAGATCGATGCCGAAGAACGCGCAGACGACGTACGAGATGAACGTGAGCATCGCGACCGCCGCGATGTTCGTGAGGACGAATATCGATACTCTTTTCATGGTGCGGATATTATACCATATCCGCGCGCCCGCGCGCCTTCGCCTTTGCCTAACTGCCCGGCCTCTCTGTCCGGCCTCCCGGATTCCGGATTGGACGAGCGGACGGGACTTAATCTCCACGCGACCTTGAGAACCGGCTGTCGGTGTTTGCCGGCGAATGCCAGGCCCTGTCTGTCAGATTCGTCTTGCCGTAGATCTTGTAGCACCACCGCGCCCGCCTCCAGCTTCGACTCCCAGTTGACCACCTTGCCGTTTCACAACAGGTATGTTATACTTTCATTGCACTGAAGGTCAGACCTACCTTGCAATGTTTGGAAGGAACCAACCTATGTCTCATTCGAACAACAGAACGAAAGATCCGGAAACTGTGCATCACCTGATCAGCAGGATTGCGCACCGCGTCTATTTCCTGAAGGACGACGAGCGCAAGGATTTCCTTGAAATCGTGCGCCGCTCGGCACTGTTTTGCGGTCTCCGATTGCTTGGCTGGTGTGTCATGGGAAACCATTTCCACATTCTCGTGTATTTGCCGACGCCACGATTCGTTGACGAGCAGGAGGTGCTTGTGCGATACGGGGCGCTAAAAGGGACACAGACTTCCGCATCCATTGCGTCAAACTTTGCAGAATGGCGCAAGCATGGCGAGACTGGGGAACGTCGCGTGACAGAATGGCTAGACTCTCAAAGGCGCCGCATGTATGACGTCGGCATTTTTATGAAGATTGTCAAGCAGTGGTTCACAACAGAATACAATCGCCGGAACGGGCACAAGGGAACGCTCTGGGAATCGGTGTACTTCGACAGGGTTGTTCCGCAGTGCAAGGCTGACATGGCGAAATGCCTTGGATACATTCACTTGAACCCCATACGCGCGGCGGCATCGGACAAATTTGACGGCTATGCCTGGAGTAGCTACTCGGCGTTTCGCAAAGGCGATCCGACGGCATCTGCCGGCATGCGCTTTGTCTATGGCGAGGAAGAGACCGACGATGAAATAGCGAACAGGCATGAATGTCTGCTGGAAGAGCTGATTGAAGAGGAGAAACTGCGCCGGGCAGAGGAGATTGCGCGAAAACGCGCTGCTGGCTATGAAGTCCCGCCAGATCCTCTCACGGACGAAGCGATGGTGGCGCAGAGGGCCGCGCACCTCGCCGAAGTGCAGAAAGCGTCTGTCGAACTGCACGAAGCCCAAAGTTACGAGAAACGGCGCGGCGAAAGAAGTGCTCTGCGGGAAAGGGAAACTCTCGCTCTCCTCGGTGCAAACCCGAAAATGAGCGCACATCTTCTGGCCGAGCGGTTGGGCGTCGGTGTCCGAATGGCCTATTGCATCCTAAAAGCGCTCAAGGACAAGGGCGTCGTACGGCAAGAGGACAAGCGCTGGCGCATAAACATTGCAAAGTAGGTCTGACCTTCTGTGCAATGTTACACGTCGGCAAGCGTCCAAACCTCGCCGTCCGGGGCCAGGACCAGGTCCATCACGAAATACGCAGTCCTGCCTGCAACCTCGGCAGCCCCGTAAAACCGCGTCCCTGGACGTGGAAACCGCAAATCAAGTCTCAGCCGCGAGCATCTCGGCGATGCGCTTCGCAGCGAGCTTGATCTTCTCTAGGCTTGTCGCATAGCTCATGCGGACGAACCCCTCGCCGCACGGGCCGAACGCGCCTCCAGGGACGCAAGCGACTCCGTGCTCCTTCAGGAGCTTCATGCAGAAGTCCTCGCTCGAAAGCCCCGTGGCGCGGATGTCCGGGAAAAGGTAGAACGCACCATTCGGCATGAGCGTCTTCAGCCCCATCGCGTTGAGCGCGGGGACGAGGAAGTCGCGGCGCTTCCTGTACTCGCGGCGCATCCGCGCCACGTCCTTGTCGCCGAAGTCCATCGCCTCGACGCCGGCTGCCTGCGCGAGGGTCGGGGCGGACATGATACCGTACTGGTGTATCTTCATCATCGCGTCGATGATGTCGTCCGGCCCGCACGCATAGCCGAGGCGGTAGCCCGTCATCGCCCAGCTCTTCGAGAAGCCGTTGAGCAGGATCACGCGATCGCGGTACTTCGGAAAGCCAGCGAAAGATGGCAGCACAACTGTTCCTTCTTTCTCCGCGCCTCCGCCTCTCTGCGCCTCTGCGTGAGAATCCCCCGCATCATCCTCGATTTCGTAGTTCAGCTCCGAATACACCTCGTCCGCTAGAAGGATGATGTCGTGGCGCTCGCAGAACTCGAGTATCTCCTCCATCTCCTTTGCGCCGAGCGTCGCGCCAGTCGGGTTGCACGGGAAATTGAGGAGAAGCGCCTTCGTGCGCGGCGAGACCTTCGCCTCGAGCGCGGCGACCGTGAGGCGGAACTCATCCTCTACGCGAGTCTCGACCGCGACCGGGACGGCATGCGCAAGCTTGATCGTCGCCGCATACGATACAAAGCACGGCTCGTGGTAGAGAACCTCGTCGCCGGGCGCGCAGATGGCGCGTATCGCGAGGTCGATGGCCTCCGATACGCCCACGGTCGCGAGGACCTCCTTGGTCCAGTCGAACTTCGCGGCGAAGCGGCGCTCCAGGTAGCGGCATATCGCCTGGCGGAGGGCGGGAGTGCCGAGGTTGGACGTGTAGTGCGTCCCGCCGTTCTCGAGGCACGTGACGGCGGCGCGCGAGATGTGCCAGGGCGTGTCGAAGTCCGGCTCGCCCACGCCGAGGGAAACGACGTCTTTCGACTGCGCGACAATGTCGAAGAACTTCCGGATTCCGCTCTTCGGCAGCGCCGCGACATGCGGCGCGACTCTCGCGCCGGCTCTCTTCACCGCATCAGCTCGTCGGCCAGCTTCTCAAGCTGGGCCTCGCCCTCTGCGTTCAGCGCGCCACGGATCGTGACGACCGTGTCGCAGAACGCGATCTCCTTCGACTTCGCGAACATCGCCTTCATCGTCCGCGCCGCGGCCGGCGCCCAGGAGCCGTTCTCGATCAGGCCGACCGTGCGCTTCTGGTAGTTGCGCTCCGTCAGGTGGTCGATGAAGTGGCGCATCCACGGGAAGACGTCCATGTTGTACGTCGTCGTCGCGAGGACGAGCGTGCCGTAGCGGAACGCGTCCTCCACCGCCTCCGGCTGGTCGTCGCGCGCGAGGTCGCTCACCGCGACCTTCGGGCAGCCCTTCGCCTTCAGGGTCTCCGCCAGCTTCAACACGGCGGCCTTCGTGTGCCCG
>JAEEGL013980648.1_pt1 | contig 12055 bp, 8 predicted proteins | sample 9134231 | NCBI WGS metagenome assembly JAEEGL01 (sample SAMN16246548, study PRJNA631951) | gut metagenome | biome: gut microbiome; feature: rumen; material: fiber-attached | host: Bos | place: Iran: Karaj | collected 2018-10
TCCTCGTAGCCCCAGCACGTCACATAGTGACGGTCTCCGAAGAAAGTCTTGGGCGGAATGCCCTGTTTGCACTTCTCCGTCGCATAGCGGCAGCGGGGAGCAAAAGCGCAGCCCTCGGGCAGTTCCATCGGATCCGGCATCAGACCCGGGATCGGGTTGAGCATTTCCCTGTCATCATTGATTCGGGGCAGGGAATCAAACAGTCCTTTGGTATACGGATGTCGGGTATTCTTAAAGACTTCGCGAATATCTCCGTACTCAATGACCCGCCCCGCATAAATGACAGCCACCTCATCGCACATCTGCGCCACGATGCCCAGATCGTGGGTGATCAGGATCATGGACATGTCGAACTGCTCTTTAAGAGCCTGCATCTCACGGAGGATCTGCGCCTGGATAGTCACGTCAAGCGCCGTCGTCGGTTCATCGGCGATCAGCAGCTTCGGGTTGCATGCCAGCGCGATCGCGATGATCACGCGCTGTTTCATCCCGCCCGAAAACTGATGCGGATATTCCTTCCCTCTTTCGGGAGGAATGCCTACCATCCGAAGCATCTCCAGGGCTTTCTTGGCGGAATCCGACTTGCTCAGCCCTTCATGGATATGGATCGTTTCGGCGATCTGATCCTGTACGGTCATGACCGGGTTCAATGCCGTCATCGGATCCTGAAAGATCATGGAAGCCACACTGCCGCGGACCATATCCATCTCGCCCTCGGTCAGGGTGAAAATATCCATGCCGTCCAGTATGATCTTCCCGCTTTCAATGACGCCGGGCGGATCCGGGACCAGCCGCAGGATCGAAAGAGCCGTCGTGGTTTTACCGGAGCCGGTCTCTCCCACCAGTCCCAGTGTCGTTCTTTTTTTGACTACGAGGTCCAGATCGTTGACCGCTTTTGCCGTCCCTTCATCTGTCTCGTAATAAACGTTTAAGCCTTCTATCCGGAGGATCTCATCCTGTTCGTTCATTCTGCTCTCCTCCTTAGCGTTTCAGTCTGGGATCCAGCGCATCCCGAAGACCGTCGCCCATCATATTGAAGGCCAGGATCGTAATCATGATACACAGGCCCGGATACAGGGTCAGGTAGGAATTATCCAGCAGATAGGTCCGTCCGCCGGAAAGCATCGCCCCCCATTCAGGGTTCGGCGGCTGCACGCCGAGGCCGAGAAAGCTCAGCGTAGAAGCCGTCAGAATCCCGCCGGCGATCTTCAGCGTGAACTGAACAATAATGACTGCAATGCAGTTGGGAAGGATATGGAAGCCGATGATCTGCCAGCTTCTGGCGCCCATGGCCCGTCCCGCCTCGACGTATTCCTCGTTTCGTATCGTCAGAATCTGCCCGCGTATGATACGGGCCTGACCTGGGAAGGAGCCTAAACCGATAGCCAACATCAGATTAAACAGACTTGTTCCGAATGCCGCGGTAATTGTAATAGCCAGCAAAAAGCTCGGAACACTGTCCAGCATATCGCAGACCCTCATGATGATCATATCGACTGTCCCGCCGAAGTATCCGGCAGCTGATCCGGCAATTATACCCATGATCATCGCAAAGACAACAGCCAGAACCCCGATCAGCAGTGACATGCGGGATCCGTAAATCAGACGGGCCAATACGTCACGTCCCAGTTCATCGGTACCGAGCAGGTGAGCGCCGCTGGGCTGCTGCAGACGTTCCAGGATATTCGGCTTGATGACCATCGTTTCATAGTCAACCAGTTTATCTGCAAAAACGGCCACAAATACCAAGATAACCACAATCACCATGCCGATCACCGCATTGACGTTCCGGGTCATCCGATTCCAGATATCCCGACCTTTGCTGATGTTTTTCCGACCGGTCGTAATTTTTCTTTTAGATTTTCTGGCCATATTATTTCTTTCCTTTCGAAAAGCGGATTCTCGGATCGATTATTGCATAGATAATATCCATAAACATGTTCATTAAACTGATAAACAGCGCCGTCATGATCAGGCAGCCGATTGCCAGCGGACGGTCTTTCGAATTGATCGCATCAATCGTAAGCCGTCCCACACCGGGCAGGGAAAACACGATCTCCGTAGTAGAGGCGCCAGCCAGACAATACGCGAACTGCATGCAGGCGATCGTTACCATCGGAATCAGCGCATTCCTGAGAGCATGTTTCGTAATCACTTTTTTTCGGCCGACCCCCTTCGCCCGGGCCGTACGGATATAGTCCTGACGCACGACTTCGAGCATCGCCGAACGGGTCGTCCGGGTAAGATTGGCTGTCATACTGGTCCCCAACGTGATGGCTGGTAAGATAAACCACCCGGCCTGTTTGGTGCCTCCGGAAGGAAGCCATCCGAGTTTCAAGGCAAACAACAGGATCAGCAAAAGACCCAGCCAGAAATTGGGGATCGACAGTCCGGCCAGAGCGCCTACCATACCCACATTGTCAATCAGCGAATATTGCTTGACGGCTGATATGATACCGATGGGAATGGAGATACCGACCGAGACCACCATTGACCAGAATGTCAGTTTAAAAGTGGTGGGGAACCGGGACATGAATTCTTTGAATACCGGTTTCTTCGAAATATACGACTCCCCCAGATCCCCTTTCAGAAGATTCTTAATATACCGTCCGTACTGAACGATCAGCGGATCGTTGAGTCCCAGGCTTTCCCGCAGGGCGGCTGCCGCTTCCGGTTTGGTATCGGTCCCGATCAGGATCTCCGCCGGGTCACCGGGAGAAAGACCCATAATAAAAAACACGATGGCCGATGTTCCGATAAGAACCGGAATCATGATGAGCAGGCGTTTTATGATATAGCGAAGAAGCATATTGAACTCCTTTCGGAAGGCCGTCCGGTCCCTGCCGGGTACCGGACGGCCCGTTTTTGTTCAAATCAGGTTATTATTTGCTGATTTCGCGGTAAGAATAGCGATAATCGTGGCTGCCGCCGCTGGAAGCATAGGTGTTCATCACTCCGTTCTGGGCGCCAAGGAAATAGGTGCCGGAGTAAAGCGGCAGAACCGGAACATGTTCATTCAGGTTTTCCTGCATAGCACGGTAGATCTCATTCCGGGCTGCCAGATCTGTTGTCAGATGGCTCTGAGCATACATCTTGTCGTATTCATCATTATGGTAATAGAAGAGATTGCTCGTAACGCCGGTGCCTTTACCGGAGAACATCATCAGGTAGCTGTCTGCGCTGCCGCCGCTGCGGCTTCCCACAAACAGATCTGTTTTGCCGCCTCTGGTGATCTCGGTGTAAGCAGCAGCTTCCACGCCATCTATCTTCACGGTGATACCAATATCATTCAGGTTCGCCTGGATCAGCTGAACCGTCAGCTTATTCGAGCTGGCAGAATGAGTCAGAACGCATTCAAAACCGTTCTCATAGCCGGCCTGCTTCAGCAGTTCCTTTGCCTTGGCAGGATCGTAGGGATAGCCGTCAAAGCCATCATAGAATCCGATCTTGTCACGGCCGACGATACTCTTCATGGTAATGCCTTGTCCTTCAACCTGAGCGGTCACAATGGCATCCTTGTCAATAGCATAGCAGACCGCCTTGCGGACCAGTTCATTGTCGAACGGGGCTCTCTCGCAGTTGAAGCCGAGGTAGTTGACAGAGCCGGCAACAGCGCTCAGAAGCTGCAGGTTCTTGTCATTCGTTACGTGGCTGACATTGGCGGCATCGATTTCAGCGATATCCAGCTCACCGGTCTGCAGGCCGACCAGACGGGCGTTGGCTTCCGGAATGATACGGAAGGTGATCCGCTTGGTGCCGGACTGCTCTCTCCAGTAGCCGTCAAAAGCTTCGATCGTGATATGGTCACCGGAGATCCATTCCACAAACTTGAAGGGGCCGGTTCCCATAGGATGCTGCATCAGTTCTTCATCGGTCCCTTCCTTGATGATGCAGCAGTCACCTGTCCACTGCTTATCCATAAAGACCGAGTCAGGGGCGCTCATGCAGATCTTAACGGTATAATCGTTAATGATCTCTACATGGTCTACGCCGGGATAGTTGCCGGTACTGAGTTCCAGAGCCCGTTCCACCGTGTACTTAACGTCCTTGGCCGTAAACGGGGAACCGTCATGCCACTTGACATTTTCCTGAAGGTAGAAAGTGTAGCTCATGCCGTCTTCGGCAATGTCCCAGGATTTTGCCAGCTCCGGCTCATACTCACCGGTACGGGGATTCAGATAGAACAGTCTTTCATAGACGGTCCAATAGATGAAATAAGCGGCATACTGCCAGCATTTCATCGGGTCCAGGCCTTTGACGTCATTGGTCATGGTGATAAAGAGTTCTTCTTTGATGGCGGTTGCCGGGGCGGCCGTCGAAGAAGCACCCGGTGCCGCACTGCTCCCCTCCGGAGCAGCCGAGGAGTTGGAATTCTGACCGCAGCCGGCCATTGCGCCGACGGTAAGAACGGCGCAAAGCAGCAAAGCGATCCAACGAGTCAGTTTCGTTTTCATAAGGAACCTCCTGTATTAAGTTTGCGGTTTTCCGCTATACTTTTCTCTTCTGCAAAAACCGTGCCAAAGTACGGTTATTGATAAAATATGCAAATATTCCGTGATTGCTCTATGGTAACAGTTATCCGAAGACAAATCAGACAGTCCGGTCTGCAGATTTTGCACAGCCGTATGCAAGAATGTCAGAGATCGAATTCCTGTATTTTATAAAACAGCGTCCGTTCGCTGATGCCGAGCTGTTTGGCTGCCGCCCGTTTGCTCTGCGGAAATTCTTCCAGGGCATTAATGACCATCAGTTTCTCCATATCCCGAATCGTCAGCTTGCCCAGATACTTTTTAACGGCTTCCTGCGCTGTCATTTCGGTCTGTCCGGTTCCGTTCCGGCTGATCTCTTCCGGCAGATCCCTGACACTTATCGTCTCGCCGTTGCACAGCACGCAGGCATATTCGAGAATATTGATCAGTTCTCTTACATTGCCCGGATAGGAATACTGCAGCAGGATCCTCTCCGCTTCCGGACTGATGCCTGTGATGGAACGTTTGATCTGGGAAGACAGCCCTTTCAGAATCGACCGGCACAGATCGGGAATATCCTGCTTTCGTTCACGCAGCGGCGGGATCGGGATGTTGATCACATGCAGCCGGTAATAGAGATCCATGCGGAAAGTCCCTTCCTTTACCATGGCCGGAAGATCCTTGTTGGTGGCGCAGATGACGCGGATATCGACTTTTTTCGGCATCATGCCGCCGATAGGCGTCATCTCCTTCTCCTGCAGCACCCGCAGCAGTTTTCCCTGAAGGCCGAGCGGCATATCTCCCACTTCATCCAGGAAGAGCGTCCCGTGATCCGCCAGTTCCAGCTTTCCTTTTTTATCGGCGACCGCGCCGGTGAAGGATCCTTTCACATGCCCGAAAAACTCTTCTTCGAGCAGCCCTTCCGGAATCGCGGCGCAGTTTATCGAAACAAAGTTTTCATTGCGCCGCAGACCGTTCCGGTGAATCGCCCTCGCGACGAGTTCCTTCCCCGTTCCGCTTTCCCCGGAGATGATCACGCTCGCATCCACGTCCTTGACCCGGTCAATCAGCTGATAAACCTTCTGCATGGGCAGGCTTTTGCCGACGATGTCCCCGTAATAGGTTCGCTGTTCCAGTTCGACCAGTTCGGAGCTCAGGCTCTCCACCCGTCTGGACAGATGCTGGAATTCCAGGGCCTGGCGGGAGTACAGCAGCAGTTCCTCCATATTGATCGGTTTGCACAGATAGTGGAAGGCACCGCGTTTGATCGCCTCCACAGAGGTGCTGATGTCGCCGAAAGCCGTCATCATGATGACAGAGATTTCCGGCCAGTTTTCCTTGATCCTGCTTAATATTTCGAGTCCGTTTTCTTCTCCCAGGATCAGGTCCAGAAGCACCAGATGTACTTTATGCCTTTTCAGACAGGCAAAAGCCTGCGCGGAAGAATTTGCCGTAAAAACCTCAAATTCATCTTCCAGAGCGAGAGAAAGAAAGGTACAGATGCTGTTTTCGTCATCAATGATCAGTATTGCCTGTTTCACACGATACCTCCTGTTCGGCTCCTGCTTTCGGAAGTCTGATTTCGACGCAGGTGTACTGGTTCTTTTCGCTTGTAATGCTGATTGTTCCGCCGATCTCTTCAATGTACTGCTTTGAGACTGCCAGTCCGATCCCCGTGCCGGCCGGCTTTGTCGTATAGAAGGGTTCCGTACAGCGGGCCAGTTCCTCCGCTGTCATTCCGACTCCGTCATCGGTCACTTTTGCGGCAACCGTTCCGTTCTCACTGGCGGCTTCAACCAAAACAGTATGCGGCAGATGGTCCTGGTTGAACTTATGCCGTACGGATTCCAGACTGTTCAGCACAATATTCAGGAAAGTCTGCTGAAATTTATCTCTGTCCCCAGTCACCGTCAGTTTAGCCGGACCGATATACCGGACGCTGATCTGATCGTTCTTGGCCGTTACTTTGGCCAGTTCACAGACGGACCGGAGCACCTCGGGCAGTTCCACCGGTTCGGATCGGCTCCGGGAAGGCCGCGCGTAATCGATCAGACTGTTGATCAGCACTTTGATCCTCTCGATTTCCTGCGGAATATACCGGGAAAAGGCTTCGCGGAATTTTGCGTTGTCCCCTTTCGTCTGAATCATATCGGCCGAGGCACTGATCGCGGTCAGCGGATTCTTGATCTCATGCGCGATACCCGCTATCAGCGTATTTAACGCCTTATTCTTTTCTTTTTCGAAATAAGCTTCTCTCTCCCGTTCTTCCGACGTGATATCCTCAACAGTCAGAAGGGCTGACTGATGACCGCCGAAACGGCTGATCTTCTGAATATTGTAGCGGTATTTTTCGAGGCCCTTGGATGGCTGGGCACGGTTCACCTGTTCGATATTTCCCGTGCGCGTCGTCCAGTTCTGACTGAACAGATCTTCTCCGACCTGCCGGATGAAATCGCCCCAGAAACTCAACTCACTGATCGGCCGGCCGGCCGGATTGTCACTGATTTCCGCCAGCTGCACCGCATTCTGATTCATATATTCGACCTTAAGGGAATCGTCGATCAGGGCCATGCCGGCCGGGGCGGATTCGATGATCGAATGCCGCAGCCGGTTTTCCGCCTGTTCCAGTTCCATTCTGCGTTCGAGTTCTTCATTGGCTTCCTGCAGTTCGGATGTTCTGGCAGCCACCTGTTTCGCCAGCTGTTTTCGGGCCCGCATGGTTGCTGCCAGATACGTCATAAGCAGAATGAAGAAAAGTCCTACGGCCGGAAGGGCGATCCTGAGAATGCGCTGATAATCGACCTCCTGATTCAGACGGAACCAGTTTCCGTAAATCTTCTCGTATTCTCCGGAAGTGCGAAGCTCAGCCAGCCCCTTATTGACCGTATCACGTAGATAATAGTCTCCTTTCCGCAAGGCGATCATATAATCGGCAGAAGCCACGTAATTGTTCAGGATCTCGTAGTGATCGAGCAATCCCCACGCTTCCAGATAATACAGAAGGCATTCCTTGACCGCCACGAGATAATCTGTCCGGCCTTTCACGAGGGCTTCAATGCTGCGTTCCTGACTGCCGCACTGCAGGATGTTATAGGCGTTGAGCGCAGTCAGATACTGATAGTCGATCATTCTGTATTCGACCGCGACCGGATAGGGAAAGATCCTCGTATTCTGATTTCTTTCCGCCTCCTTGTTCTGCCCGGACAGGCATAAATTGGCAGTCGAGAGCACATCGCTCTGCCAGAAATCGTATCCCGGAAAATGTTCTTTTACGGTACCGAGAACGATGTCGATCTCCCCGGCCCGAAGAGCGTCCATCGCATCGACCGTGGTTTCAAAGGCCGTGTAGTCGATCAGCAGGCTGTTGTTTTGGGCCAGGGCATCGAGCACATCAATATGAAATCCGGCCGGTTTTCCGTCGTCAGTGCTGAACTGATACGGCGCCATATGATTGCAGAAACCGACTCTGACAGTCGTTGTCAGAGCTTGCCCTCTGAAACGGCAGCCGAATACAGCCGCCAGAAACAGCAGCAGAAAGATAATGTTAAGGCCCCATTTCTTCTTCATTACTTTTCTACCAATCCATTTCATTCAGAGCTAAAAGCGCCCGAGCGTAAATCCTCATCGCGCGCTGAAGTCTGTTAAGTGAGACCAGTTCATCCATTCCGTGCGCTTCACCGCGTCCTTCCGGAAAGCCTTCCGGCACTTTGCGCCCGTCCATACCGAAAGCGAAGGCATTGGGCAGAATGTCCGCATAGGTACCGCCCCCTACGATATAAGGCTCTTTATTCTCTCCCGTTATTTCGTTGGCAATCGTAAGCAGCCGGCGGAGAACAGGGTTTTCTTTATCGATCAGAACAGGCAGATTCCGCGAATCAAAGTAAGAAACATACAAGCCGGCTTTTTCTGCTGCAGCAGACACTTTCCCCCGGATCGTTTCGGCATTCGTTTCGATCGGATATCGGATATTCAGTGTAATTTCGGGACAGCCTTCAATGGTCTCGATGCGATAAGCCCTAAGAATCAGCGGTGTCATTGTCTCAGTCGCAACCTTAAGGCCCAGTTTTTCTCCGTAAAGATCCAGCGAAAGCAGACGGAAAAACTCCAGTACCGGACGGTCGGCAGGATCCGTATCAGGCCGGGCAAGCAGTTTCTCCATCAGGGAGGTGATCATGTTGCCGCCCGAAATCAGCTTCGTGAGATGCCGGGGAATCGAGAAAGTTTCGATAAGCTCATCCCCGATCCTGGCCGCACCGCGGCCCGGGGTATTATTCAATCCGGCAGATAATACGACACCCTTCAGCGGTTTTTTGGTGCGAAGGCGGATGCCCAAACCGCCTTTTGTGCCGCAGGCTACAGGGAAACTGCTGTCCGGAACCAGTGACAGGCGGGGCGGTGTGCAGCAGTTGATGAAGCCGCGGGCATCCTCATTTCCGGGAATGCCGCGCAGATCGAATTTGCCGTTTTCTTCATTGCTGCCCACATAAAGCGCGGGCAGGTAATTAAGGGAGACGCCGAGTTTTCGAAAAATCTTCAGAAGATGAAAGATCGAGCAGAGCTGGCCTTTATTGTCTGTAGCACCTCGGCCGATAATGCAGCCCTTATATTCGACAGCCTGATAAGGATCGTAAAGCCACCCTTCTCCCTCCGGAACAACGTCTCCGTGAAGCCAGATTCCCAGATCCGGCTGACCGGCACGCTCAGCGATATGTATGACGCCGACACCGTGATCTTCCGTATAGAAGCCTTCTTTCCGTCCCCATTCCAGGACAGTATCCAGCATCTGACGGGGCCCGGCGCCGAAGGGCGCACCCGGAAGCGGTTCGCCCATAACACTCTTCACGGCGATCAGGCGGATCGTATCCTTTGCCAGATCTTCGCGGCAGTTTTCGATTTCCCTGTCAATTTTCCTCAGCAGATTTTCGTTCATGGCGACTCCTTCCTGCACGGAAACGAAACCTTTCTCTTCCTGTTTTGTGCAAATCTGATGCCAATCAAACGGTCATTTGATAAAAATGATTTATCAGGACTGTTTGGGAGCGCAAATCTTGCAATTCAATGTGCAAATACTGCAAAATTCATCCGTTTTTTACGTAATTTGCTATACTGATTTATGATTCATTGACTTAAATCTATCCGCGGGGATACTCTCATGAAGATCGAGCTTGTCATAAGGCAGCAGCTAAATCTGAACCTCTCTCCCCAGATGCTTTTGCTGCGCGATTTATTGCAGATGGATTCCGTTGAGCTGGAGCAGTATGTTCAGACAGCTGTTTCGGAGAATCCCTTTCTGCGCCTCGAACCTTCCCGGCAGGTGACCCGCTTTGCCGCGCCTCCTCAGCGGGAATGGTCGGAACGCTTTACAGAGCGGGACGATACCGGGGATCTTCTCTCCCGTCTGCCGGATCCGAACGGGCCCGACCTGTACAGTGTTCTGCATGCCGATGCAGACCGGCTGTCATGCTCTTTCCCTGAAAAAACCGCTCTTCACTGCCTCATCTCCTGTCTGGAAAAGAACGGCAGGCTGGAGATGCCGCTTGAAACTGTTTCCGACCTTTTCGACATTTCCCTGCCGCTTCTTCACCGGTCTCTCGCTCTTCTCTGGGAGATGGAGCCCGTCGGAATGGGGGCCCGTTCACTCGAAGAATGCCTTTCTCTGCAGATGAAGCATCTGTATCCGGAGGATACCCTGGCCGTATCGCTGATCCGTCAACATCTTGCCGAACTCGCCCGAAAGGATTTCGGAAAGCTTGCCCGGAAATACTCGGTGGAACCAGCCCGGATCCGGGAGATTCTGGAGCATATCCGGCAGCTGGATCCGTATCCTCTGCCGGTCCCGGCCGAAGAAGAACCGGTCCGGTACATCCGGGAGGAACTCACGGCTGTGCGCACCGCAGGTGGGTTCTCACTGAGCCTCTGCGACGATCTTTCTGACCGTCTCGATCTTGATCCCGAATACCTTATCCTGCTGGATAAGGTGCCTGAAGGTCCCGACCGATACTGGATGCTCAGCAAAAAACAGGATGCCGAGAATCTGCTTTCCCATATCCGCACCCGCGGACAGCTGCTGCTCGAAGTAGCCGCTTATCTGAGCGGGAAACAGGCAGACTATCTCCTGGATCCGACCTCTCCGCTGAGGCCGCTTACCCTGACACAGGCTTCACAGGATCTCGGCCTTCATCTTTCGGTCCTCAGCCGCCTGATCAACGGAAAATACCTGCGTCTCGGCGCCCGGCTGATTCCGCTTCGCAGTCTGTTTGTCCGTGAATTTATGTCTGACGGAAAACGTTTCTCTGCCTCGCAGATCCGCGCCGTTCTGGCCGAAATCATTGAAACCGAGCCCCCGGATTCCCTCCTGACTGACCTTAAACTCTGTGAAGAACTAAAAAAGCGGGGGATCGTCATTGCCAGACGAACCGCCGCCAAATACCGGAAAGAGTTGGGGATCGCTGTCCTCAGGAAGCGAAAGCGGAGCCCGAACCAATGACACAAAAACAATTCTATATCGTGTTAGGTATATTATACCATCATTCCGGAGCATAACAAGATTTTTATATTTAAAAAACCTCTGATCCTTTCAGTCAACCCTGTCACCGTTTCCGTATATCTCACAGAAGCGCGCGGAGAATGAGGGTTCCCGGCCGTGAAGGTACAGGTGCGAAATATCACCGACAGCGGAAGCTCTGAAAGCTGCGATCCCCGGGCGCCGCTCCTCGGTATAGACCGTCGTCACGGAAGTCGGTGCCATGGCAAGCCCGTGCCACAGGGCCACGGGCGACACGTTCATAAAGCGGCTCAACAGCACGCAGGTGACGCCGAAATGGCAGAAAAATGCCAGCGTCTCGCTTCCGGCCCGCTCGACACGGTAGCACAGTCCGTCTCGGACATAACCGTACCGGGTAAGAACCTTTTCAAATTCGGCGATCACTTTGTCGTAGGCGCTTTTCAGATCCATCTCCGCAAAAACAGGATGCTCGTACCAATGCTCCCGGTCCAGCAGCACGGGATAGCGGGACCAATCCTGCGGGAGCCAGTCCCAGGGCACATCACTGAGTTCGCCTCCCCTGTCGGGCCGGTGGATACGGATCGAAAACTCTCTCAGCCAGTCGCACTCCACGGCGGTCCTCCCCGCTTTTTCCAGCGTCGGACGCGCCGTTTCCCTGGCTCTTCGCATGGTAGACACATAGTATTCCGCAATATCCATCGGCGCGATGCGCTCGGCTAAAAGCTCCGCCTCGCGCCGCCCCGTTTCTGTTAAACTGTCCGCATCCCAATCCGGATCACCGTGACGAATTAAAAGCAGTCTCACGAAAAAACTCTCCTTTCGGTTTAAGGAAGAAAAAAGGCGAGAATCCGTTGGCATAACAACAGATTCTCGTCCATGGAGCTGAGGGGAATCGAACCCCTGTCCGAAAGTCCGTCCACACCAAGTCCTACCATCATAGTCTGCGTTCTTTCATTCCCTCTGCCGTGCGCCCGCAGACGGGCTCATGGTTTCAGTAGCTTCATCATACTTACCGGTCCGCAAAGCTTAGGACCGGCAGTGCCCCGCCGTTCATGATGCCGGTTGACCGCGGTGGCAGGCA
>JAEEGL014048626.1_pt1 | contig 12055 bp, 8 predicted proteins | sample 9134231 | NCBI WGS metagenome assembly JAEEGL01 (sample SAMN16246548, study PRJNA631951) | gut metagenome | biome: gut microbiome; feature: rumen; material: fiber-attached | host: Bos | place: Iran: Karaj | collected 2018-10
TCACCGTCTCGGCGATAATCTCCTCGCCGTCATCCAGTTGACAGTGGAACGGCCGGCTGCTGAAATCGACCTTCGCGACGCTCTTGGGCTGCATCTCCACGCCCAGTTTCAGTGCTTGCTCACGCAGCTTGTCCATGATGACCGGACCGCCCGCGCCACCCGGGAATCCCGGGAAATTCTCCACTTCGTTGGTGATGGTCAGCTGACCGCCCTGTTGCATCCCTTCAATGAGGAGGGGTTTCAGGTCGGCACGTGCTGTATATACGCCGGCCATGTATCCTGCAGGGCCGGAACCGATGATGAGACATTTTACGTTTTTTGTCATATCTTTCTGAATTTTAATGTTTTATAATCTTGATTCCAATTATTTTCAGACCGCGAATATACGATTTTTTCGTGATGAAAAAAATTGTACTTTTGCAGTTTGATATTTAATAGCAATGAAGAGATTATTTTTGACCGTAGTAGTGATATGTTGTTGCGCGGGTTCGCTGCTGACAGCGCAGACCCCCGAAACCCCTTATACCACCCCGAAGGACACCGTCGATGAGCCTCTCGTGGTGTTCCGCGACCGCTTTGTCATAGACGTTTACCACACGTTCTGGATGGGCATGCCCGTCCAGGTGCAGCACATGAAATTCGACCCGGGCGTGAACTTTTCCGCCATCTGGGACTTCAAAATCAAGAAGAAACCCATTGCCATCGGCCTCGGTATCGGCGTGAGCTACTACACCCAATACAGCAACGCCCTGCTGCAATACGACAAGGTCAATGATCTGATGAAATACTATGTGCTGCCCGAAGGGGTGAGTTATAACCACGTCAGCATGAACTACCTGAGTCTGAACGTGCCTCTGGAGTTCCGCTACCGCCATCCCAACGGCTTCAAGTTCTCCGTCGGCGCCCGCGCCGGCTGGGTCGCGCTCGTCAACCAGGATTACAAGGGGTCCAATCCCTCCAACCCCTCCGACACGGCCGTCTATATCAACAAGATGGTTTACCACAAAATGAAATATAATATCGACTTTTACACGCGCATCGGCTGGAAGTTCGTGGATGTCTATTACTGCTTCCAGGTGACTCCGCTCTTCGCCGACAACAAGGGCCCGAAGATCCGCCCGATGTCGCTGGGTGTTTCCTTTAGCTTATTCTAACATTCATTAAATTCATAGTATTATGTTTTACTTAATGATCGCCATTTTTGTCATCGGCTATCTTTGTATTGCCCTTGAACATCCGTTGAAAATCAACAAGACGGCATTCGCCCTCTTTACGGGTGTCACGATCTGGACCATCTACATCTTGTCCGGTCCCGATATTTATAATGCGGCGAATTTCGGTTCAGGTTACGAGGCCTTTAAACTGGAGAATCCCGGTTCGGTTCACCCGTTCATTGATTACCTCACCACGCATGAACTGATCCACCATTTGGGCGACATCGCCGAGATCCTTTTCTACCTGATGGGTGCCATGACGGTGGTGGAACTCATTGACTCATACGGAGGTTTCAACATCATCACGGACAACATTAAGACCACCAGCAAGGTGAAGTTGCTGTGGATCCTGAGCTTCATCACCTTCTTCTTCTCCGCTATTCTTGACAATTTGACCACCGCCATCGTGATGGTTGCGTTGTTGCGGAAATTGCTGCCTGAGCAGCACGACCGATGGTTTTTCGGCGGCATGGTGATTTTGGCGGCCAACGCGGGCGGTGCATGGAGCCCTATCGGCGACGTGACCACCATCATGCTTTGGATTGCCGGTAAGGTCTCTACAGGCAGTGTGATCTTCGAATGCTTTGTGCCGAGCCTCATCTCCATGGTTATCCCGTTGATTGTGGTCTCCTTTGTGGAGAAGGGTGAAATCGATGAGTCGAAACGCCCGAAGGACGAGAGTGTCCAAATCGTGCCTAAATGGCAGCGCAATTTGATTTTCTTCCTGGGTGTCGCCGCTCTCATCTTCGTCCCGGTATTCAAGATTCTGACCCACCTGAAACCCTATATGGGCATTATGATGGGACTTTCAGTCCTGTGGATTGTCACCGAGATTCTGAGCAACACGAACAAGGACAAGGACATGGTCGAATACACCATTGCCGGTGCGCTCACGCGTATTGACCTGCCCAGTATTCTCTTCTTCCTCGGTATCCTGTTGGCAGTGGCGGGCTTGCAGAGCGCAGGTCATCTTTCCCTGCTCGCCAGCACGCTCGACAGTACGTTTAACGGCAACTATTACCTCATAGACACGATCATCGGTATTTTGTCCTCCATCATTGACAATGTGCCGTTGGTGGCCGGTGCCATGGGTATGTACAGTTTCCCGATTGATCACGTGTTCTGGGTTTTCTTGGCTTACTGTGCCGGTACGGGCGGCAGCCTTCTCATCATCGGATCAGCCGCTGGTGTGGCTGTGATGGGCATGGAGAAGATCGACTTCATCTGGTATCTGAAGAGAATCACCCCGTATGCGTTACTCGGCTACCTCGCCGGTGCCGGCTGCTACGTGCTGATGAACACCCATATCTTCCACAACGCCGTCTCGGCGGTCGCCGGATGATCCGGGATTCAGAATGAAGGATAACCGATAATAAACAAAGCAGGTCGTTCCGTTCGGGGCGACCTGCTTTGTTTGGGGGTTATAGGCAATAGGCAATAGGCAATAGGCAATAGGCAAAAGAAAAGGTCGGTATGGGACTGAATTGTCCGGAACGACCTTTTTCCAATCCTCTAATTATCTGATTTCACCACTTTCACGCCGCGCACGGCCCAGCGGGTGCCGTCCACGCTGCCGCTCTTGCGGTAGCGTAGCGCGATGCGGAACTTCTGGTTGCCGATGGCGCTCAGGTCAAGACCGTTGCTCAGACCGAAGCTGCTCGGGAAATTGTTCAGGTTCGGGTTGAAGGCTGTCCACTCGCCCGGGTTGAAATCACCGCCGCTGTAGGTGGTGGAGTAATAGACCTGATAGTAGGTCGCCGGACTGCCGCCCACGTTGTTCTGGTGGTCGAGGTAGAGCATCGCGCCGCTCAGGCTGCCAAGGTCCATCTCAGGTGAAATCAACCAGTCATCGCACTCCGTCCCGCTGACGTTGTGGTAGAGGAAATTGTTTCCGTTATAGGTCTGGTATTTCCAAGAATCGTTGTTCGGACTCTGCGACCAACCGCCCGTGGTGAGGCTGTTCTCGTTGAAGGTCAGGTCGGCCAGCACCACCTCCTGGGAAGAGGAAGCCGTCTGGATGTCGTCCTTGGTGCGCAAGGTCAGCTGGTAATCCTTGTTGTAGATGCTCAGGATGCCGTACAGACAGTACTCTTTGCTGGCGTCGATGAGGATGTTTCGGAAGTAGGCGTAGCTGCTGGTGCGCACGGTGACGCTCGTGCCGTTGAAGGTGATGACACGGTCGGTGGAGAAGTCGTTGTTGGCCAACGGCAGACCATCCTCGGCCGGGGAGAATCTGCATCCGTCGATCTTCACGAGGCAGTTCACGTTCTCTGCCGTCAGGTCGTTGGCGTCTTTGATTTCGATGGGATGTGCCACCAACGGGTTGTCGGGGTCCGGGACGCCATCCTTGCTGATGTAGCGCGGCAACGCGACAGGCGCGATACGGCCAACGGAACCGTCGTAGATCCAGCCGACCTGGTATTTGTTGTGGTAGTCGCCCACAATCAGACCGGCGCAGTTCAGGTAGATGGTCTGCCCCACGGGGTAATCGTTGTAGAGACTGGAGCGGTCGATGGCGATTTCGATGCCGCCGGTCTCGTCCTGGATGGTGAGGTATTTGTAACAGTTGCCGCCTTCGTCGGAACTCACCACCACCGCCTTCACGATGAACTGCTCGTCGTAACGGCAGATGGAATCTTGTGTGTTGGTGCCCAACGACGTGTGCATCGCCTTGATGTCGGCGATGGTCTTGTTGGCCGCCGGACCGTCATACACCGGCACTTCGAATTCGGGGGCTTCCCAGCGGTTGCAGCCTGCCAATGCCATGCAGACGATGATTGCAAAGAGTGTTTTCTTTTTCATATATTCATTTTTTTTATCCCCACACTGCGCTGCGCTTGTGTGGGGTTAATTGCGCTTCGCGCGTTTTGCCTCTCCGAGGCTGCTTAGGGATTGATGTTAATATTATTGGGTGTTCATTTTGGCTGACGCTATTGCACCAATCCCGTGATCTTGATGTCCGACAGATACCATGACGACGGGGCGTTGGTGATGTGGTACATGAGGCGGAAATTGGAGCTCTGCGCGCCTTGGGACAGCGCGATGAGCTCGTTCACGGAAATCGTGGTGCCGTTGCCGGCACTGAGGGGCAGCGGAGTCCACTGGGTGGTGCTCACGTCGCCGGTGTAGTCGGTGGTGTAGAAGCACATCATCGTGGTGGCGTCGAAGCCTTGGGGGGAGCGGTGCGTGAAGCTCAGCTCAGGGCTGTTGACGCTGCCGAGGTTGATGGAGGGGGAGATCAGGAAATAGTCCTCGTCGGCGGACGGGCTGACGTAGAAGCCGCTGAAGTTGGTGTTGACCATCGTCTGCCACGGGTTGCCCGTGCCGGTCTTGATCCAGCCTTCGTTGAAGGCGTTGGCGTAGTTGACGCTGAAGACGGTCTGCCGTGTTTCGGGGACGGTGAAGTTCTCCAGATCGTCCGGATTGTTGATGACAATCTGCACGGTGTTGTTGTAACGGGTGAGGATGCCGGTGATGTTGCCTGTCCCGGTGGGCAGTGTTTCCCTGGCGAATTTGGCGTAGTTGCTGGTCCTCAACACGATGGAGGTGCCGTCGGCCATCTTGATCTCGTGACTGGTGGCGGCGCCGGCTTCCGAGAAGCTGGCTATGCCGCCCTCCACGAATGTGGCGTCTATCAGACGGACACGGCAGTTGTACATGGTGGACGGGATCTCATTGGCAGAGGGGATGGTGGTCATATCGATGGGGGTGGGGGCGCCCATGGGGGAACCGTCGGGGAAGAGGTAGAGGTAGGTCTTGAAGTTGGGGATGGGCTGCATCTGGTCGTTGGCCCAAAGACCGAGCTGCGGCAGCTTGCGATAGTCGCCCAGCACTAAGCCGTCGCATTTCACGTACACGCGCTGTCCGACGCTGTACTTGTGGAACAGGGCTTTGTTGTCGATTTTGATCTGGATGCCGCCGGTCTCGTCCTCGATGTTGATGTACTTGTAATTGTTGCCCCATTCGTCGCTGGTGGAGACGTAGCCGCAGATGACAATGTTGGAGCCCATGGGGATGGAATCGTAGGAGTCTTCCGAACCGATTTCGTGCATGGCGAGCAACTCGGCAATGGTGGTGTTGGCGTAGCCGAGGAATGTCGGCATGGGCGCCACATCCGGTTCTGTGTCGCAACCGGTGAGAATGGCCGCGATGAGGGTTAGTAGTATGGTTATTCTTTTCATATTTTTGGTTTTTCTTCGTTGGTGTCCCCACACTGCGCTGCGCTTGTGTGTTGCTTCCCACACTGCGCTGCGCTTGTGTGGCTTCTTTTACCACCCCACACTGCGCTGCGCTTGTGTGGGGTTAATTGCGCTTCGCGCGTATTGCCTCTCCGAGGCTGCTCAAGGAAGCTGTTTTTTTTTACAAATTGCGCTTCGCGCGTGTTGCCTCTCCGAGGCTGCTTGAGGAATTATGTTTGTATGAATGAGTCATTGTGATTACATCTGGAAATTAATGCCCACATAGAAGGTGGTGCCGAAGGCGTAGTAGTATTTGTTGGCGTATTTGTTGACATCGAAGTTGGTGTAGTCGAAGCGGTACTGCTCCCACGCGGTGGTCACCAGGTTCTTGTTGTTCAGAAGGTTGGTGATGCTGGCGTTGAAGCCGATGTTGTATTTGTGCTGGATGCGCCACGACTTGCTCACGGAAATGTCCATCGTGAACTGTCCGGGCAAACGCGTCTGGTCCGCAATCTGGTGGTAGAGCTCGGAATTCTCGTCCAGGGAGCCGCGGGCGGTGGAGGTCCTGCGCTCGGGGTTCAGGTCGCAGTAGATCTTGTCGAACCAGTTGCAGTTGAGGTTCACCCACCAGTAGTTGTAGTTGAACTTCAACCCGGCAGTGGCGGCCACCTGCGGCGAACCTGCGACGTGGTAGTTCTTCCAATAGACGGTGCGCTCCATCTGCCCGTCGAAGTCGGTGCCGTTGTCGGCGTTCATCGTCACATGCGCGCGGTCGGTGTAGCGGTAGTCGCCCCATGTGCCGGCCAGGACCAGGGAGAACATGCTGCCTAACTTGATGTCCGCGCCGCCCTCGATGCCGATGAAGCGCTGGTCGATGCCGGAAATGGCGTAGTTGACCATGCTGGAGAAGTCGTCATGGTAGAAGCTGATCAGGCGCGAGGCGTCGTTGACCTTCGTGGCGAAGGCCGTGATGCGCATCTTGATGCCCGGGTAGTTCAACACGTAGGACAAATCGCCGGAGAATACTTTCTCGTTGGTCAGCCCCTCCACATATCTGTTGTTGATACGCGGAGAGAGAAACGAGTTGAGGATGTTCGGGGATTTAGTCTCCCCTAATGCGTTCAGCACGATGTAGTTGCGACCGTTGATCTTGTAGGTGACACCCGCTCTCGCACCGTTGTCCATGTAGGTCCTGACATCCGATTTGCCCAAAGACTCGTCGGGATAGCGGCCGTTTTGCATGTGTCCCACACGACACAGCTGCGTGGCACCCACCTGCAATCCGAAGTAGAAGTCCCAGTGGTTGTAGTTGGCTTTGACCAATCCCCATGTTTTCATTTCAAATACTTGGTAGTCATAGTCATAGCCGAATACGTCGCCCTCGCGAAGGGAGTCCCCTTTGTGCTGCAGGTCGTTGTATTGCACGTTCTGGTCTTCGGGGAAGTCGCCCTCCGAGAACTTATCGACATCCAGCCAGAAGCTGCCGCCCAGCAGGTCGGCGATGGTCTTGTAGTTGCGCTGGTTGATGCCGCGGAGACTGACGCCCGCGTAGAGTTTCCAGTGATCATCTATGGACCAGTTGAGGGTGGTGTTCGCGCCGATTTGGAAGTGGTCCATCCGGCGGTTCTCCAGCATGTATTGGGCGCGCTTGCCCTGCATCGCGGCCAACTGGTTGACCTCGTAGAGGTTGTCCCAATTGACTTGCGTGTAACTTTGGACGTTGTTCTGCCACAGGGCCAGCACATCATAGTAGGCCTGGGAGGTGTCGCCGTTGTCGATCTGATAGCTCGGCAGGTAGCGGTAGTAGTCGGGACGCGGATCTTGCGCGTCGTACCAGTTGAGCGAGGTGGCGTTGTTGAAGCCGAATGAGGTGGAAAGGTTGGTCTGCACAATGACCTTGTTGTTGGCGGGCGTGAAGTTGTGGGTCAGCATGATCACCGGCTCGCAGACCGTGCGGATACGGGCGTTGCGTTGCTTGCCCTGGTACCAGCCCCAGTTGGCGTTGTAGTAGTGGTTGTCGAGCAGGTCGTAAGCCTCCTGCACGGAACTCGACTGCATGCCGCGCTGTTGGTAGTTGTTGAATGCCGCAAGGTTAAGCCAGTGCTCGCTGTTGAGCTTCTTCTCCACGGCCAGGAAGCCAGAAAAACTGGTGTAGGAGGTCCCGTCCACATAGGCGAGGCTGTTGCCGAAACGTGACGACAGAGAGGCCGTGAAGGCCCAGCCTTTGTTGTTGAGGCCCGTGCTGTAGGTCAGCATCATGCGGTTGGTGTAGGTGCGGTCGGCCAAGGAGTAGGTGGCGCGCAGTTGCTTGCGGAAGTTGCTGGCACGCAGGTTGTAGTTGGTGGCCCCGCCGATGTCGCCGAAGTCAAAAGGGACCTCGTTCAAACCCGCGATGATCTCCGGATAACGGAAAACGTGGTTCAACCCGCCCCATTGCGAATAGGTGGCGCGACCCGTTATCAGACTGCTCATGTCGTAGCCGTTGATGAAGACATCCTGGTAGCGGGGGTCGTATCCGCGCGGCTTGAAGTAGGCGATGCTGAAGGCGTAGGAGGTGATGTTGGTATAGACGTCCCGACTGCTGTGCAGCAGACTGGGTACATACTGGCTGCCGCCGGAGTCGTCGGCCTCTTCCGAGTCCTCCATGACAGGCGTGTAGTCCTCGTTCTCGTCATTGGATGGCGAGGTGACCTTCTCCTGTTGTTGTTTTTTCTTGTTTTTCTTGTCCGTTTTGACATCCTGCGCGAAGATGCTGTGACTCGAAAAGATGACTAAAACCGTCAGTAGTACAAGCTTCCGCATATTATTTTGAGTATTAATTTCCTAATATAATATGAATCGGCAAACATACAAAAAAAACAGGCTGCAAGCAGTTTCTGTTGATAAATTGTGATAAGTTAGGAAACCGGCAAAAGGAACGCACACCCCCAATAAAAAATACTTCCTTGAGCAGCCTCGGAGAGGCAACACGCGCGAAGCGCAATTTATAAAAAAGCAACTTCCTCAAGCAGCCTCGGAGAGGCAATACGCGCGAAGCGCAATTAACCCCACACAAGCGCAGCGCAGTGTGGGGGACCAGACACACAAGCTCAGCTCAGTGCGGGAAGCAACGCACAAGCTCAGCGCTACAACCCGGTCTCCAGCCAATGCACGATAATCTCTAGTACTTCCGGCGCAATGGTCGTCTCGATCTGTCCGTACTCTTCAGGACTGCCGGTGCTGCAGGGCTGCAACAGGTGGTTGAGGCCTTTTGCGTTGATAAAACGTAGCAACTCTTTCTTTTTCAAGTATTTAGTTAAATTGTTGCCCGTGGCGATGGCATTCACCTGCAGGTCCATTTCGCCGGAAACGGCCAAGACCGGAGTCTTGATTTTCTTGAGGTATTTGGCGGGGTCGATTTGGAAGAGTGTGTAGAACCACGGCGAACTGAACGTCTGGATCATGGTGAACTTGCCTTCCGGGGTCATGTTGTACTTCTGACGCTCGTCTTCAGTGAGTTGTGAGGAGAGCTCGTCCCATATCTTGCCGATGCGTTCCAGGGCATCCTCTTTGCTTTTGCTCTTCTTGATGCCTTCGTAGATCTGACGGTTGATGACCACACTGTTCATGATCTCCTTCTCGCTGAGTTTCCCTGAAGCGCGGTTGATGGCTTCGCTTTGGTAAAGGAGGATTTCGTCGAACGGCTGAGCGACGCCGCCGAGGTGGATGGTGAACCCCACACGCTTGTCTTTGGACGCCACGATGGTGGCTACCAGACTGCCTTCACTGTGACCTAATAGCCCAACTTTAACATTTTGTAAATCTGTACGTTGTAGCAACGAATCGAGGATGAGCTGCACGGCGTTGGCGAAATCGAAGGTGGTCGATTTGCGGAAGATGGCTGTCGGGAGGTCGTCGAAGCGGTAGGTGGCGAAACCGGCCTTGGTGAGCGTGTCGGCGATGACGGCGAAGGGGTGGTGCGCGCAGATGGTCTCGTCGCGGTCCTGCCAGCCCGACCCGCTGATGAAGATGACCAACCCTTTGGGCTGCTCCTTCGGCATCGTGAGCGTTCCGTAAACGAGGCCTCTTTTGCCGTCACGGTCGCGGAAGTTGACCTCCTCCGCGCGGTATGGGTAGGGTGGGGCGGGAGTCTGCGGCCGCGGAAAAGACTTGCGCTGCGCCCCTTGCGACAAACGGCAGCCGAACTTCTGCCCGTGTTGCGTGCAGATGCCGTCGAAAGACCGGCCGTCGGCGGATAACGAGCCGTTGTAGCTCAGCCCGAATTCCGGCACGCGGAACGACAGCACCGAGTCCTTGAAGCTGACCTTAGTGACGGGTTGCCCTGTGAAGTATTGGTCGGGACTGTCCAACTCGACATAGAGTGTATCTCCCTGGTAGTCAATCTGCAGACCGATGGTCAGGGAGTCGGTCTTGGTGATGCCGATCTTGCCCTCCCAGTAGCCGGAAAGGTTCTGGGCGGGGAGGGTGCATGCCGCGCACAGAAATAAAATACTAAACAAAACAAACGACAGTCTCATAACAACTGCTAACTACTAACTGCTAACTCTCCCCACAGCTCTTTCAGTGACAGATAGGACTCTCGCAAGCGCTCGGACACTTCTGTGCGCGGTACCCACACCGCCTGTGCGATGTCCTCCTCGGTTTGCGGGATGAGGGACTGCTTCGGGGCCGTCATCTCGTACCAGTGCGTGATTTTCAAGATGGGGGTGCCGTGCAGGGTGTAGGTGTGGCAGGTGTTGGGGAGCGGCTCATGCAGGGTGATGTCGTGCAGTCCGGTTTCCTCCTCCACCTCGCGCAGGGCGGCTGTCGGCCACTCCTCGCCGGTCTCGACCTTGCCCTTCGGGAAGTCCCAGTACCCCAAACGGAAAATCATCAAAACTTCGTCGTCTTCGTTGGCGACGATGCCGCCGGCCGCGTGAATCAGGGTGTATTCCTGCGCGAAACGCTGCCATTCCTGCTCGTTGTGAATGGTCACGGGCTGGTTGTCGCGGAATATGGTCAACGGATATCCTAAGTTCATAGTCCCATTTTTTTACAACGGGGCAAAAATAGTATTTTTTACGGGATGAGGTATTGTGAAATTCGCTATTTTTGCCGCATGATAAAAAAGATCTATAAAGCAAATATCCTCTATACGAAGGAGCGAGGCCGTTTCGAGATACTGGAGAACGGGTGCGTCGCCGTGGATGCCGACGGGCGAGTGACAGACGTGGCAACGGACTTGACGTCAATAGATTGCGGAGATGCGGAGGTCGTCGATTTCGGCGACCGGCTGCTGGTTCCCGCCATGAACGACCTGCACGTGCATGCCGCGCAGTATCGCAACCAGGGGATCGCCATGGACTTGGAGCTGTTGCCGTGGCTCCAAAACTACACCTTCCCCGAGGAGATGAAATATGCGGACACGGGGTATGCCGGGCGGATGTACCGCCGCTTTGTTCGCGACCTGTGGCGTGTCGGCACCATGCGCGCCTGCGCGTTTGCCACCATCCACACGGAAAGCACCCGCGTGCTGATGCGTCTCTTCCGTGAGGCGGGCATGGGGGCGCTGGTCGGCAAAGTCGGCATGAACCGCAACTGCTCCGAAAAACTCGCCGAGCCGGTGGAACGGATGGTGCAGGGCTATGAATCCCTGATAGCGGAATTCAACGATCCGCATGGGCTGGTGCGGCCGATTGTCACGCCCCGCTTCATCCCGTCGTGCACGCCCGGGATGCTCCGTGCCTGCGGCGAGCTGGCGGCCAAATACCACCTGCCTGTGCAGTCCCACCTCTCCGAAAACCGGGACGAAGTCGCCCTGGTGCGGGAGTTGGAGCCGGAAAGCACCTGCTACGGCGACGCCTACGACCGCTACGGCCTCTTCGGGCAGACGCCCACCGTGATGGCCCATTGCGTGTTCACCGAAAGTGAGGAGATGGCACTGATGAAAAAGCGCGGGGTGATGGTGGCCCACTGTCCCACATCGAACCTCAACGTGACCACGGGCATCGCGCCCGTCCGACAGTTCCTCGACGAAGGGCTGCGCGTGGGATTCGGCAGCGACATCAGCGGCGGCCACAACCTGAGCATCTTCAAGATGATGGTCTATGCGATACAGATGAGCAAGCTGCACTACCAACGGAATCACGCCCGCTCGTTCCTCACCTTGTCGGAGGTCTTCTGGATGGCCACCAAGTCGGCCGGCAGCTTCTTCGGTCGCGTGGGCAGCTTCGAGCCCGGCTACGAGTTCGACGCCCTTGTCATCGACGACTGCGGCCTGAACTTCGACGACTATTCGCTACCGGAACGTCTGGAACGCTTCATCTACCTCGGCGACGACCGCCATATCGAACGTCGCTTCTGCAGGGGGAGGGAAATCCCGGAACCGTAAGTCTCTGTTTTGCGGTCTCCAAAGTGGTGCGCTTTTGAATGGCACTTTGGTATATTTTAACGTGGTTATTTACAATAGTATGACAAGAGAGTGTCATTATTGTTACGTATGCAAATTGAAGATTCACATCGCGACTATTATGATTATGCCTGTCCGCATTTGATCGACAAAACCATTGTCTATCATCGGAACAGTCAGGTTGTTTTGGGGCAGGAACTCTTTTTCAACCCGAACCCCTTCCATATTGATGTGGAAAAATGGTTCAACAGGTTTCATCATCAGTGGGAATGTCA